>JAEEGL011292195.1_pt1 | contig 10254 bp, 9 predicted proteins | sample 9134231 | NCBI WGS metagenome assembly JAEEGL01 (sample SAMN16246548, study PRJNA631951) | gut metagenome | biome: gut microbiome; feature: rumen; material: fiber-attached | host: Bos | place: Iran: Karaj | collected 2018-10 | reverse complement strand
TGTCACCTATGCCTCATTCAGATAGTCTGAACGCCTCATTGAGGCTATCTCTATGGCTCATTCAGATAATCCCTTATAGGGTAAAGAGATTATCTGAACGAGCCAAAGAGACTATCTGAACGAACCAAAGAGACTATCTGAACGAACCAAAGATCCTTCCCATACTGCAGCAACGGTTCTACAGCCCAGGGACTGCAGTTGGAAGTGCCGAGGTAGGGTTTTCGTAAAAAACTTGCCTCATTTTTTGTTTGTTCCATTTTTTATTACTACTTTTGCACTTGACTCAGTTAGCCGTAAGGGCGAGAGGGTCAAATTTTGTGGTAAAAGGACGTTTACGGACGTTATCTTCTGGGTACAGATCCCGCATATCAAGGCATCAGAAGATATGCAACGGGCGTCCATGTCGGGATGTATTGTATTCCAATTACAATATGTCACGGCGTGGGCAGACTTGAGTTGCTTATCCTGATGCAAGACCATGCGAGAGCCTGTATTTGGAATCAACGAGAAGTAGTGACTCCCACGTCTTTCATTATATCCTAAAACGAAAAAGCCGAATCTTGGGAGGTCTGTAGGCTACTGATAGAAATGACTACTGACAAGAGTGTCTATGTATTCTTCAACTCCCGCGACGAACTCCAGCGGATAGAAGTCTCGAAGATTGTGTACTTTGAGGCTGATGGCAACTATACCGATATTGTGATGGTGAACAAGTTGCGGGCTTCCATCTGCATGAACCTCGGCGAGATGGAGCGGGCATTGGCGGCGCAGATAGGCGACGAGGCCAAGATGTTCATGCGCATCGGCAAGCGTTTCATCATCAACATGCGCTATGTATACTCCATCAATGTCCTCAAGCAGCAACTCGTCCTTTCCGACTATGACCACTTCGCCTTTCAGGTCAGCATCTCGAAAGAGGCCCTGAAGAAGATGAAGGAACTGATGTTGGTAGTCAAGATATAATATATTAAGGTATATGGAAATCACGATAGGAAGAGATACGCAAACCGCTGGATTGCTGCTCACGGTGGATGGGAAAGACCAGACAACAGTCTCTGCCAGTGTACCGTCAAGCGTAGGTACGCAACACTGCCTGCTGACCATCAACAACGGGCAGATGCGGCTGAAGAACATGGATGTCAACAACTACACCTACGTCAATGGGCAGAGCATAGAGTCTAAAGCTGTTACGACAACAGACAAGATAGAATTAGGTACAGACCGTTTCCTCTTGGACTGGGACCACCTGAAGCCCTATCTACCTATAGACATCAACCCATTAAAAACCGTTTGGGAAACATACGAAACAGACAGCATGGCCTTACAGATAGCCGAACGGAAATTCAATACCCTCCGCTCGTTGACAGGACTTATCACGATGGTCGCCATTGCGCTGAGCATCGCCACTGGCGGCAGGGGCAATTGGTATATCCTACTTTATGCCTTTGCCATCATCGTGTCGCTGATCTTCTTTGTCAAAGCCTACAGGGATGCTTCGAAGATACCCCAGAAGCGGCAGGAGCTGAACCGCAAGTTCCAGCACGATTATGTCTGCCCCCATTGCAAGCATTTCATGGGTAACCAACCCTACGATATTCTGGTACAAAACGGCAGTTGCCCGTACTGCAGGAAACAGTTCATACATTAACCCCACCATTTCGTGGATTATGAATCGGGAAATTTGGCACATCACGAAAAGACTCCGATATTTGCACTCGAAATCGGATAATAACAATTAAATCTTTACGATTATGACAGCAAAAGAAACTTGGAAACCAGTAACGATCGGTGGTCTCACTGGTATTTTGATGGGAGCGGGAGCCATGTACGGCGTACAGGCCATGACTTCCAGTAGCAACTATGAAGATTCGAGTGCAGACGAAGGCCTGAAAGTGGCAACCGTCAGTGACTCGATGAGCTTCAATCATGCCTTCGAGGCAGCCCGAGCCCAAGTAGGTGCAGGCGGTGTATTCACCTGGCGCGGACATATCTTCAATACCTATACCGAGGCAGAGTGGAAAGCCATGTCGCATGAAGACAAGCGCCTGCTTGCAGAACAGGTAAAGCCAGAGATCAGCGCAGCCGATGTTAACGAGCATCGCCTCGCTGACGTCGACGTCGACGTTGACGTTAACGTTAACTCAGCAACAGACGACGATGTGCAGATAGCCAAGGATGTTTCCCAACCTCAGGATCATGATGTGGAGGTACGTCCGTCGCGTGTCGAAGAGGACCATAACCAAGAAGCCAAGTGGAACGACCTGCCACACGAAGAGAACGATGTGCGCATTGTTGGCTTCAAGGAAGTCGAGGTAGCACCAGGACAGACCGTCATAGTACAGGGAGTAGACATCAACGGACAGCGTGTAGCCATTATCGATGTGGACAAGGACGGTGAGCCAGACTTGGCTATGACTGACCTGAACCACAATCACCAGATGGACGAAGGTGAGGTCATTGACCTGCATACAGGTGAACCTCTCTCCTTTACCAACGATGAACCCGCCATCGACAATGTTTCCGATATTGACACCTTTACTACCTAAGTCGTATGATAGAACAGTTGCGTATCCAGTGCCCGTCCTGCGGCATCATCCTTGATGTCAGGAACTCCAAGCACGAGGCCGTCAAGCGGATTACCTGTCCTCATTGCCAGAAACAGCTGGCTGTGGACTTCCGTGACGAGGTGCCGCAAGCACCAGCCAACCCCCTTGGCACCTTGTACTATGGTGAGATGCGCATTGACCTGCAGGAGGGTGTCAACCAGATACCGTTGCCAGCCTGCGACGCTTTGGAAATCAAGGCAGTCCGTCTGAACGATGGCAATAGCAAGTGTCTTGTCCGTGCCCTGAACGACCAGCAGCCCGTCTTACTGAATGGCGAGCCTTTGGGCAAAGACGATGAGGTTGCATTCTCCATTGGCGACGAGCTAAGGATTGGGAATACCATTCTCACTTTTGGTCAGCAAGGGAAGGTTCTGTCTCAAGAACCTATGCCAGAGCTTAAGCCGGTAGAAAAGCCAAAGGAACAAGAAGCTCCCAAAGTCTCCAAGCCCCATACTCATATTCCCCAGTGGGCCATTGCTGGCATTACGATGATGGCTGCCTTACTGATTGTCTATCTGTTATGGCCTTCCAAAGAAAAGCCTGACGTATCTCCCGCAGTAAAGACCACAATTACAGACAGTATCAAGAAAGATACTACTCAGAAAAAAGTGGAGGCTCCTAAATCCGTATCTCAAGACAGGAACAAGGAAAAAACAGAAAAGGTGGACACCCCCCAAGAACCCACTTCTGAATTCGAACTTGAGCAACAGGCTTTAAAAGGGAATGTGTCTGCCCAGATTGAATTAGGCAGCCGACTGGTACACCGTTCTGGCAGTAGCAATGTTATCAGAGGTATCAAGTATCTCCGTCTGGCCGCCAACAATGGCTCCTCAGAAGCCCAGTCCACTCTTACGAAGGTCATCAACACCCTTCAGCGACAGGCTGACCGTGGTGACAGCATCGCATATCAAATACTTATGTCAATTGATCAATAATGAAACGTTATACCTTATTTATATTTATCTGTCTGATGGCACTGTCAGCCTCAGCCAAGACCGCCTTCCGTACAGCGGAGTTAGGACGATTGGCTCAGGCGTTGGCAATCGACACAGAGGCATTGCCCGAGGGCTATAGCCACCCTGTGGCAAAGGGTCTTCGCCTGACGGTTCACCAGACTGCGCAGACCGTAGACCACATCGGTCTCTGTCTGTTTTCTGAGGAAATGCGGCAGATGGACCATTCGCCCATCTTCGATTTCCTGGAACGTTACTTCCTCCAACTGAAGTACCCGCCGCAGGCCAAGAACATGATCCGCGACGACCAGTTCAAGTTTCTGACGGGTTCCTTGGAAACCGTGGAAAAGCTGCTGCCCACCGATGGTTTTAGCTTCAACTACGACAAGCACTGCTATCAGGCCACTTGGAGCCGTCAGGACTCAACGTTGCTTGCCGTATCCTTCCCTGTAGAGTACGAACTCATCAGTGGTGAGAACAAGATTGAGGCCGAGGACAACCTGCCTGCTGACATCAGGACAACGCAGGTGGCGGTTCCCACAGACAAGCCCGCCCTAAAGGATGAGCACTATCTCTCCGAGGACTTCACCAACCGCCTGTACCTCTCCAACGACGAGCTGGTACTCAGCGACCGCCATCCAGTAGAGTCGGCAGCTAACATGATGCTCAGCCTACAGACAGCAGGCGACTTCACAGTCCAGATGACTCAGCTTAGCTACGGCTTCAAGAAGACCGTATTCGAGGTGCCTTTGAAGCAGTGGATAGCCTTCTGCCAGAATCAGGGTTGCGAACTCTACTTCGGCCTTGAGAACCTTTCTGACAGCAGCGAGGTGGATGGCGTAGTCATCGCCGTGAATACTGCCGAGAACTACAACCACGTGCTGACGTTCCGCATTCCTTCGGAAGTCATTGAAGCCAAGAGCGGCACCATCGAGGCCCGCCTCTATCCCTACGTGCCGACACACAACGTGCTGGATATGTTTGCAGCTTATCGTAAATCCAACCCTAAAACTTTCGTCAGCAAATGAAACGATTGTCATTATTTATATGCTTTCTCTGCATGGTGCTGACAGCCAGTGCCTTGGACAAGCGTCAGGCAGAGATCAACAGAATCAAGAAAAGCAAGGAATATCTCTATAGCGACATTACAATGCCAACTCTTGAAGGGGCTGTTTCCCAGGCGTTCGACGAGTTACAGCAGGAAATCCTCTTCTGGATTATGGACAGAGCCGACAAGAAAGAAGGGCTCATAGTCTCTCCTCGTGACATCAACACCCTCATTGACACCATCATGGTGCGCCGATTGGATATGTATAGGGTGTTTGCCTACGTCAAGAAAGTGAAGTTAGCTGCTTTCTATGCCGATTGGAATATCGTGCTCGACGAAAACCTCGATTGCGATGACGGGCGCCTGCCACAGGTAGATGTTCCAGAAAGACCTCTACTACCAGACTCTATCGCGCCCAGCGACTCCATAGCCAAGGACTCCGTAGTCAGCGAGAAGGTCCTTTCACTCCTGAAGAATAATTTCTTGGGCAAGAAGGGCGGTGTCATTGAACAGCTCAAGAGGGCCAAGAACTTCTTTGAACTGAAAGAGATCATGGAGCCCCTGAAGCTGAAAGGCGACATCCTCGACTATGGCAAATACGCCACAGCCAAGAACCCTGAAGACTGCTATCTCATTGTCTACGACCCAGCGGGCAACATCTGTGCCCTGTTAGGCAAAGGAGAGAAGGAACGCCTGAACCTCAAGACCGGCCAACTCGACAGCATCAATAACTATCGCGGCTGCGGCGCCATCTGGTTCAGAATAAAAGCCCCCTCCGACTCCTCCCAAGGGTTGAGAAGCGCTGAGGAGAAACAATTATAATCCGTGTAATCCGTTTAATCCGTGGTTAACATGAAACCAAATTCGTAAAATTCGTATAATTCGTTGTTAAAACAGATATTAGTTATGAAACGTATATTACTTAGTTTATCATTTATCATTTGTCATTTATCATTTAGCGCAGCGTACAATCAAGTGCGTCTGGTCATCAGCGATGGCATAGCCAACCAACAAATCAAGCAGCAGATGGAACGTGCCGTATCTGTCATCATGACCGAGATTAACCGTTCGCAAGAGTCAAACCTGATCCAGCTGGACCTGCCTGCCATTTACATCACCCGTGATGCCAGGCAGGAACTGAACCAGTTGTGGGAGAATGACCACTTCCGCTGTGTAGAGGACGAGATCGTGCTTCGTTGCCTCACCACCCGTACAGGCTATCAGGTGCGAGGCATTCCCCTCATCGTCAAAGCTGCTGACGGAGGAGAGGAACTGGGCTATCAGGAAGCCGTTGTCAGCTTCGACGAACGTGGCACCATCACCAGCTTCTATTATACCATCAATCCGGAAATCTATTCCAACCTGCGTAAGCAGTGGATGCAGGAGAAACACCATGAGGTGACCGACTTGAAAGACCGCATGATGATACTCGACTATGTAGAGCATTTCCGTACGTCCTACAACCAGAAGGATCTGAAGTTCCTTCGTCAGGTTTTTTCTCCTAATGCACTCATCATCACGGGTAAGGTGATCAAGGTGGGCAAGTCGGAAGTGATGCCAAACGGCGGACGTCAGATTGTCTATACTCCGCAGACGAAGCAGGAATACCTAAAGAACCTGGAGAAGACCTTCAAGACCAATAGCTACATCAAGGTGACGTTCGACAACGTGATGATTGTCTCTCATCCTACCATCAAGGGCATCTATGGCGTCACCGTGAAGCAGCACTGGAAGAGCAGCCGCTACAGCGATGAGGGCTACGTCTTCATGGTGTGGGACTTCCGCAACCCCGACCTGCCGCAGATTCACGTCCGCACCTGGCAGCCAGAGTTCGTCGACAAGGAACGAGGCCAGCGTCTCAATCCCAACGATGTCTTCACCCTCGGCGACTTTGATCTGTAGGAAAGAAATTACCAGAAATTGACCAGAAATATATAAAAAGGTCTTTGAGGCGGCGCCTCAACAGCGTTCTCTGAGGCTTCGCCTCGAAGATCTCAACGTATAAACGTAAAATGAAGTAAAATGAAAGATGAGATAAAATGACAAGATTAGCCAAAGATATCAGAATGAGTTCCTGTTTGGAGGAACAACAGGGTGAGTTGTTGGTTGTTCTGGCTCCATGTCATAAGCCAATCTGGTTGAATATGACATTCCCAATAACCTTTCATATTGCCTTTGAGCTTATGTGGCTTATATTCTGCAGGCAACTGGCCATTAGCTTCAAGAAGTTTGATGGCATCATAGATAAGCTGCATGTTCAGCCCTCGTTTTTGACAACGAATAAGATCTTTGTCAAAACGGTTGGTTGTCTTTACAATATAGCTCATAGCGTGATACCTAACTTGTTGAAGAGATCGTCTGTTGATTCATATTGGGTGACTCGTCCTTCCTTGACATCCTCCATAGCTTCTTTAAAACCAGCGGTTTTGGTAATGTCAAGCTTCTTGCTGCTTGGTGTTGTTTTCATTACTTTTACAGAGTCCACACCTTTAAGCATCATGCAAGCCTTCTTTAACTGCGAAAGCAGGCTTTCGTTGGGTACGTTTAATACAAGTGTTGCCATAATTGCTGTTATTTTGCTGGCAAAGTTACAACTATTTTTTGAATGTCCAAAGAAATCCGAGATAAAATGACAAGAAAGATGAGAAAAGGAATGTCTGCGACGCAACATAAATGTATGCAAATGCACATAAATGGATCACGAATATTTATGATTCATTCTTCGCTCATTGCTTTTTATATAGGTGCTCAGGCGAGACCTCCGCGAAGCGCCTGAGCACCAACGGAGCGTAAGAAGCTCGGAACATGGGTATTCATGGCCATTTATGTAACGCCGTAGGAAGAACAAAGAACTGAAACCAAAGAAAAAATGAAAAAAAATAATATAATCACTAAGGTCAATATGCGAACAATGGGTAGGCTATGGGTAATACTATTTGCATTCATGCTTAGTTGCATGAATCTATGGGCCTATGATTTTGAAGTAGATGGAATCTTTTACAATAGGTTATCCAACAATGAAGTAGAGGTAACTTATAAAATGTATGGATCAGCTTCATATAAAGGTGATGTCACAATTCCATCCACAGTTACATATTCAAACACCACCTACAGTGTTATAGCAATTGGCATATCAGCATTTAATACCTGTGGACACACTGTGAAATCGATTAAGATGCCAAACACCATATTAAGAATTGAAAATGCAGCATTTAAATCTCTTTGGGATGTAACATCTATTGAAATACCAACATCAGTTATTGTCATCGGTAATCAAGCATTTAATGATTGCCAAAGTCTTGTTTCAATTGATGTCCCGGAAAATGTGGTTTCTATAGGTGATGAAGCTTTTGATTATTGTTTGAAGCTCCAGAACGTATCATTACATAATTCTTTGAAAATTATAGGAAAGCAAGCTTTTTCTCGTTGTGGGCAACTTAAGAGCATTAATATATCCAACTCTGTGGAGTCAATCGGAGAATCGGCTTTCACAAGTTGCTCAAATTTGACTTCTATAGATATACCTAATTCTGTAAAAGAAATAGGTAAAAATGCGTTTGCATACTGTACAAGCCTACAATCTGTGACTTTATCTCAAAGCATTACGAAAATAACCGATTATCTTTTTTATGAGTGTAAATCACTGGAGGCAATAGTTATTCCAAATACAGTTAAATCTATTGGTATTTCATCATTTAGTCGCTGCTATGCACTGAAATTCCTACAAAACTCAACTGCTTTAGAGTCAATTGGCAGACTTGCATTTTCTGAATGTTATTATTTATCCTCTATAACTTTCCCATACACCTTACAATCTATTGGCTCACAAGCATTTTACAACTGCCCAAGCCTTAGTTCTGTTATTTCAGAGCTGACAGATCCTTTTCAACTTGAATCAGGATTGTTTTATATTCAGTCAGGGTTAGGGATACCAACTCAAAGTAAAACGTTGACAATTCCTACGGGAACTAAACAGAAGTATATTGACAAAGGATGGACCGGTTACTTTAATGATGTGATTGAATTAATGGCAAAATACAATCTAACTATTGTGTCTACGGGTAACGGCTCTGCTTCATACAGTGGAACAACGATTAGAAACAGGACGACTTCGTTTACTGTGAATGAAGGAACGAATGCAACGATTACGTTCATGCCTGACAATGGGTATAGGATAACAAACGTAAAGGTGAATGGCTCGACGGTAACAGTCAGCAGCAACCAGTACACGGTTAGCAACATAACTCAGAATACGACAATAGCAGTAGAGTTTGAAGCCATCCTGCCCACAACCTACACTTTTTCAGTCTCTGCGACAGGTAACGGCTCAGTATCATTTGATGGTACGACTATCAGAGGAAGAGCATATTCATTTTCTGTGAATGAAGGTACAAATGCCACAATTACTTTCAACCCAGATAATGGTTATCGAATTAAGACGGTGAAGGTAAACAATACTGCCGTAACAGTCTCGAATAACCAGTATACCGTCAATAACATCAGTGCTAATACAACGGTCAGCGTAGAGTTCGAGGCTATCCCTCCAACGACTTATAGTCTGACATTTTCTGCAACTGGCAATGGCTCTGCCTCGTACGACGGAACTACAGTTAGAGGTGGAACTAAGACATTTTCAGTTAATGAAGGGACAAACGTTGGTATTAGCTTGAATCCTGACAATGGCTACAGGATTAAGAGCGTCATGGAGAACAACAGTGTCGTAACCTCCTATGTATCAAATGGCGTATATACCATCAACAGCCTGAGCAGGAACACGACGATCGATGTTGAGTTTGAAGCAATACCTGTAACCCCATACACATTGACTATTGTGGCGGATGGTGCAGGTAAGGCAACATACAATGGAACAATCATTCGCTATGGTCAGAGAGAATTCATAGTAAACGAGGGGACGTCAGCTACTACCATCACCTTCACTCCAGATGATGGATGCTGGATTAAGAGCGTGAATGTGAATGGATCAACAGTGTCAGTTAGCACCAATCAATACACGTTGAGCAATATCAGTAGAAACACTACTGTTACGGTGGAGTTTGAGTCAGATAAATCGCTTAAGTTAGCTAAAAACAGAGTAATATATCTGACTACCGACACAATGCTAATTGACTCTAAAAACCCAAATACTCCTATGTGTTGGGCTGTCAATAATCTTCATAACTCTTTCAATCTTGCAGGCATGGCTTTGAATGGTTCTGACGCCACCGACTGGAAATATCGGGTGGCATTTCGTAAGGACTATATTGATCCTGAGACTGGTTTCATGTTGAACAAAGGCTACTATCGTGGTATAACTTTGATGGAAACAACACTAGGTCTTTATGGTTCATTTGTCAATTCTAATGGAGAAATGATTGACTATTCTGCAGGCTACAAAAATCTGAGGAAGGTTATCCTATACTTTGTTCCGCTGCCTAATGCCAAATGCACCTCATTTGGTTATAACTACAATCACGACCGTTTGCCTAGCAACGGCGGATATGTGGAAGCACAGTATATGAACCCGGACGGAACGCCCAAGTCGAACAATGCCTATCGTGACCTGACCGTAGGCACGACACTTGTTTCTGGCGGTACACCCTGTGAGGTTGATGCAGAACATCCTGAAGGATTGAGTTTTGATGAGTAC
>JAEEGL010407849.1_pt1 | contig 10254 bp, 6 predicted proteins | sample 9134231 | NCBI WGS metagenome assembly JAEEGL01 (sample SAMN16246548, study PRJNA631951) | gut metagenome | biome: gut microbiome; feature: rumen; material: fiber-attached | host: Bos | place: Iran: Karaj | collected 2018-10 | reverse complement strand
GCGTCCAGCACGGAATATCCCGCCTCGTTGGTTTTCGCGATCTCCCGCTGGTGCGCCGTGATCTCAAACGCGCCGATCTCCTTCTGCAGCTGATCTTCCGCTTCCTGCTGCAGGCTGATCACTTCCCCCGATTCTTCCGAGGACACGCCTCCCGTAAGCAGGAGCGTAATACAGCAGACAACCAGTCCCATCGCAAGCAGTTTCTTCATCCTTTTCCTCCGATCGTGAAAAACCTTCCAAAGCGTCCCGGCAGTATGAAGTTTTTCGCTCTTTCTTATGGCCTATCTTACCCGAAAACCTGCAGGCGGTCAATATTGAAGCGCGGCCGCTGCGGTGAGCGTCCGCGCATAAAGTTAAAACCTGGCGTCTTCAGGTGTTCTTCCTGATGATTTCCAATCCCTTTTCAAGGATCATATCCCGCCCTTTTGCGATGTCTTCCGCCGCAGGGATGATCCGGATGTCAGGAGTGAATCCTTTGTTGTAGATGTCTTCGCCGTTCTGGGCGATGCACCTGCGCGTGCAGACGCGGAAGGAGCCGCCGCTTTCAAGCGGCTCACACAACGGCTGGCCGCTGCTGCCCGCTGTGTTGCTGCCGATGAAGACGGCGTCGGTGTATGTCTTCATCACGTCAATGAAATCCTCTGCCGCGGAGACTGTTCCGCCGTTCATCAGCACGGCCACCGGACCCTCCGGTTTTCCGGGTGTGCTGATGTCCACCGCGTTACCGCCGTCTTCGGTGTAGAAGATGTTTTTCGCCATCCGGTATTCTTTCAGGTTATATTCGTCGCCGGCGTATTTCACCGCCGCCGCGTCGGGCGAAAGGCCTGCGAAGTCCGTCCGGCCCATCGCCCATGCCTTGTATACAGGCTCGTACACCTGGGTCTGGGCGAAGCAGCTTCGGAATCCGCCGCTGATAAACAGCGCGGCGACCCGGTCGGCGTTCCCGCTGTTCCCGCCGGTGTTTCCGCGGACGTCGATCACATAGCCCTTCGCGTTTTTCAGTTCGTCAAAGCAGGCGTAAATCTTATCCGGCATGGCGTTGTCCATGAAGGAAACGATCCTGATAACCGCGATCCCGTCTTCTGTCATCTGTACGGTATGAACGTCGGAACTGCTGACCGTCCTCAGGGAAGCGCCGGTTCCGGCAATCTCTTCCGCCTTGCGCCATACGATCCGGGAAGGCTCGGTCCTTTCAAGCGGAACGTCGAAACGCCGGCCGTCCTTTTCAAAGGTGAAAACCGCTTTGCTGCCGCGCCTGCCGAACACCAGTTCGTTCAGCACGTTCACGCTGCAGGCTTCCTCGTTGGCATGCCAGAAATACGGATAGCAGTTTTCCCGGATATACTCGCCGATCTCTGTTCCGTCAATCCCGGTCAGGGTGCTGAACAGCGGGATCCGGTCCTTCAATTCCACGGAAGAACTGATCAGGAAAATCTCATTCCCGGTTTTCGCGAAATATACGGGAAACATGGAAAAGTACGAAGGGTCCTGATAAAACCGGTTCGGAAAGCTGACCCCGGTATGCCCGTCGTTGAGCAGGGTCATGAACCGCATCAGCTCGCGGTAATAGTCATAAAGGTCTTTTGTCGCCAGAACCCGCTCAAGCGCTTTCCGGTATTCCCCGTCCCAGTCGATGTCCACTTTGTCCCAGAACGCGAAATTGTACGCGGCCTCTTTCCAGATCTTCGAGACCTCGAATATTTTCAGGGCATCCGTTATGGTATCCATCATATACCTCCGGTAAGGAATGTCTGTTCATATTCCCTTCAGGTTCAGATGCTGATCGTCATATATCCCCAAAGACAATCGCAGGATTCATATATGGATTGTAAGCAGAAACCGGCCTGCGGTCAACAACAGCCCGGGAAGGAAAACCCGAAGAAACCCGCCGATCCATGCGGATCAGCGGGCAGTGCGCAGCCTGAAACTTTGGCTTTTATGTACCGGGAATTCCGGGTTTGCTGTTTATGGGGTATTCAGGTTCAGCCAAAGAGCCGGACGGATTGCGGCATCCTCACTTGTGGAATTGCCGGCGATCAGTACGCCCAGCCTGGCCACCTGGGCAACCAGGTTCTGCAGGTATCCCGGTGAACGAAGCCACCAGGAACAAAAGCCGTACTCCGGACTGTCTTCCAGTGTATCACGGTAGTAGGGGTTATCAGCCGTTTTCTGCCTGAGGAATGCCGTCATCTCAGCCTGGCCCGAAGGATTCTCCTCACCGTGCCAGGTCACGCCGAGGTATTGATTTGCCTCAAGGTAACTCAGCAGGAAGATCCGGTCTTTTGTGTTTTTCCCGCCTTTTGTTTTCTTCCAGTTGTTCCATCTTTTAAGGCCCTGCTTCCGGCTGTTGTCCACTTCAGCCTCCGGGATGGATGCCTGTTCTTCTTCGGTGAACGCTGTCTTCAGGAAATCACTGTTCAGCCAGGAGCGCAGGAAGCATTTTTCCCATGTGATATTGATATCCTTTGTGTGATAAGGAACGATATCAAGCGCGTACCGGCTGATGAGCAGGCTTTTTCCATCCTTCACATCCAGCACGATCCACTCGATCGGCTCGGGGCCGTTTGCTTCGTTTCCGTCCTGTTCGTAATGACCGAAAGTGACAACACTGCCAATGGTGTCAGAGGCCTTTTCGGCTTGTGCCGTCATCGTTAATCCAATGATCAGGATGATTCCGGTCAGCAGTACCAGCCAATTGCGTTTTTTCACAAGAATGAACCTCCTGAATACTCACTCAGAGAATAAAACGATGCCGGTGGGTGCTTTGTTTCTGCTGTTCAGGATAAACAAAGCGCGGGCTGCCGGCGCAGTCCGCGCATGAGAGAACACCTTTGGTTTTATGTGCCGGGGCTTCGCGAAGTGTGATCTGGAAGTTCCCGTCAGGGCACGTAGCCCGCTTCCTCAGCCTTCTTATACCACTCCTGCGCCAGCGAAATATGCAGTTTAATAAAATTGAAATATTTTCGTTGCCGGGCCTTGGAAAGGAAAACAATATCCTCGAACAGGGGGCTGTAACATGAAACCCGCGCCGGCGAACCGGCGCGGGTCGGGTATCTGTTCCCTTTATCTGTATCCGATGTAGTTTTCCCCGCCGAACAGGATGTCCTTCCTGTATTCCTCAACAAAGCGGCTGGTGCTTTCCGTTTTCGCGTCCCAGAACGCCCTTGCCTCCGGGGTGACGACCGGGCAGTCGTACTGCATCGGGTGGGTATAGCGTTCGTAATGGTTATAGCAGTCGTAGAAGGTCGCTTCTTCCTTCCTGGCCCGGACGATCATCGTATCCATCACAATGCCGAGGAGCCCCATGTCATCCAGCAGGTCCGCTTCCATCAGCATCACCAGGTTCCGGTCCGTGTCCGGCTCGTGCATGCGCCATTTCTCGGAATGGGCGCCGACAAGGCCCGCGATGTACTCCGCCCTCTCGGGATCATATCCGTTTGCCAGCAGCCAGTTCCGGGTGATCGGGACCCCGGCCGTCGCGTGATCCGTGCCCGTCAGTTTGGAGACGGCCCTGCCGACGTCGTGGAAGATGGTCGCGATCATCAGGTCCTCATACCGGAGGCCCGTCTTGTCCGCCGTGGCGTCGTACAGCCGCTTCGACCAGCCGAGCACCCGCTTTGTATGCTCGTAGCGCGTGTATCCGAATTCCTGCTTGTGGACGCCGATCTGGTTCTCGCCTTCGGTCCGGACATCCTTCAGGGTATGCCTGACAAAGGAGAGCATGCCCGCATAGTCCGCGCTTCCCAGCGCGCGGACCGCCTCCTCCTCCGTCTTTTCCCAGCTCAGTTTCCGGAGTTCCTCGTCCGCCATGTCCATCACGCGCATTTCCCGCTGCATGAAGGGTTCGCCGGTCTTTTCAAAGGCTTTCCGGTTCCGGTAGCCCGGCGTGGCCAGCGAATCCACCCAGACCGGTTCCGCGCCGTCGAGGATCTCATGCTCATCCGGTTTTCTCGGCACGGTTTCATCGGTGATATCGCAGAAATAGTAATAGTTCTTCTGCTCAAAGATCCCGTCCGGATCCCTGCTGTCCTGCTGCCGCCGGATCACGATCCCGAATTCCCGGATGGATTCCGGGATCACGACGCGCCCGGTCTCCTCCGCCACCTCGCGCCGCAGGGCGCTTTCCGGCGTTTCCCCGGCCTCGATCCCGCCGCCCGGGAACTCATAGCATCCGTGCTTTGACAGGTAATTGAGGAGCACCTTCCCGTCCTTCAGGATGATGGCCCGGGCCGACGGCCGCTCGTACACCTTTCCTTCCGGATTGTAGTTCTGCCGGTCCATCCGAAACAGTTCCCTCATTGCCGGTATCGCCTCCATGCCTGTCCTGTCTGTCCGCTGCCGCGGCTGCCGGAAACATCATATCATCTCCCATTCCCGTATGTCCATACAGGAAAAGGCACCGGAAGCATCCGGTGCCTGAAAGAGCCGTGCCGCGCGGCCGGTCAGTAGACGCAGAGCGATCCGAAGTCGAAGTCGGCGACGCTCAGGATCGATACGTTGCCGCTCAGGTCCTGGTACAGGTATACGATCTTCCAGGCCGGAGGCATCTCCAGCGATCCGGGGTAGGCGGTCACCGCCTGGCACAGGAACGCGTGGTTCCGTCCCGCGACGACCTGGGAGCCGAGATAGGCGACCGGCACATACCCGATGCCGGTGACCGCGGCGGTGCCCTGGGCAAAGAGGTTTTTGAGCGGTTCCGTCACGGTGGGGTCTTCGGCGGGCGTCCAGCCGCCGGACAAAGGTCCTTCCGCGCAGGCAGCGGAGGCCAGGAGCAGCAGTACGAGGGTCAGGGCAATCCGTTTTTTCATGTTCTTTCCTTCCTTTCCTGCAGCGGAATCTCCCGCTGCAACCTGTCAGACGCCGGAAGCCGGGGAAAAGTTCCCGATTTTTTTATTCATCCGCGAAATGTTCCCTCGCGTGGAAGGCTTTGCAGATCGTTTTGTAGTCCCCGAAGACGGTCAGCTTGTCGCCGGGCTCAAAGACGGTATCCGCCTGGGCCGGCACGGGTTTGCCGCCCTGGCGCTCCACCAGCATGACCAGGATGCTGGTCTCGGCGCGCAGCCTGGTTTCGGCAAGGCTGAGCCCCCGGTACTCCTCCGGGATTTGGCGGATGGTGACCTGGGCAATGGATTCGGTGCCGATGTTGTCGATCAGCATGACCGCGTTGAAGGTTTCCTTCCGGTCAAAGATCCGGTCCGCGAGGCGCCGCAGGAGGTTGTCGAACCAGGCGTGGACCTTCGGCACGCGCATGAAGACGAAGATCAGCGCGACGGTGCCCAGGGGGATCAGGAAGCCGATGAACTCATACCCGAACCGGACCACCTTCATGGAAATGAAAATGTTGATGAACGCGGACACGATGGTGATGTTGAACACATAGCCGAAAAGCATGGTGACGCGGGCGAGCCGGCGGCGCCGCCGGGAGGAGAGGATCATCTCGCTCTCCCGGGTGGTAAAGCCGGTGCCGGTCAGCATGGAGATCACCTGGAACCGCGCCTTCTCGGCCGGCAGGCCCGTCAGGCGGAAGAAGAAGGTAAACAGCTCCGTGATCACCCAGTACAGCAGGATGATAAAGGAAAAGAGCAGCAGGGCAAGATAAATGTTCATGCGTCCGATCTCCTTGCGGGTGGTTATTTATTCAGCCGCGCGCGGCGGCCCGGCGTCCTGCTACGGGCTGACCATGCCCGGCTGGATTTTCTTCGGCGCGTTTTTCAGGAGATACGCCGGATAAGCCGTGTAGACGTCTTCCCCGAGCGCTTCCCGGATCAGCCTGAAGTATTCGTCGGCGTTGTACTGCACCTCCATGGCCCGTTCATGGAACCGGTACTCATATCCCAGGTACCATTCGGCCAGGAAGTGTTCCGAAATTTTTTGATAGAAGCCTTCCCCGTACACGTCCTCCAGGTACCGGAAGAACAGCGAGCCGAACAGGTAGGCGTCATACGGGGAGATCATTTCATCCATGTGCTCCCGGTAGCTTTCGGAGTCGGTGATGCCGAAGGACAGGTTTGTACGGAACTTGTTCAGTTCCGCGCTGTCCTCCTTGGAAAGTTTTCCTTTTTCGGCATACGGCTTTCCCAGCCGTTCGGTGATCTTTTCGCCGAACCACGTGGCGAACCCCTCATTGATCCATCTGGCATAGAAGATGGACACGGAGGAGAGGGAGGAGTGCTGGACGATATGCCCGAGCTCATGGGCCAGGAGATAGTAATCGTAATTGGTAAACTGCCGGTTCCAGGTGCCCGCGTTCAGGAAGATCTTATGGGCGAACCCGATCCTGTCCGGCGTTTCCTGCGAGGAGGCCATGCCTTCCACTTCCGATACTTCCCGGATCTCCTCGTCCAGGATGATGATCACGACCCTGTCGACGCCCAGTCCGGGCGCGAGGATCTGCTCTTCCGCCAGCTTTATCGATTCCGCGAAGATCGCGTCGATCCGGTCCGTCAGGCCCTTCGCCGGCACCAGGTCCGAATAGGCCCAGACCTCATACCGGTCTGTCCCGGAGAGCATGACCATGGGCCGGGCGTACCAGGTGTCGTCCTGATAGAACTGTTCCGACCAGGCATAGCACTGCGTCAGCACCGGCGTGTCAAAGACAAAGGGCAGGAAGCCGGGGCCGGGGGACGAGTCCGTGAACGCCGTATACGCTTCCGGATGGGGGCCCAGGGGGCAGTTCAGCTTGTATACCGAACGGTCGTAGGGAATATCGTCCTGGTAGATATAAAGATGCGGGTCGGACAGGATGAACAGGTTGCTCTGGTTTCCGCGGGTCCTGGTCAGGTACGAGGTGTCGAAGGCCTGCTTTTTCAGCGATTTGTCCGCGGAAAGGCGCATATACTGTACCGGCAGGAAATATGCCCAGACCTTTCCCGTGCCGCTGAGGCTGCATTCCTCCGCTCCCGGGAAAGCGAATTCCATCACCCCTGTGCCGGACACGGTCTTTTCGCCCGCGGCGAGGGAAACTTCCCCTTCCGCGTACAGCACGCCGTAGATCCCGGTGTGATCCGGGTATTCCTCAAACACGTCTGTCATATCCACCCGGATCGTTTCCCCTCCCTTCAGGGCGGTTTCCGCCTGCAGGATGATTCCGGTGGGCTGCTCATCCGGGCCCCATACGGAACTCTCCAGTTCGACGCGCAGGACAGCCCCGTCCTGCATACCGCCGCGCGGGTCGACCGCCTCTCTGACGATCCTGTCGGCCATGTTGCTGAGGAGATACGCCGGATAGGCGGTGTAGACGTCTTCCCCGAGCGCTTCCCGGATCAGCCTGAAGTATTCGTCGGCGTTGTACTGCACCTCCATGGCCCGTTCATGGAACCGGTACTCATATCCCAGGTACCATTCGGCCAGGAAGTGTTCCGAAATCTTTTGATAGAAGCCTTCCCCGTACACGGCCTCCAGGTACCGGAAGAACAGCGAGCCGAAGGTATAGGAGTCGCCCGGCATGATCATGTCCTGCACATGTTCGTTGTAGCTTTCGATGCCGGAAACGCCGAAAACCAGGTTTGTAAAGAACTTGTTCACCTCGGCGGAATCCGTCTCATTCAGCTGCCCGGTCATGTCGACCGGCTTTCCGATCCGCCGGCAAACCGTTTCGCCGAACCAGGTGGCGAAGCCCTCCGTGATCCAGCTGGTATGGACGAGGTTCACCGCCGTGAGCGAAGCGCTCTGGACAATGTGCCCGAGCTCGTGGGCGATGACATAGCAGTCCGCGTTGGAGAACCGTTTGTTCCAGAGCGCCGCAGTCAGGAGGATCCGGTTGGAAAAGCCGATCCGGTCCTCCAGTTCGTCCGAAACGGCCAGGCCGTCCACGTCGGATACTTCCGGGAGTTCTTCATCCAGGATGACCGCGACGACCTTGTCGACCTGCAGTCCGGGCGCGAGGATCTGTTCCTCCGCCAGCTTCATCGATTCCGCGAAGACGCTGTCCATCTGTTCCGGCAGGCCGGCCGCCGGCTCCATGTCCGCGTAGGCCCAGAGTTCGTACCGGTCCGTTCCGGCGAGCCGGACCATGGGCCGGGCGTACCAGGAATCGCGGGCGTAGAAATCCTCCGACCAGGTGAAGCACTGTGTCAGCACCGGCGTGTCAAAGACAAAGGGCAGTGTGCCGGTACCGAGGACCGGGTCCGTATACTGTTCGTATCCTTCCGGACAGGGGCCCAGGGTGAAGTTCTGCTTGTACACCGTCTCTTCGAACGGGATGTCGTCCTGGTAAATGTATGTATGCGGGTCGGACAGGATGAACAGGTTGCGCTGGCCACCGCGGGTCCTTGTCAGGTAAGCGGTGTCGAAGGGCTGGCTGATCAGCGACCTGTCCGTGGAAAGGCGCATATACTGTACCGGCAGGAAATATGCCCAGACCTTTCCCGTGCCGCTGAGGCTGCATTCCTCCGCTCCCGGGAAAGCGAACTCCATCACCCCTGTGCCGGACACGGTCTTTTCGCCCGCGGTGAGGGAGACTTTTCCTTCCGCGTACAGCACGCCGTAGATTCCCGTGTGGTCCGGGTACTCCTCAAACACGTCCGCCATATCCACCCGGACCCTGCCGTCCTGGCCCGACAGGTCGACCTCCGACTGGAGGATCAGCCCGGCGGGCTGGTCCTCCGGCCCGCAGACGACGTGGGGTATCCGGACATGCAGGCTGACCACGTTCTGCAGCCGGCGCAGGTTCTCATTCACGGGCGGGGTGGTCGGCTTGTACTGCCAGGCTTCCGGCGGGACGCCCACGCACTTCCCGTCCGCGGAGGTGACCCGCATCGTCAGGGTATCCTTCAGGAACTCCAGCGTATCCGCGTCGCCGTACCCGTACTGGCGCGAATCGTTCGGGTCGCAGATCCGCAGCCCGTACCGGCCGAAATAGTAATCCAGCTGGTGGATCCATTCCGTGGCGGCCAGGCAGGGCAGCCAGTCAGCTTCATACCGGGGCAGCTCGTCCTCCGTGAAGGGGATGAACGAGTAGCCCGGCATCTGCCTGGCGCCGGTATAGTCGAGGGTGATGCCGTTGTAAAACGCGTCGATGCCGTCCATGCGCGCGACGGCAAAGACCGCGTCATACTTGTACAGCGCGAGGCGCTTCACGTCGATGTCGTCCTGGGCAATGGCGTATCCGCTGTCTTCGTATTCCGAGAGGGAAGTGACCGGCTCCATCAGCCGCAGGTGGGTGGTCTCGATGTCCACCAGCCCCTTCAGGGTTTCTTCCGCGAACTGTTCAAAGCCCTTCGCCGCTTCCTCGGCCGCCGCGTAATTGCTTTCGCTCATCTGCCGGCGGACACCGCCGTATTCGACGCAGTCCACCTCGATCCACAGCACTTTCCAGACGGCGGGGCCCTGCGGCGCTTCCTTCGTTTTTTCCTCTTTCCACTTTGCCGGGAGCATGCCGCGCTTTTTCGCGTAATACAGCTGGAAAGCGTATTCCGCGCCGCTTTCCCCCTCGATCCGGTATTCCGGGGTGCCGGACGGAATGACTTCGCTGCCGGTTTCCCCGGTCAGGGTGTTTTTCCAGAACAGCTTGAAAAAGCCCTTGTCCCCGTACTCGCCGGGCAGGGTGACCGTCACGCCGGCGTCCGTCGTTTCCGCCGCGACCGTTTCAATCTGCTGCAGGCCGGCGGCTTCGGACGCCGGAACGGAGACCGCGAACAGCAGGGCCAGGAGCAGGCAGGCAATCCAGAATCTTTTCACGGGGAACTCCTTATCTGTCCCGGAACGGGATGTTTTTTTACCGATGGGGATATCATAGCATATTTTTCCAAAAAGAGCGAAGGGAATGTACGGCGGAAGGAGGTCTTTTCCCATGCGCGCATCATCTGCTTACGTGACCGCGGAGGCCGGCGGCAAAACGTATACCTATCACTTTACCGGCGTGACGGAGATCGCCCACAACCTGGCCCTGAACCTGAACAACCGGGCCTCCCAGGGGGCGGACACCGTCAACGGCGCGCGGAACCTGGCGGACCAGGTGACGCTGTCCGTTGTGGAGACGGACGTGGAACACAGCCCCGGCTGGTCCGCCCGGATGCTTGAAGCGATGGGCGCGATCAAAAGGCGGCGGACCCTGTGCAGGGTGGTCACCTCCATGGGGACCTACGGCAACATGCTGCTGGCGGAGATCAGTGCCACCCAGGATGAAGGGAACCAGTACGGCTGGTCCGGGTCCCTCACCTTCATGGAATACCTGCCCGTGACCGAGGAGAACGCGGAGGACCTGAAGGCAAACAGCAACTCCTCCGTGCGGACGAACACCGGCGGCGCGGGCAG
>JAEEGL017207876.1_pt1 | contig 10255 bp, 6 predicted proteins | sample 9134231 | NCBI WGS metagenome assembly JAEEGL01 (sample SAMN16246548, study PRJNA631951) | gut metagenome | biome: gut microbiome; feature: rumen; material: fiber-attached | host: Bos | place: Iran: Karaj | collected 2018-10 | reverse complement strand
ATTGCAACATTAAATGGAGCAGAAAGTAGAAAATGGATTGATATAGGGGATATGGCGGAATATTTACCTGTTGCGTTTGTTTCTATCGAAGATGAGAGATTTTATGAGCATCATGGTATAGATTTGAAAAGAACAGCAGCAGCAACATTTAAATGGGCTTTAAGCAAAGTTGGAATTGGTGATGACAGCTATGGAGGAAGTACTATAACTCAGCAATTAGTTAAAAATTTGACAAATGAAAAAGATAGGGATGCATCAAGAAAAATTAAAGAAATGGCAAGAGCCTACAACATAGAAAAAACACTATCAAAACAGCAAATACTAGAATTATACTTAAATTTGATATATTTGGCAGGTAAAAGTGTATGTGGGGTTGAGCTAGCATCACAATACTACTTTAGCAAAAGTGCAAGCGAGTTAAGCTTGGCAGAATGTGCATTTTTAGCAGGAATCAACAACTCACCAGGTATTTATCAACCGTTTAGTGAAGAAGAGAGCAAAATTGAGTTTGTAAAAAACAGAACAAAAGTTGTGCTTGGAAAGATGAAAGAACTTGGTAAAATAAAAACAGAGGAAGAATATACAGCAGCTGTTGAAGAGGTTAATAATGGTTTAGCATTTAAGCGTGGAGCGCAAGTTCAAAACATATACTCATATCATACAGATGCTGCAATAGACCAAATACTAGGACAGCTTGCAGAAGAACACCCAGATTGGTCTAAAACTAGAATAGAGCAATATTTTTATGGTGGTGGACTAAAAGTATATACTACTCAGGATACATCAATTCAGCACATATTAGAAGAAGAAGTGAAAAAACCAGATTACCAAAGAGCTTCAAAAAATATTGAAGGAGAAGTTTCTCAAACTGCTATGGTTATAATAGACCATAAAACAGGGCAAGTAGTTGCAACTGTCGGTGGCTCTGGAGAAAAAACAGTTTCTAGAGGATTTAACTTTGCAACAATGGGAACAAGACAAACAGGTTCATCTATGAAACCTTTAGCGGTTATTGCACCAGCTATACAAAATGGAATTATTACCGCAGGAACAGTATATGATGATGCACCAACAAAATTCCCAGATTTACCTTATGGCAGACCTAAGAACTACTATGGTGGATGGAAAGGACTTTCTACAGTTCGATATGTTATAGAAATTTCACAGAATGTAATTCCAACAAGAATTATAAACCAAATGGGAATAGACAATTCAATTGATTTCTTAAAAAGCGCTGGAATTACATCACTAGGAAACGAAGACAAAGGTTCAGCTCTTGCAATAGGAGGACTTCAATATGGTATTACGCCTTTGGAAATGGCTGGAGCCTATGCAGCGATTGCAAATGATGGAGAATATATTAAACCAACATTTTATTCAAGAATAGAAGATAGAGATGGACGTGTTGTTCTTGAACCAAAGCAAGAAAAAAGAAGAATTATGTCTGAGCAAAATGCTTATATTATGAAAAGTATATTAACGCAACCAGTACTTGGTAGAGATTCATTAGCTACAGCAACTAATTGCAAAATACCTGGAATAGAAACAGCTGCAAAAACAGGAACAACGGATGCTAACTATGATAAATGGTTATGTGGATTTACGCCATACTATACAGCAGCTGCATGGATGGGATATAGACAAAACGAAACTATTTCGTTCTCTATTAATGGAAGAAGCTGTACAAGTAGACTTTGGGAACGCGTTATGAAAGAGGTTCATAAAGATTTGCCTAATGCAAATTTCACAAAGCCAAATAATATAACATATGCTACGATATGTAGAGATTCTGGTTTACTTGCAGGGGAAAATTGTAAAAATGATCAAAGAGGAAACAGAGCATATTCAGAGGTATTTGTAAAGGGAACAGTGCCTACAAAAACATGTGACTGCCATGTAAAGCTAAAAGTTTGTAAGCAGGGCGATGAATATCTTTTAGCAAACGAAAACTGCCCAGATGCGCAAGAAGTTGTATTTATAACAAGAAAAAATAGTGAAAAGGAAACAGGATGGAAACAAGCAGGAGATGCAAAATACATGGCACCAACTGCGACATGTACAATTCATACTAAAAAAGAAGAACCAAAGCCTACAAACACGACTACTAATACAACTACAAACACTACAACAAATACTGTTACGAATAAAGTTACTAACACAACTGGAAAAAATAATACTGTAACAAATACTACAAAACCAGTTAATAATACAAATACAGCAAGTACAAATGTAGCAACTAATACTACTACAAATGCTGTTACTAATACAAAAACAACAAACACGGCTACTCCTACAACTACAAATGCAACTTCGCAGGGTAATAAAGTTGAAGAACATACAGATAGTAGCAATAAATTAAATAAAGTATTAAACCAATAAACTAAGTGGGCAGAAGGAAGAAAAGCCTATCTGCCCATAATAATTCGGGAGGAATTTATATGAAACTTTATAATACGCTTACAAAACAAAAAGAAGATTTTTCTCCATTAAATAATGAAGCAGTTAGAATTTATACATGTGGCCCAACAGTATACAGTTATGCACATATAGGAAATTTTAGAGCATATCTTTTTATGGACTTACTAAGAAGAACATTAAAGTTTAATGGATATAACCTTAATCATGTTATGAACATAACAGATGTTGGTCATTTAGAGTCTGATGCAGATGAAGGCGAAGATAAAATGGAAAAAGCTGCAAAAAAGGAGAATAAAAATCCTTATGAAATTGCTGCTTTTTATACAGACGCTTTTATGAAAGATGCACAAAAATTAAACATAGATATGCCAGAACATATTGTTAAGGCGACAGACCATATTAATGAAATGATAGACTTTGTAAAGAAATTAGTTGAAAATGGCTATGCTTATGAAACAAGTAGAGGAGTTTATTTTGATGTTTCAAAGCTTGATAAATATCCAGTTCTATCTAATAGAAAACTTGATGAACAGATAGCGGGTGCAAGAGTAGAAGTTGACAAAGAAAAACGCAATCCTTATGATTTTGCACTTTGGATAAAAGCACCTGAAAGTCATATAATGAAATGGGATAGTCCTTGGGGCTTAAGCTACCCTGGATGGCATATTGAGTGCTCTACAATGGGGAGAAAATATTTAGGAGATGAATTTGATATCCATACAGGTGGTGTTGACCATATTCCAACACACCATGAAAATGAAATAGCACAAAGCAAGGGATTAGTAGGTAAAATTCCTGCAAGAACTTGGATGCATGTTGAATTTTTACAAGTTGATGGTGGAAAAATGAGTAAGAGCCTTGGAAATGTTTATACAATTTCAGACTTAGAAGCTAAAGGCATAGAACCATTAGCATACAAGCTTTTCTGCTTTAGCTCTCATTATAGAAATAAGCTAAACTTTACATGGGAAGGAATAGATTCAGCGCAAAAATCTTTAGAAAGAATGCGCTCTGGAATTAGAAAGCATAAAAGTGGAAAAGAAAAAATATCAAATGAAATCATTCTAGACTATAAAAAACGCTTTATAGATGCAATGAACGATGATTTAAATATAACAAGTGCAATGAGTGTTGTATGGGAAATTATAAGAAACGAAAAAAAATCAATAGACTTTTACAACTTATTATGCAATTTTGATAGAATATTAGGATTAAATATTGACAAAATAAGTAATGAAGAAAACAATGAAAATTCAAATTCTAAATTGCCTGAAAAGGTTAAAAGCTTATTAGAACAAAGAAATAAAGCAAGACAAGAAAAGAATTGGGCAGAATCTGATAGATTAAGAGATGAAATACAGAGCTTAGGCTATATACTAAAAGATACAAAAGAAGGAACGGAAATAAAACCAGCATAAATCAATAGGAACAATAAAACTTTTATATTATTACAAGGAGAGCTTTTGATGAAGTTGAAGAATGAAGATGAAATAAATGAATATAAAGCTTTTATAGAGAATCATGATAGGTGCAATTTTCAGCAATCTGTTGAATGGTCAAGAGTTAAAGAAAACTGGGAAAATGAAGTTGTGCTTGCAAGAGACCATAATGGGAAAATTATAGGCTCAATTTCAGTTCTCATACGCAAAATACCAATATATGGGAATATGATGTATGCACCAAGAGGACCAATATGTGATATACACGATGAAGAAGTACTTAAGAAACTTACTGATGGATTAAAAAATCTTGCAAAAGAAAAGAATGCTTTTGTATTGAAAATGGAACCAGATATTGTAAGCTCAGATACAGAATTTCGCAAGATTGCTGAAAAACTAGGGTATAAAATCAAAGATGATGCAAAAAATTTTGATGAAGAAATTCAACCAAGATATGTATTTTTGCTAAATATAAAAGGGAAAACTCAAGACGAAATTTTTGAAAAATTCCATTCAAAAACAAGATATAATATTAGATTGGCAGTAAAAAAAGGCGTAGAAATAAGAGAAGGAAAAAGAGAAGATTTAAAAGATTTTCACAGAATTATGGTTGAAACAGGCAAGCGTGATGGATTTATGATAAGACCATTAAGCTATTTTGAAAAAATGTATGATGAGCTTGTACCAAACCATATGAAACTTCTTATGGCATATTATGAAGGACAACCTATTGCAGGAATAATTCCTATTATTTATGGAAGAAAAACATGCTATTTATATGGTGCAAGTAGTAATTCACATAGAAACTTAATGCCAAACTACTTATTACAGTGGGAAGCTATAAAAAGTGCAATTAATGCAGGACATGATGTATATGACTTTAGAGGTGTTTCTGGAGTTGTTGATGAAAATCATCCACAATATGGTTTATACCGTTTCAAAAAGGGATTTAATGCAGAGTTTACAGAATACATTGGTGAATTATATATTCCATTTAAGCCAATTACGTACAAGTTAGAACAAATTACTGAAAAAACATATAAAAAAGTAGTATTATCTAAGAGTAAAATTCAAAAACAAGCAGAAAATAAATAAAGGAGAAATATTTTGAAAACACTTGTTGTAGAAAAAAATGACCTTATATATAATATAAAAAGAATAAAAGAATTTGCTTGTAAAAACAATGAAGAAGAATGTAAAATTATTGGAGTTATCAAGGGGAATGGATATGGTTTAGGTTTAACAAACTTAGCAAATATTCTTTTAAGCGAAGGCATTACAATGCTTGCGGTTGCAACTTATGAGGAAGCAATCGAATTAAGAAGCTCAGGAGTTGAGGCTGATATTTTGCTTTTATCTTCTACATGTAATGAAGAAGAAGTAAAGCATTTGATTGAAAACAAAATAATTTTGACATTTGGTTCAAGAGAAGCTGTAGATATTGCAAACAAATACTCTGAAGATAATGAAATAAGGGCACATATAAAGATTGACACAGGATTTGGCAGATATGGTTTTATGTATACAGATGTTGAGGAAGTTAAACAAATTTATTTGGAATTCCCAAATATAAAGTTTGAGGGGATTTTTTCTCATTTCGCTCAGGCTTATGAAAAAAAAGGAAAATATACTAGATTACAATTTGAGAGATTTTCAAATGTTATACATTTTTTAGAAGAAAACAAAATTGATGTTGGAATGAAACATATTTGTAATTCTTCGGCTTTCTTATTATATCCAGATATGCATTTAGATGCAGTTAGAATTGGCTCAGCATTTCTAGGTAGAGTATTAGTTAAGAATAATTTAGAATTAAAACGTATTGCAAAGTTGGAATCTGAAATATGTGAAACTAAAATTATCCCTAAAGGCTATAAGATAGGCTATTCCTGTACAGAAACTGTAAAGAGAGATACAAAAATAGGGGTAATACCGGTAGGATATTGTGATGGATATACAGGAACAGGAGAAAACACAGCATTTAGATTTATAGATAGATTGAGACTGGCATGGGGGGCATTAAAAAATCTTACTCGTAATCAAAGATTAACTGTTTTAGTTGAAGAGAGTGAAAATAACAGAAAAGTGCCATGCAAAGTTTTAGGACAAGTTGGAATGTTTCATACAGTAATTGATATTACTGATTACAATATAGGAGCAAATGCTACTGTTCAAATGGAAATTAAACCTATTTTTATACAAAAAGATATAAAGAGAGAGTATCGCAATTAAAAGGAGGAAATATGAAAGAGAACCCAGAAAAAAACAAACAAAAAAAATATTATACTATTTTAAGCGTAATTGTAGCTGTAATTTTAATTGCTACAATAGTAGTTATTGGTTTTATAAATCAAAATGGTGAAAAAAAGAAAGATGAAAACGAGCTCGCATATACTGATTTAATTCAAAAAGTAACAGAACGAGAGGTTACTAAAATTGAAATGACGGTTGGAAGCACAACTGTAAAGGTTACACTTAAAGATACTAAAGAAGGAGAAGAAAAGACAGCGATAATACCAAGCACACAAGCTTTTGTTGAACTTATTCAAGAAGAAAAGCTAAAGGGAAATGAATTGGAATTAATTCAAAAACCTTCAAGTGTTATATTAAAAATATTTGACACATTGTTTTCGCTTTTACCAACCATTATGATTGTTATTTTATTTGTTTTAGTATTTAAGATGCAAGGACTTGGAGATAAAGGAAAAATATATGGCGGAGAAGAGAATCTAAATACAGGTGTAACGTTTAAGGATGTTGCAGGGCTAGATGAAGAAAAAGCAGAGCTAGTAGAAATTGTTGATTTCCTAAAAAAACCAGACAAGTTTATAAAAATGGGTGCTAAAATTCCAAAAGGAATATTACTTTATGGAAAACCTGGAACTGGAAAAACACTAATTGCAAAAGCAATTGCAGGCGAAGCTGGAGTACCATTTATTAATATGAGTGGTTCTGAGTTTATTGAAATGTTTGCTGGACTAGGAGCTTCAAGAGTAAGAAAACTTTTTGAAAAAGCAAAGAAAATATCACCATGTATTGTTTTTATTGACGAAATTGATGCTATAGGATCAAGAAGAACTGGAGGAAGTGGTGGTGAATCTGAAAACAACCAAACGCTAAACCAGTTATTAGTTGAAATGGATGGCTTTGACAGCAATGAGACTGTTATTGTATTAGCTGCAACAAATAGACCAGAAATGCTAGATAAAGCATTGCTACGACCTGGTAGATTTGATAGACAAATTACAATTGCTTCACCGGACTTGAACGGAAGAGAAGCGATACTTGAAACACATGCAAGAGATAAAAATTTAAGCAAAGACATAGACTTAAAAGAGGTTGCAGGGGATACCGCTGGATTTACAGGAGCTGAACTTGCAAATATCTTAAATGAAGCTGCTATTATTGCAACTATAAAAGAACATCAAGAAATTACAAGACAGGATTTAGATGATGCTGTAAAGAAAGTTACGGTTGGACTTGAAAAACATAATAGAGTTATATCTGATAAGGACAAGAAACTCACAGCATATCATGAAGCAGGACATGCAATAGTTAGCAAGTTCCTACCAACGCAACAGGATGTTAAAGAGGTTTCTATTATACCTAGAGGTGTTGCAGGTGGTTATACGATGTATAAAACTAACGAAGATAAGTTTTATATATCAAAAACAGAAATGCAAGAAAAACTAATTGCACTACTTGGTGGAAGGGCAGCAGAAAAAGTTGCATTAAATGATATATCAACAGGCGCAAGCAATGACATCGAAGTAGCTACTGAAATTGCAAAGGATATGGTAACTGTTTATGGTATGAGTGATGTTGTAGGAACAATTTCACTTAAACCAAAAGAGGCATATGAACAAACTATATTTGGAGAACACATGGAAGAAGCGGTCGGAAGCGAAGTAAAACAACTTATAGATATTGCTTATAAGCAAGCACAAGAAATATTACTTTCACACATGGATATACTTCATACTGTTGCAAGCTATTTACTTGAAAAAGAAACAATATCTGCAGAAGAATTTAATAAATTTTTTGAATAAAAGAAATAAAGGGAATAATAATTCCCTTTATTTCTTTTATTACAATACTGTTACAAATTCATTAATTTATTATAACATTTTCTATAAAACATTATTAATATGGTAAAATTATTATAATGAATAAAAAGGAGAAAAACGTGAAACTAAGGAAAATAACTATATTAATTATATTGATAATAAGTATTTATTATAATATATCATATGCTGATGTATATATTGACGAAGACTATACTGAGGAATACAAAAATTACCTGAATTTGACAGATGAAGAGAAAGAAAATGTTGAAATTGTACCTATGGCATATTCGCCCATAGAGCAAAAAGATACAAATACAGCAAAATCAAAACTGTTTCGAATTCAAAACGTAAGGGGAAGCACACCATCATCTTATGATTTACGTCAAATAATCCCAGAAAATTTAGTTGTTAAAGACCAAGGACAGACAGGGGCTTGTTGGGCTTTTGGTAGTATTGGAGCATTAGAAACACATCTTGCTTTGAAAGATAATCAAGATAGTAAAGAATCTAAAGTGTATGATTATTCGGAACAACATTTAAGATATTCAGTAATTAGAACAGATGCTTTCACTAATAATTCAATTAATATAAAAGGATATTCTAGACCTCTTTCAAATGGCGGGAATTTTTACCTAGCTACTTATTACTTCGCAAATGGACAAGGTGCAATTAGTGAAGAGAATATGCCATTTGTAAATAACGAGAGTGATATTGATATTAGTAAAATACAAAATAAAACTCCAATTACAACCATATATGATACTTTAGAGTTAACAAATCCAACCAGCGATGAAGAAAAAGCAAATACTATTAACCAAATGAAAGAATACATTATGAATTATGGTGGAATTACTTCGGCTATATATTATCCAAGTGATCGAGAAACAAGAAACAAAGAAATATTTGATAATACAACTGGAACACTATATAATAATGATGACAAAGAATTTAACCATATGGTTTTAATTGTAGGATGGGACGACAATTTCAAGAAAGAAAATTTTGGAACAAAAGTTAAACCAAATAAAGATGGAGTTTGGATTGCAAAAGATTCACATGGCACATCAAGTGGAGACAAAGGTTTTATATACATATCATTTGAAGATACTACTGTTTATAATTTGCTTGGCTTAATTCAAAAGGCAATGCCTATTAAAGATTGGTACAACATATATCAAAATGACATAACAGGGGAAAAACTACCACTTGCTTATGTAGGAATTAAAAGCAATAATGATAATATATATATTGCTACAGAGTTCAAAAGAGACGAGAAAAAAACTGAAGCATTAGATAGAATACTATATTACACTCATCAAGAGCAGAATGTAAAAGTGTATGTTAACCCAAAAAATTCAAGTAAGAAAAAGTCTGACATGATAGAAATACCTTTATTAGAAGGTGATAAAAATAACTCTGAACACATTAAACCTGGATTACACTCATTAGAATTTAAGAAACCAATTAAACTTACAGGAGACAGCTTTGTAGTAGCAATAGAAATTTTAAAGCGGAAATGATGAATATAGAAGAATTTGGATAGAAAATTATAGAGACGCAAATAACAATGCTATTGATTCTACAAAATCTTTTTACACAGTTGATAATGGTTTTGAAATTGACGAATGGTTTACTTTAAAAGAAAGATTCAATATGAAAGGAAATTTTTATGTACGTGCATATACTACAGATAAAATACCTGCTGAAGTGACAGAAATAAGAGTAAAAAAGGAACCAAAAAAAGTAGAATATGAAGTTGGCGAAAATTTCGATAAAACCGGAATGAAAGTAGTTGCTCTATACAGTGATGGAACAGAAAAAGAAATAAGTGGTTTTGAAATCTTAGATGGAAATAATTTAACAGCAAATAAAACAGATGTAACAATAAAATATAAAGAAGATTATTTTACAGTAGAAACAAAGCAAAGTATTACTGTAAGCATAAAAGGAGATGTAAATGGAGACAACGATGTAACTACTACTGATTTAATGAAGGTAAAGAAACATATAGTAGAAATTGAGCAATTAGAAGATAAATCATTTAAAAGAGCTGATATAAATAAAGATAGTAAAATAACAAGCACAGATTTAATACAAATTAAACTGATAATTGTTAAAAAATAATAAAAAATAAAGGTATATTTTTGTAAAAATATACCTTTATTTTTTATTAAATTATTTTTTCAAAATAATCTGGAAAACCAATTTTAATTTCCTTACCATTCAAATAATCTAAAATGCCAGATGGAGTATTAAAATTAAAAATAAGTTTATATGAACATAATGCTTGAGTTTTTAACTTAAATGAGCGGTTTATTTCATTTATTCCAT
>JAEEGL017075866.1_pt1 | contig 10255 bp, 8 predicted proteins | sample 9134231 | NCBI WGS metagenome assembly JAEEGL01 (sample SAMN16246548, study PRJNA631951) | gut metagenome | biome: gut microbiome; feature: rumen; material: fiber-attached | host: Bos | place: Iran: Karaj | collected 2018-10 | reverse complement strand
TATCGCTCGATAAATCTCGCTCTGTGCCATTTTATCGATGAACCTAAAACAATGCTTTCGCATTGTTTTTTAACGGTTCTTCGATTTTAGGCATGTACCACTTGCCAGTCTTGCTGGTGCTACTGAAGTTGCCACTTCTCCAGACCTTGTAGTGCTGTTTCCAGTTCCGGGTCATCAATCAAATTACAAAGCGTATTCAGCAGATTGTAATGAGTTACCCAGTATTCGGGGAACCAGCCGTAGCCTTCACCGTGGAAGCTTGGGTGTTTAAAGGCTTCTGAATAGTTACGGCCTGTTGGAAGTGAAATCCACGCACCTGAATTAGGCATTATATAGGTGCTTACATCAATATAGAATACAGCTCCTCTTGTATTTTCACCAATATGATGAATTGTTACATTAGAATTTTGAGCAAGAGCACGCAAGGTTGCAATTGAGTATTCTGAGCAGGAAGCAGAGTATTTATCTGTAAGGACATAAATATCACCGGAAAAATCTGAGGGTGGTAGTTCTGATATTTTTACTTTTGGCAAATTTAGTTTCATTGGCTTACTGTAAGGTACAAACAATTCACCAATAGAAGCTGTAACAAATTGATGTTCGAATCTTTTATCAAGTTTATCATTATAGCGTTCAAAATAGGTTTTAGTTTCTTTTGCCTCTTTACGGGACTTAAGAGCCTTTATTCTGTTAGGAATTCCTTTAACATGCCAGTACAGATAACTTTTTCCATAATTAGGGCACATAGCAATATATTCACCATCATCTGTAATCTGGCTAATATATTCAATTATATCGTGAGAAACTTCTTCCTGGTTATTGTAAAAAAGTGATGAAAAAAGCATTGCGGCTCTATAACCATATCCACCAGGATTGCTTCTTAAATCAATAATAATCTGCTTTTTGCCATGAGACTTTACGCGTGCATTTTCACAGAGTTTATCAAATTCATGTTCATTAATTACCTTGCTGCTGTTACCAAACACAAAATCAACCAGAGAAATATAAAGAGTATCTTTTGTTTCTCTCATGCCCTGCATTTTGCCTGCTCGCTCCAGGCTGTTATTTGAAACTACAGGGGCTGTAACTTTTTTACCGTCAATCAGAATTTGAAGATTATTGAGGTTTTGTCGTGAAAGAGTAGCGATTCTGTAAATTTTTTCTTTGCCATCAAACCATTCATAAAGCATGGATTCAGGGCCTGTGTAAAACTGACCTGGCTGAATATTGGCTGGAACGTATTTGTTCATCTTTTTAAGAAGTTTTTCTGGGAAGGGATCACGCTCATTTTTTACAACAACGTATTTTTTACCTTCGACAGTTTCTACAGGTTTTACATAAATATCTGTAAAATAAAGTGAATTAGGAAGTTTTGCTTCACCGCAAACACTAAAGTGATTATCATCAATACAATGATACTGGAGAACACGTTTTGCAACATTGGCGCGAACATCACTTGCATCATAAGTAGAGCCATGCTTGTTTTTATCGCAGTCTTTTTTGATATCAGCAAGTAAGGCATCCATATCAAAACCTGCTTCAACAAGTTCGGCATATCCGCAGTAGGAGTAGGTGAAATAATATTTAAGATAATCTAAATCTTGTTGAAGTTCTTTTTCTGTAATTGTTTTGTGTTGTTTATATTTTGGAATAAACTTTTTTGATGGAATTGGACTTGCAATGTGCCCTATAAAAGCAACAAGAAACACAAGCACAATAATTGAGCATGGAATTATCCAGAATAAATGACGTTTTTTCATATAGTTTTTTCCTTTTATTAAAGTTCTTTGAGTGCACCAGGAAGATATTCAACAACAAAAGTTTCGAAATCAGGATATTTGTCCCGATTTGAAGAGTAAACTTCTGAAAGTGAAAGAAGTTTATCAACATCAGTAAAAAGGAAATTTGTAGTTATTGCATTTCTAATTGAAGTACCTATTTCTTCATTATTTTTGGCTATTTCATAATCCAGAGAAAATACTATTCCAAAAAGACTTGATACTGAACTTAAAGCAGTAAAGTCTGTGATTTTTTCTGTAATTTGATTTTCTTCATAAATTTTTTTTGTGATTCTGTTAATATCTTCAAGAAGAATATCCTGATGTTTTTCAAACAATGAATAAATATAACCTCCGCTTATCTGTAAAGCAACCTGGAAATTATTCCATTCATTATCTTTGGTCCAATATGCACCACGGAGTTCATTAATTACAGTTTTACCATCATTAGTTTGAGGCATTAAAGAATAATGGTAAGAAGCTGTTAATGTTGTGCTGTAAAAATTATATTCAGGTTTAGAATCTGGAGCAAAGAAATATGAAGAAATCCAGTCTGTAATAGATTTGTTATAAGACATAAAATCCTGTTCTGCAATTGCCTGACGTTTAAGATGTGGCTCATATAAAACCCAGATTCGGGCAAAGTTAGAAGTGTTTGCAAAATCGTTGAACTGAGCTATAAATGTTTTAAGCTTTACGTCTTTCCAGAAAGTTTTTAACTGTTCTGGCATTTCTTTTTGCTTAATTGTCATTTGAGTCATATCATCAGAAATATACTGTGCGATGGCTACAATATCGCGAGTGCTGTCTTTATAATTCTTGTTTCTACTTTTAAGTTCTTTTACTAAAGGATGTTCTTTCTGTTTTGCAAATAAATTATCTACTCCATCTACAAATTGACCATATTCCTGACCATAATAATTGTTAGAAAAAGGTTCGATTTCAGCAAGACGTAGTGCTATCATAAGAAGTTCAAGTTTAGGCTCAACTTTGATGGTGACGTTGTCGTTTTGATATACAATTGGCTTAATGTTTACAGGAGTTAGTTCAGATTTTTTTGAACAGGAAGTAAACAAGGTTGCAGAAGTAAATACGGTGAGTGCGGCGAGGCCTAGAATTGTAGAGTGAAACAGTTTTATCATTTTATTAATCTCCTATTTTTTTCTTTAATTATATAATATAGTCCTGATTAAATCATTTTTATTGGCCAGAAAATTTAAAAAGTAACCATAGTTACGTTGAATTTAACGCTTTTTCGGGGTATATTTTGCCTATGAGTAAACATAATATGCAGCTCCTTCAGGAGCTATCTTTGAAAAACGGCCCTCTTTGTGTAGGCCTTGATACAGACCCTTCTTATATTCCGGAAAATATTCTGGCACAGTATGAAAGTGCCCCTGCAGCAGTACTTGCTTATAATAAAGCGATTATTGACCGCGTTGTAGCAGACAAATCAGCCTGCTGTTTTAAGGTTCAGATTGCATATTACGAAGCAATGGGACTTGAAGGAATGAAGGTGTTTTCAGAGACACTTAAATATATTCGCCAGAGCGGTTTGATTGCTATTTCAGACATAAAGCGTGGTGATATAGGTGCAACTTCAGATGCTTATGCTAAGGCTCATTTTAAAGGTGATTTTGAAACAGATATTATTACAATAAATCCATATATGGGATTTGATACTCTTCAGCCTTTTACAAAATACAGTGCGCCGGAATTAGGTGGTAAGGGAGTCTTTGTATTGCTTTGTACAAGTAATCCTGGAATGACAGATATTGAGCATCAGAAGCTTGAAGAAGGCGGACTTTTACTTGAGCGTGTTGGTGCTGAAATTGAGAGAATCGGTGAAGAATGGCGATATTCTTGTGCAGATTACAATAATCAGACCTGTGGAATTTTTGGAGCCGTAGTTGGAGCTACACAGGAAGCAGATGCACGCTGGCTTCGCGATAAATATAAGGATACATTCTTTTTGATTCCAGGTTATGGTGCACAGGGTGGAGCTGCAAGAATTGCTGCTACACTTTTGGATAAGGCCGGTGGAACTGTAAACTCAAGCCGCGGAATTTTGTGTGCATGGAAGAAAGACGCCGAGATAGCCAGTGCACGTGACAGCGGTACCTTAAAACTGGCCGACATCGCCGCGGCCGCCGCTCGTGCAAGCCTTTTCAGCAAAGAAGATTTGCTTGGCGCTAAGGCTAGTTTGTAGCAGGTTTTACTTGTCCCGGCTCATAAATTAATTTATAGCCGGAATAAATTGTAAGAAAACCGGTGCGGTCACCAACTTCTAGAATCTTATAAATTTTACTAAGTTTATTGCGCAGGGCACCTTCACTTCCGTGAATACTCTGCGCAATTTCTTTATACTTCTTATTTTCAAGTACTTCCTGAAGAAGATACATGTCACTACGGTCAAGCCCTTTAAAAGAGGCGATATTTAAGATTTTATCTTTTGTAGCCAGACTGGAACCTCTTTGTTTTGCATATTCTGTAAAAAAGAATAGAGCAATCAGAGTAACCAGTGTAATAGCTATTTTGGTAATCAGATGTTCGCTAAAATCATCATCATAAAAAACAGGAAGGAACAGGCAGATAACATAAAGTGCAGAAAGAATAGAAATCTTCAGTTTTTTGTTTTTCAAAAAGAAGCCGCGAATTGCAAAAGTTGCAATGCTTAGAGTAAACATTGGAATCCCCATATAAGGGAACTGAGAATCACTTAAAAGACTATCCATAGAATAGAATAGGGCAATTAATCCAATCAGAATAAATTTCTGAGGTTTGAAAATCAAAAAAATAAAAATGCCGATAAAGAATAAATTGTTTATAATAATGCTGACATATCTTAAAAATTGTATTTTAGTTAATACTTCATATTCAGGATAATTAACGATTATGTCAAAAATACGCATTCCAGTTCGTACAGTCAGCAGAATGCTTGCAATAAGCGAAAAAATAGAGACTGCTTTTATGAATTTTTTGGTGTAAATAATTGGCATGATTATTATCAATAACCTCCGCCAAAAGATGGATGGATAAATTCCTCAGTCTGTAATACAAGATATAACATTTTTGACTCCAAACTTTTTGTGAATTTTTCACATTATACTATGACATTTGTCGTTTTTAAAGTACAAACACAAAATAAATATGATATTTGTCACAAATAAAAGAAAAAGTATATGACATTTGTCACAAATAGTATTTTGAAGGGTTGATTTCTGAAAGAATAGAATGATAATTAATTAAAATAAAAAATTAGGATTTGAAAATGTTTAATATCAGAAATACCTCAAAAAATACAGGAAAAAGAATTTTTTATTTTGCTTTTATTCTTTTGATTTTACTTACATCATGTAAATCTTTGGATAAGAAAGGGAATTATTTAAAGGCTGAACCGCTTAGTAAAAAAGTTGGCAATATCGAAGTAATAGTTGATCCAAATGTTGAAATGATGATGATACTTGCACGTTGTGCAGATTATCTTGGATTTGAAAAAAAATCATTTTTACAGAATGAGTATTTGGATAAGGTTGATGAATATTTCAAACAATATGATATTTCTAAAGAAATTAATTTAATTAGTAATAGTCAATTATGGTATGATTTACTCCCTGAATATGCAATGCATCTTAATTCTGATGATACAGATTTTGATATGGATTTAAGTAATAGTAATTTTACTTACAGAGATGGCTTAGCAAGCGGGCATAGATTTTATAATGATAAAGAAAATGTGGATGTTATAAGGAACTTTAGATTAAAGACAAAATTTGATGAATTTTTCTTAAGTAATAATTCTGTTTATACAAAAATGATAGATGATAATATAAATGTTCTTAATGAATGTGAATTAGAATCATGGCTTAAAGATTTTTATAGTACAGATAATAAACGTCTTTGTTTGTATTTGACATATATTGCAGGGAACTATGGAATACAATACAGAGAGGCAAATGGAGACTATACTCCTCATGCAGTTGTTTTAGGAAATTCTTCATCCACTGAATTTTTATTCTTATGTTCACATGAATTCTCTCATTCATATACGAGACCTATAGTTGCAAAGCTTTATGAAAATAAAGAGGTTAGAGATGTATTCCAGAAATTGTATGAATCAAATGCAGAGATATATAATCAGAATGGATATCCTTCTTCTTATTATGTATTGAATGAAACATTTAATCAGGCGTGTGCAAATAAATTCCTTGAAAAAGTATTATCCGAAAATGAAATGGAATATTTCAATAATGTAATGGTCCAGTATCATAAAATGATTTATGTACCAGTTATAACAGAATTTCTTAATCAGTATGAACAAAATCGGAGTAATTATAAAAATTTAGATGATTTTCTTCCAAGGCTTGAGGAGTTTATAGGAAAACTGGAAAGTTAGAGGACTATTAGAACAATTTTTAATGATTTTTAAATAAAAATAAAAAAATTACTCTTTTCTCGCCAACAAATTATTTTTTTTTCGACTATTTATATGTAATGACAAATTATAAAAAAATTGAATTAAGGAAGTATTCTATGATGAAAAGAGCGCTCGTATTGATTTTATTATTTTCTGTTACAAAATATATAAATCTGTAAAAGTTCTCGTATTGCAAAACCTTGCATTTATTGAAAATCTGGATTTTTTGGAAATCGCAGAGATCACGGAATAATTAAATGCTATAGTAACCATGCATAACCATGGTTACTATAATATGACATATGTCACAAATATGGAGAAATACATATGACATGTGTCATAAATACGTTTTGAGGTGGTTGATTATAATTAAATATTTAATAAAGTATAGGTAATAAAAAAGTACATTTAAAAATAATTTAAAAACAATCTAAAAAAAATTATTTAAAAAAAATTTAGAAAAAAACAGACGGAGCTCAGGTATCGAAGTCAAAGAAAATTAAAAAAGTTCGATGCTCCTTCCGATACCGGCTACATCTGGTCCCCTAAGCCCTCCAATTATTCCCAAATTGCTTCGCTAAAAAAATCGCCTTTTGCCGTTATTGTGTAGTGCAAAGAGGTTAGACATGTTCAAAGATTGTCCAGGAAGAGAAATGCTAAAAGTAACCGAAGTTACGCAGTAACTTCGGTTACTTTTAGCATTTCTCTCTTTACAACTGCATTTTTTTGTGCTGAAGTTATTTCTATAAGAAACAAAAAAATGATTTGAGGGAAAAATGTCATATTCTATTGAGCCAGCATATTTGGCACAGAATGAATTAATACGTCTTATTATGAAGGCATCTATGAATCCCATAAATAAATGGTTTTTCGGGGATGGATGTTTTTCAGCTGATTCAGATATAGAAAGAAGTCCAAATACCTGGCGTCATGAAAATTTCATAATAGTCTCTGAAAATGAAATAGTTGCTTATATTGAGGCATCATGGAGTAAACCTTTAAATATTATCAATAATTTTCGACTGATTTATTTTAATAAGCAAAAAAGATTTGTAACTGCAAAAGCAATATTTGAATATTTTGATTATCTTTTTGTTATTCGTGGTTGTAAAGCAATAAATTGGTTTGTTGCAGAAAAAAATTATCACGCACATAGGATTTATGACAAGTTTATTCGTGATTATTATGGTCATGAAGTTGGGGTTCGTCATAGTGGGCAGATGGCTTATGATGGAGAGGTAAGCGATGTGATTCTATATGAAATCACACGTGAAGAATATTTTGTATGGAAAGAAAATAAACCTTCGTTGAAGGAAAAAGCTAATCGATTGCAGCAACAACCGGCTGGCATGTAAAAAAATAATTATGAAAGGTATGAAGATGAAAGAAGAAAGTTTATTGTTAAAATATAATAATTTTGGCACGGATGAAGACTTTATAAAAAGGCAGGATGCCTTATTTAAAATGAATGGTTGGTTTTCTCCAGCATCACATGGGTTGTTTTCTTTTTTTCTTGATTTTCAAAATCAACAAAATATTTCTGGAAATCTCGGAGAAGTTGGAGTTTGGGAAGGAAAATCAGCAAGTGTAATTTGCAATTACTGTAAAGAAGAAGAAACTGTTGTTTTAATAGATCCGATACTGTCTCAAAATAAAGATGTAATCCTGAATAATATAAATACAGTCAGCTCAAAAGTATCAAAGAAGATTGTATTCTGCAATATAGTTTCAGAAAAATTTGAGTCATTACAAAGAGAATTGCATCTTGAAAAATCACTTCGATTTTTTCATATAGATGGTTGTCACACTGCTACAAACGTTTATTCAGATTTGGAATTAGCTGATAAATTATTGACTAATGATGCTGTACTTGTGGTTGATGATTTCTTTAATCCAATTTATCCACAAATAACAGAAGCACTCTATAGATATCTTTTTATTAATCCATACAAATTTAGATTATTCCTGGGGGCTTTTAATAAAGCTTATTTATGCAGGGCAGGCGCATATCAAAAGTATTATTCTTATTGCATGGAAAATCTTCAGAAGAATATGGTTTCAAAGAAAATGTATTTTGCAATTAAGAAAACATCTTCAATAGATGATTGTTTTACTTTAGTTGCAGATGAATATAAGGCAGATTTAGATCCTGAGACAGGAAAACAAGGACCTGATTGGGAACCTGAAAAAGTAGAATATATTGAGAAAAGATAAGTATGTTATTTGATGAGATTAACCAAGTTGTTTTAGAATTAGAAAGTAAACAGAGGTTTCATAGAATAGGAGATGAAGATTCTCCTTGGATTTATGACTCATATTCTCATAATATCTATTCATTAAATTCGAATCTCATTAAAGAAGTTTTATTGAAGAAAAGTTTGAATGCAGTCATAGAACATTCGATTGATGAAAATATAGATTTTTTGAATTTTTGTAAATCAATAAAAGATTCATCCAAAGATATTGTTAATCCGATACCCGTAGATAGCAAATGTTCAGTTATGATAAATACAAGTAATAGGTGTAATCTTAACTGCTTGTATTGTTATCGTTGTAAAAGCGAAGCGTCTGTAAATAATGTTGAAACCATAAAAAAAACTTTAGAGTTTGCAATGAAAAAATATAAACCTGAAGCTTCTGAATATGTAATATCATATTCTATGACTTCAGAATCTTCTTTGGATTTGCAAATATTAAAGCAAGTTGCAGATGAATATATAAATTTTGAAAATTATCAATTCAATAACACAGACCTTGATGATAGTTTGTTTGATGAATTTTACTTATTGTTAAAACAAGATTTTGAATCTAATAAGAAGTTTTCATTTCCGAGTAAAAATAAAACTCAGGTTATTAATTTTTTAAACTCATTACTTCCCATGCGGGATTTGTTTGATATTTTAAATCTTTCAGAGTCATTGTTTACTGAGAATGATTTAAATGAAATAAGAAAGAGAAATATTCTGGCAAAATGGAGAGTTTACCGACTTAACAGATGGTGTCTTGAGAAAAGATATAATAAATATATAAGGCTTAGAAAAGTTCCTTGGGTAACTTTTTGGTTTATGACAAATGGTACTTGTGCTTCTGATGAGTTTATAGATTTTGTAAAAGCCTGTGATATTAATCCTTTATGGATAAGTCTTGATGGTCCTCAAAAAGTTCATGATGCTAATAGAAAATTCATGAACGGAAAAGGTTCTTATGAGGAGATTGTAAAAAATATCAAAATATTAAGAGCCAAAGGCCTGAATTTAAAGGCCTCTTCTGTCATTACTTCAGTCTTTCCTAAACCACTTGCAATAATAAATCATTTACAGGCATTAGGTTTTAATGAAGTTGCATTAACGCCTGTTAGACCTGGATATGACTGTTCTTTCAATGAGAATAACGTTGAGGCTTTATTAGATGGATATGATGAAATTTTTACTGCTCTTGCTAAGGGAGCAATAAGAAATGATTTTAGATTATTCCATTTGTTAAAAGATGATTTAAGTTTAAATGCATTTAATGCTTTCTCTCAAAAAATTAAGATGGCAAAACGTTGTCCTTTTGATGACCAGCTGGTTGTTAATTCAAAGGGTGATATTTATCCGTGTCTATATTTTACTGGGAATAAAGATTTCTGTTATGGAAACATAAATAAGAGATTTAATGGGAAAAAGTTTTCTAAAAATTTATATATAACCAATCGGGGTGATTGTAAAGAATGTTGGGCCAGATACTTGTGTGGAGGAACTTGTTTTTATGGTTCATATGCTGCTACCGGTAATTATTTATCGATAGACCCTATAGAATGCAAAATTAAAAAGCATTTAGCAGAAAAGTGCTTAAAGTTAATAGTCTTTCTATATGAACATAATATACCAATTGAAAGAGTATTTAATTAGTGGCAATCCTTGTTGAAGGAAAAATAAAACCGGGCTTCTGCAGCAACAAAAGTCCGGCAGGTAAAAAGCATTACGCTTCGAAACCGTAATGTTAGTATACCAAAAAACTAACAAAGTTCAAAGAAAAGAGCTTTGAACAAAAAGAGGTAAAAATGAACTTTTTACATCGC
>JAEEGL016884043.1_pt1 | contig 10255 bp, 7 predicted proteins | sample 9134231 | NCBI WGS metagenome assembly JAEEGL01 (sample SAMN16246548, study PRJNA631951) | gut metagenome | biome: gut microbiome; feature: rumen; material: fiber-attached | host: Bos | place: Iran: Karaj | collected 2018-10 | reverse complement strand
TTGCAGCGTAAAATATCATTGAGGACGAAGAGAAATAACGCTATGTTCAGACGTGTCACCATACTCTTTTGGTTGCTGGCAGCAGTGAGTGCGGCCATGGTCGCGCAGTCGAGGTATGTGGTGACGGCGAGTACGCTCAATGTGCGCACAGGACCCAGCACGCGTAATGCGGTGGCGCACAAACTACATCGCGGAGATACGGTGGTGGTGCTGGGGCAAAGCGGTCAATGGGCCACCATCCAACGCGACGGAGATCGCTATTATGCGAGCAGCAGGTATCTGCGTTACATAGGTCCAGTACCGCAAAAGACGCAGTCCTCGCCGCAGAAAAAGACCGTTTGGGATACCTTGTTTGAATTTGTGGAAATCATCATCTGGATCCTGGTCATCGTAGCGGTTATCGGCTTTTTTATCAGTAATACAGTCTCGGGCCTCGCCTTATGGATGTTGATGATTTGCGGCATAGGTGCGTTGATAGGCTGGCTCTTCTTTGATAACGGCACCGCAGGCGCTGTCATCACGATGGGCTTGGAACTGGCTATCGGCGGATACCTCCTCTATCAGTTGATCGACGAATCATTCTATGCCCCTTCGCATTTTGCAGGATTGTCTTATCTGGTATGGTTCCTCGTGTCTCTGCCGTTCTATGTGCTGAATATTTTGCAGTTCTGGCTCTCCAAACCCTGGCGACCCTTCCTGAAAAACAACACTCTTCCGGACAGTTCCAAACCCGGAATGCGTAAGTTCCTGCGCATCCTGCAGTTCCCGTTTTATATCCTTGCTACACCCCTGCGGTTCATCAATGCGGTGTATTATGACATCGCGATTTATAACCTGTACGCATGGTCCAATTATATCGTGGAGGTCTTCATTCCCTCGGACGAAACGGAGGGCGCGAATGATATCGCGGATTGGTTGCTCTACATACCTAAGCGGATAGGGAAATACTGGCTCTGGCACGGAGCCCTTACGACGATAGAAAGTGTCGTTTGGACCGTTATTGATACCTTCGTTCCGGCCGTCACGCTCTATCACGGTACGGCGGAAGAATACGCGGATAACATGCTTTGTGACCCGCATCGCAACCATCATCGCCAAAGTACCAAAGGTTGGCTCACCGGCGTATGGAACGTAGGCGGCGGTAACTATGCCGGAGATGGAATCTACTTCGGCATTTTCCGTAAAACCCTGCGCAATTATGAGCAAGGCGCAGCAATCGTCACCCGCGTCACGATGGGTAAGACCATCGATACGGTGCTTATGCCGAACTCCGTCTATGCCACGGCGGGACATCCCAATGCCAAAGCCGTATCCAACTGGGGGCTGAATAACGGCTATGTATGTGGCGAATGGTGGCGGCGGGACCGCGGCACCAACTGGTGGGAGATATGCATGTATGACCGGCAAAACCGGTACAACGAGAGTTGGCGTATCCGGCCTATCTATGCCATCCATTCCCGTAACGGTATCATGCAGCGCATCCCAGGAGGACCGGCGCATTGGCTCTTCCGCAAACAAGTGATAAGCGATATATCAGATAGTTTGAAAAAGTAAAAAGCAAAAAAAACTGCAAAAAGAATGGCATATGCTTGCATATGTCATTTTTTTTTTGTACCTTTGCAGCCGCAAAGGTGAAATCAATAGTATGAAAGAACACAATCTGACAACGAAGATGCGTTCCTATCAGTGGAACGAGTTAACGGAAGAGCAACGCGAAGTCTTGAACATCGCAAAGGAGCAGACGAAGCATAGTTACTGCCCTTACAGTCATTTCCATGTAGGCGCAGCTGCCAAGTTGGCAAATGGCGAAGTGATCCGTGGTTGTAATCAGGAGAATGCCGCTTACCCGAGTGGTTTGTGTGCCGAGCGAAGCGCGCTTTTTGCTGCGGGCGCACAGTATCCGGACCAAGCAGTTACCAAATTGGCAATCGCTTGCTATACGGATGGCCATTTTACGAAAGAACCCGGTTCTCCTTGCGGCGCTTGCCGTCAAGTAATGTTGGAAACCGAGCATCGCTACGGAGGCAAGATGGAGGTCTTGCTGTACGGCGAGAATGAGACCTATGTCTTCGAATCTGCAGCCGACTTATTGCCTCTTATCTTTGTAAGTGAAAATCTCAAGGGATAATTGCAGATTTGAGAATAATTAAGAAAATAGACATATACTTGCTGCGGAATTTCCTGTGGCTGTTTATTGCTACTTTCTTTATTGCGATCTTTATCTTATTGATGCAGTTCATGTGGATGCACGTGACTGATCTGGTTGGAAAAGGTATCGGCTTCTCAGTCCTGGCGGAGTTTTTCCTATATGCCACCGCTTCGGTCGTCCCGTTAGCTTTGCCCTTGGCGATATTGCTCAGCTCACTCATCTGCTTTGGCAACTTGGCGGAACAGGTCGAACTGACAGCAATGAAAGCGGCTGGCATCTCGCTCTTCCGAATCATGCGACCTTTGGCAATCACGGTGGCTTTCCTCAGTATAGGAGCCTTTTTCTTTAGCAATGATGTGCTGCCTAAGTCGCAATCGAAATTATGGGCGCTCATTTTTTCGCTTCGCCAGAAGAGTCCGGAACTGGAAATACCGGTGGGAGAGTTCTATGACGAGATAAGCGGTTTTCATATCTATGTGCGTGAGAAAACCTCCGATGGTGCGCTCCTCAAAATCATGATCTATGATTACTCGGATGGTTTTGAGAATGCGAAGGTCATGGTAGCCGATACAGGACGCATGGCGGCGAGCGCAGATAGGCATTATTTAATTTTAGACCTCATTAACGGCGAAACATTCGAGAACCTGAATAAGAAGCAGCAACGCGCCACAGGTACCACGAAGAGTATTCCTTATCGCCGTGAGACCTTTTCCAAGAAGCGTATCCTTATTGATTTCTCTACGGATTTCAATCGTCTGGATGAGTCGATCCTTCAGGATCAGCATGTGAGTAAGAATGTTGTGCAGTTGACGCAATCAATTGACTCTATGAAAGTCGTATCCGGCGAACGAAGTAAAGAGCAGAGCGATAGGCTGATTCGCGAGCGGTACTTCAACCGTGAGAGTGTGAACGAAGTGCATATTCCCGAGGCCTTGACTGCCGAGCAACGCGTGCAGTATAATTGGGATTCGCTTTGGGCGTCGCTGGATGTGAAGCAGCAAAAGCAAGTCCTGTCTATCGCTTATGAGCGTGCATGTGCTTACCGTGATCAAATAGACTATCAGGCTATCATTTTAGATGATGCAAACCGCTACATCCGCAAGCATGAGATAGAACTGTACCGTAGGTTTACTTTGGCGTTTGCGTGTCTGATCTTCTTTTTCATCGGTGCACCGCTGGGTACGATCATACGAAAAGGCGGTTTGGGTGCGCCCGTTATTATATCTGTGATCTTATTTATTATCTATTATATCATTGATAATACGGGATATAAGATGGCGCGTGAGGCCTTGTGGCCCTGCTGGGCGGGAATGTGGCTCAGTTCATTCGTGTTGCTCCCGGTAGGTATCTTCCTCACCTACAAAGCTGCTACCGATTCGCCCTTGTTTAATCCTGAGGCATGGGTGATTGGTTGGAAAAAACTAAAAGACAATATACGGAATTATGCAGATAAATACAATAGAAGAGGCGTTAACTGATTTCCGAGAGGGGAAATTTGTCATCGTGGTGGACGATGAAGATCGCGAGAACGAAGGCGATTTCATCATTGCCGCGGAGAAAATAACGCCGGAGAAAGTCAATTTTATGTTGCAGCACGGTCGCGGCGTGCTCTGCTGCCCTATTACGGAGCAGCGTTGCGCTGAACTGGACCTCATGCATCAGGTGACGAATAACACCTCCATGCTGGGTACGCCCTTTACTGTGACAGTAGACAAACTGGAGGGCTGTACAACCGGTGTTTCTGCCGCAGATCGTGCCGCTACGATCCGTGCCTTGGCAGACCCTAACTCCAAACCGGAGACGTTCGGTCGTCCCGGACATATCAACCCGCTTTATGCCAAAGCAGGAGGTGTGCTGCAACGCGCCGGACATACGGAGGCAGGCGTGGACTTGGCCCGCTTGGCCGGCTTGCAGCCCGCAGCTGCTCTGATAGAGATCATGAATGAGGACGGAACGATGGCCCGTATGCCGCAGTTACAGGAAGTAGCGAAACAATTCGACCTCAAGATCATCACCATCAAGGATTTGATTGCCTATCGCTTGGAAAATGAAAGTCTAACAGCCGAAGGCGGTCTAACAGGCGAAGCCGGTCTCACTTCTAACAGCGCCAGCGGTCTTATCGAACGCGGTGAGACGGTCTTCCTGCCTACGCAGAACGGAGAGTTTATGTTAACCCCCTTCCGCGACCTCACAACAGGTCTGGAGCATGTAGTGCTTACCAAAGGTGAATGGAAAGAAGATGAACCGGTTCTCTGCCGTGTGCACTCCAGTTGCATGACGGGCGATATCTTCGGTTCGCAGCGTTGTGAATGCGGGGAACAACTCAATCGCGCCATGCAGATGATTGAAGCCGCAGGTCAAGGCATCATCGTCTATATGAATCAAGAGGGGCGCGGTATAGGCCTAATGAATAAAATCCGCGCATATAAATTACAAGAGCAAGGAGAAGATACTGTGGAGGCAAATGTGCACCTCGGTTTCCGTCCCGACGAACGCGACTATGGTGTAGGCGCGCAGATCCTACGGGAGATGGGAGCGCATAAACTGAAACTGATGACCAATAATCCTGTCAAGCGTGTCGGATTGGAGAGCTACGGCATCGAAATCGTTGAGAATGTGCCGATTGAGATTAAACCAAACCGCTGGAACGAACGTTATATGCGTACCAAAAAAGAGAAAATGCATCATGATCTCAAGCTCGTTTAATGAGTTTGGCACGGATTTTGAACAACTAAGGTAACGGGATACCGGTATAACGAGATACCGGGATACCGAAGAACCATTTAAATAATACGATTATGAAAAAATTAACTACACTCCTGATGACGCTGATGCTCATGAGTACGGCGTTATGGGCAGATCAAACAGTGACGGTTTCTGCCAACAGTTCTGACATCTCGGAAGGACTCGATTTGAAGGTTGCAGCTAAACTGTTCGCAGAGGCTAAGAACCTGGAAGAGTTCGAGACGATGCTCAACAACCCGGACAGCGCGTTCTGTAACCTCGATCTCAACGGAGACGGCCAAGTAGATTACTTGCGTGTTGTTGAGACGGGTGAAGGTAACAAACGCTTGGTAGTACTGCAGGCTATCTTGGCGAAAGATATCTATCAGGACGTAGCCTCTATATATGTAGAGAAAGACGAAGCGAAGAACGAGGTAAAAGTGCAGATAGTAGGCGATGAGTACGTATATGGTACGAACTATATCATCGAACCGGTATATGTATACAGACCCGTTATATACGATTGGTTCTGGGGTACAGCTTGGGTAGCATGGTACAGTCCTTGGTATTGGGGATATTATCCGAGTTGGTGGTATGTACATAGCTGCTGGGCACACGACTGGTATTGGCATCACTGCTATGCATGGCATCATCACCATCATCACTGCTCTTTCCGTCCCGGACGTACGATACACGCAGGTTATCGTGAGTTACACGGCGGTGTAACGCGCAGAGATTACGCAGTAGCGCATCCCGAGCGCACGTTCACTCAGAGGAATAGCGGTATGACCAACGCACGTGAGATCCGTAGTACGACCGGCGTAGCACGCAGTAGCGCAGCAGCAGGTACAACTCGCAGCGTAGAGCGTACGTCGAACGCAGCAAGTAGTCGCACTTTTGGAAGTCAGAACACAGCAGCTGTTCGTTCGAGTGCCGCATCCACTTCGCGCACGTCAAACGCAGCTTCGGCTTCTCGCACCTCAAGTGCCGCATCGGCATCGCGTAGCTCGAATGGATCTTCGGTATCGCGCAGTTCGGATGCTGTATCGGCTACTACCCGTACATCGGCAGCTGCCCGCAGCGTAACTAACAGCACCTATTCTGGTGGAAGCACAAGTCGCAGTAGCGGATTCTCCAGCGGTGCCTATTCCGGTGGCGCAAGTCGCAGTAACAGCAGTTTCTCCGGTGGCGCAAGTCGCAGTAGCAGCAGTTTCTCCGGCGGAAGCACCAGTCGCAGTAGCGGATTCTCAGGCGGAGGATACTCAGGCGGCTCAAGCCGTGGAGGCGGATTCTCCGGTGGTGGAGGAGGCGGTGGCCGCAGTAGCGGAGCTGTACGCAGATAAAAAGAAAAGAGCGCTCTGAGGTGACCCCAAAAAGTTGGACGGATTATTAAATCTATTTGACTTGATTTTGAAAGTGAGTTCGGTATTGTACCGGGCTCATTTTCAATTTTAGTTTGATACGTTCGTTGTTATAGTACCGGATATACTCTTTCAACGCTGCCTTAAAGTCATTAATGTTCTCCCACTGGTTATTATAGAGCAGCTCGTTCTTCATCAGACCGAAAAAGTTCTCCATCATCGCATTGTCCAGACAATTACCTTTACGCGACATACTCTGTGTTATTCCATGCTCACGCAGTAGGTACTGGTAGCGTGTGTGCTGGTAGTGCCAGCCCTGATCGGAGTGCATGATCAGATCTCCCAGGTTCTGATGTTTGCGGAATGCTTTCTGCAACATATCCGTTACCATCTTTAAGTCCGGATGATCAGAGATCACATAACTAATCACCTCGCCATTCCACATGTCCAGTATAGGCGACAGGTAGCATTTCTTACCACGTATATCCACCTGCGTGACATCTGTTGTCCACTTGCGATTAGGCGCGTCCGCCTCAAAATCACGTTGCAGGATATTAGGTGCCACCTTGCCTACTTCTCCCTTATAGGAGCGGTAACGCAACTTCGGTTTACGGGCATATAAGCCCATTTCGTTCATCAGTTTGGCAACCGTTTTATGGTTTACGGTGAGCCCTTCCTCGCGTAGTTGCAAGTATATTCTCCGGTAACCGTAACGACCTTTGTTCTTGTCAAAGATACGCGCTATCTCTTTACGCAAATCCGCGTATTTGTCTATGCGCTCCCGTATATTATAGTAATAGGTAGCACGAGCCATCCCCTTGATAGTAAGGAGCATATCAAGGTTATGTTCGGGCTTTAATGTTTGGATGGCTTGCGCCCAATCTCGTGTTGACGCTTCTCTCTTTCTTCCACTAAAGCCCTTACTTTTTTTAGCAATGCGACCTCTGCACGCAAATACTCATTCTCGTAGCGCAGACGCTCTAACTCCGTCTGCGGTTCTTGTTTCTTCGGACGTCCCATACCTTTACGACCTGTTCCTTGTGGCTTTATATCGCGCAATGCATCATATCCTCCCTTACGATAGATACGTGTCCAGCTAGTTATTGCATTTTGCGAGACATGATACATTGCACTAACACGGTGCAAAGGTACACCTTTTTCCGCATATTCACAAACAATTTTGCATTTTTCTGCAAAATCTGCGCGTTTTATAGGATGTTTTTGTAAACCGGAGAGGCCATCCTGATAGTAACAATCCAACCATTCTGAAACATAGTTTTCATTAATACCCATTTGACGACCTACTAATTTGGGACTGTTTCCCTCTAAACACTTTTGTACTGCTAATAGCCTTTCTTCAATTGAATGTTTCATAAAATAAACCCCAAAAGTTTTTTGTCTAACTTTCGGGGTTCATTTCACGGCGCTCTTTTTTTGCTAAACGGATGTTACAATTCGTAAATTTTTGTCGATAATTCGTAAAAAATTGCTACATTTATTTGCGTAAATAAATAAAAAGCAGTACCTTTGCAGGAATTTTACATATTTTAACGCGTATGATGAAGAAAAAATATAGTATTTTAACGGCATTGTTGTTGGCAGTATCGACCCGTCTTTTTGCAGTAGGATGGACGCCGACGGATGCCGGTTTGGTAGTGAACCTGGAACAAGGTGAACGGTTCCTGTTGTCGGTATGGATTGATATGAACGACAACGACGAAGAAGACCCGGGTGAAGAACTCTTTGTAAGTAACTATAACCGCTATTCGGGTGGATCTTTTAACTATTCGGCGGGGTCGTTTATGAAACTTCTCCCGGCCTCGGAAATATCCGCGATGTTCGAATTGTCGGTGGGTGCGCCTTTGGCTCGCGGTAACAAAGCGTTGGGCGGTATCGTTTATACGATTTGGAACGACGGTAAGACACTGAAAACGAGTGATTCGTTTAAGTTCCTGGGCGACCTGACGGGCAATTACGACGACGCAAAAGCCTGTGATGTCGTGTTCGTCATTCCTACCGAACGCGGTGTGCCTGTTGTAACTCGCAATCCCGGTCCCGCGCCTACTTCTTTTGACCCGAATAATACGTTGGGCCTGGGCACGACTCCTTTTAACGGAAGGATGGGAACGGGTTTCCTGGGCATGACCTACCGCGAGGTCTATATGTTACAAATCCCGAAAGCCAACAGCCCGCAATCCTATACCAATGCAGGCTTGGTGACCTTCAATACAACGCTATCGCCATGGAACTTAACTTCCGGTGCAGGTACAATACAAAAAGGTAAAGCAGCATATGCCTATGCAGATAAGAAGCACGATCCGACCCCTCGAACGCTCTTCCGTCTCTATCTCTTGGACAACCCGATGAATAGTTGCAGCAGTTATTTCTTTGCAACCGACGAGCAGGATTATGTGCGCTACCGTATGAACGAAAACAACCCGCAGCGGTCATCCGATAGTACGGCTGCCAAGAAGATCTACACGATGGATCGTCTGACGTGTATGACCCGCAAGGGCGACACGAAGTATTACCAGACGGATCTGATGCGTGTGCCGGAGCCGGACAGCACGTATTACTATGTGGGTTATGACAACAAATATAAAGACGATTACGGAGAGTCGATGGGTTCGGGTGGAGCCAAATCCCATTTCACCAAGATACGCGAACTGCCGATATTAGGTCTTTCGTCCGAATTCAAGGCGCCTGCCGGTGCATTCGGACGGATGGTAGCAGATACGACTTCGGCGGTAGCTAACCTGGACGTACGGTTCAAACCCGCAGGTTATTTCCTGCAAGTAACAACTCCTTATGGCTTTACGAACGTCCAGATGCGTCCGAATGCGGATAGCACCATTTGGACGTGCGAGGAGATGTGGCATATCACGCCTGAGTATGCAGCTATGCAGATCAGGGCGAAGATATATTCCGGCCCGGAGTACAGTCCGACCGACGAGGGAATAGACATCCCGGGTTGGAGTGTGAATGTGTACGGAACGGAGGTGCCTTTGGCAAGCGATCACAGTCAACACGTGACGGGCGGTATGGACGGATGGGCACGTATCTATGCCAATAGCTCGGAGCCGAATGGCTATATAGAGTTCGTCAAAGCCAACCCGCGTTATCATATCCACTACGACAACAACGGTTTGTTGGGAATACAAGTGCCTGACCAGTATCCGGGAGATAACGAGACGACCGTAACGGTAGAGAACCCGCGATTGGTCAACGGTTTCAAATTTACGGTTTGGAATACGAAAGCAGACAGCAGCGGAACGAGCTATGATCCGGGCGATGTGATTGACTTGGATACCTTTCCGGATGGCGCGTTAGTTAACGACTCTATCCTGACGCTCTATGCCCAAGGCTCCTATACCGGAACGTATCATGTCGCTTTCTCGTTTGAGCACTCGAACGGCAAGCGCTATTTCCTGACCCAACCGATAGGCGAGACCAACCGTTTTGTCCGTGCTCGTCCGGTAGGCGACTGGACCAATACCTATCAGGGTATGTCGGACCCCTATAATACCGAGCCGAACTACATCAGCACGTATAAGTTGATAGGTCACCCCACCTGTGCGTTGTGTGAGCATGAGTCGTCTTACGAATACGTCCTGGACCCGCGCCGTGAATGGCGGTATGGAGCCAAAGACTCGTTACTGTTCTATAGCAATTTTGCGCCGGCGAATGATGTGTATTTGGGTTTGTATTATGAAAACCCGGCGACTCCGTTTAAGGATCCGGTGACGATCGTTGCTAACAACTCCTGGGCGGGTGCTTTCACCTCCACCAGCGATACTACTGCAACCGGTTGGCCTGACTACAGCGTGGCGGATGTGCAGAACACCAAACTAAAGTCTGAGTACTATTTTTCCGGCTTTACGGAAGGAGGAGTAATTCCCCGTCACAAGCGCCCCAGTATAGACTCTTCGTTCGTGAAGTACAACGAGGAGCTCGACCAATTCGACGGTGTGGAGACGGAAGGCGAAGCAACGACCTTCCAGATCTCGCGTGTCCGCGTGGC
>JAEEGL016074642.1_pt1 | contig 10255 bp, 10 predicted proteins | sample 9134231 | NCBI WGS metagenome assembly JAEEGL01 (sample SAMN16246548, study PRJNA631951) | gut metagenome | biome: gut microbiome; feature: rumen; material: fiber-attached | host: Bos | place: Iran: Karaj | collected 2018-10 | reverse complement strand
CGCTCTTGATCCCTTATCCATTCCGGCGTCTCTGGCCACTTCCCTTCCCTGTACATCTCGACACATTTTCGCTTGTACTCATAACTGTAACGCATAAAAATACCCTCCTTACTGGTTGTCCAGTAAAGAGGGTACATATCAGGCAAGGAATCTTTTTTTCTTATGAGGGGGCTTTATGAGCCTTCTTTTTTGTTGCGTAAGCGGATTTTATTTCGGTGTGGTTTCGTGCTACAATAGGGGTATGAATCGGAAAGGAGACGGGGCTATGAGAGATATCATTCGGAGGGGCTTTGTCGGCAATCCTGCGCAGCTGGTGACGCTGAGGCGTGTGACGGTTGAGGAGGGGAGAGCCAGGGGAACGCAGATCATTGAGGTGAAGACGGCCGGGGGGCTGGAGCTGGACATCCTGCCGGACGCGGCGATTGACATCGGGCAGTGCAGGTTCCGGGGGCTGAATATGTCGTGGACGTCGAAGAACGGGCCGGACAGCCCGGCGTATTTCGCGCCGGTTCCGGGCGAGTTCCCGCACAATTTCCCGGGAGGGCTGCTCTTCAGCTGCGGGCTGCGGTCCACGGGCTACGCGAACACGGACGGGGAGGAGTTTCACCCGCTGCACGGGCGGATTCATTCGCTGGCGGCGGAGCAGGTTTGCGCGGAGATCGTGGATGATGAGATCGTCGTGCGCGGGACGGTTCGCGAGACGGCCATGTTCGATTATGTGCTGGAGATGAAGCGGACGATCCGCATACCGGTCTTCGGTGCGTCGGTGCAGGTGGAGGACGTGGTCACGAATCTGACGCCGCGGGATGAGGAGTACATGCAGATCTATCACTGCAATTTCGGGTATCCGATGCTTTCGGAGCGTGCAAGGCTGATCCTGCCGGAGGAGCGGGAGGTGATCCCGCGTACGGAGCATGCCAGAGAAGGGCTGGGGCAGGAGTGCAGGTTCACGGCGCCGGTCGACAATGAGGAGGAGCAGGTGTACTTCCACCGGATGAAGGATTGCCGGGCCTGCCTGGAGAATGAAGAGCTCGGGATCCGGATGCGGATGAACTGGAGCGGGGAGACACTGCCGCTTCTGTCGCAGTGGAAGAGCATGGGCAGCGGGGATTACGCGCTGGGGCTGGAGCCGACGAACTGTTACCAGATGGGGCGCGCGGCGGAGCGCGCGAATGGGACGCTGCCGGTGATCCGCGGGTTTGAGAGTGTGAGAAATGAAGTGAGGATCTCGTTTGAGACGATGTAAGAGAGGTCGGAAAAGCCGCCCCCGGAGAGGGGCGGCTTATTTTTTTACACGCCTGCTGTGCAGGCGGAATGTTGATTTGACATGGTTCTGTGCGGATGTGACATGATCGGTATGAGAGGCCTTCAGCAGCGGATATAATGTGCAGAGATTATTTTTTGCACAAGGGGGAGTATCATGAATACATCCGGCAATTCTGCTGCGGCTGCTGTGCGCGGCAACCGCAATGCAGTTATTGAAGTATTACGGTTCGTCTTCGCATCGACCGTTCTTCTGGTACATTTGAGCGGGGATTTTGGAATTCGCAATGAGATCTTCGGGACGCTGGGGTCTGTACAGATTACATTTTTCAAATACGGCAATCTAGGAGTGGAGTTTTTCTTCCTTGTGTCCGGCGCGCTTTTGGCGGCGTCTGCATATCGGCGGAATCATGCGCCCACTCAGGCCAAGGAAGGGACGATCGGAGAAGAAACTGCCGGCTACATAATTAAGAAAGTGAAGGCGCTCTGGCGGCTCTACCTTCCGGCCTGTATTTTCCCGTGCATTTATTATGTTATCAAGGGAAAAGACCTGATGTATTTCATCTACCGGCTTCCGAGCCTGATCTTCCTGCAGCGGGCGGGGATCTCCGAGCCTACTTTTCTGGGGCTTTCCTGGTTTCTGAGTTCCATGCTCATAGCCACCGCGATCTTGTATCCGATTCTTCGCAGACATTATGAGAATTTCACCTGCCTGATCGGCCCGATCTGTTCGATGGTACTCTTCGGGATTATTCTTCATAATACTTCCGGTTTGGGAGATCCTTACAAATGGCTGGGGATTATGTATAAATGTAATCTGCGTGCGCTGGCGGAGATGAGCCTGGGCTGCACGTGCTTTGAGATCGGGCGCCGCTGCAGAGAGCGGGAGATGCCGGCGGGTATGCGGCTGATCTTGTCTATTGGGGCGGTTGTGAGCATCCTATTCGTTCTGTTCTATATGTGCAGCAACGAACCGCTGGAGACGAACGGTATGGTGGTTCTGGCTCTTGCTTTTGCGCTTGTGGTGTTCTTCGGAAGAATCGGATATTGGGGAGACAGCCCGATCTATCGAAGCAGGATCCTGCTTTATCTCGGATCGTTAAGCCTCCCGATGTATCTTTTTCAATTTATTACAAGGGCAGTGATCCCGGACGTCTTTGACTTCGGCAAGGTTCGGTTTAATCTCCTCGCAGCCTATCTGTTGACGATTGTGATCTCTGTGATTGTGAAGGCGCTGCTGGGGTTCTGGGAGCGAAAACAGAAGGCGAAGCAGGGGAAAGCGGTGAAACCGGAGACACATAAGTAACCCTCCCGTCTGAGATGTCTGGGACATCAAAGAGATGTGCATATGTGAAAAACGGGCGTGTGAAAAAACGTTATTTTGTTCACACGTCTCTTTTTGTGGATGGCGAATGGTTGACATAATTGTCAAAACAGGAATATACTCTTTTCGAAAGTTTTGATTGTTGACGATCAGGACTGATGATTTCAGGGGGAGAGTATCATGGATTTATCCGGTAATTCTGCTGCACTGCGCAGCAATCGCAATGCAGTTCTTGAAGCGCTGCGGTTCGTATTTGCGTCGGCCGTTCTATGCACGCATCTGAGCGGGGATTTTGGAATTCGTGATGAAACCTTCGGAACGCTGGGGCCTGTACAGATTACATTTTTCAAATATGGAAATCTAGGGGTGGAGTTCTTCTTCCTCCTCTCCGGCGCGCTGTTGGCTGCGTCTGTCTTCCGGAGGAACCGGAACGTGATGCCGGTGAATCCCGAAACGCTGGGCGAGGAAACCGCCGGATATGTTCTTAAGAAAATGAGGTCGCTCTGGCGGCTCTATCTTCCGGCCTCTCTCTGCGCAGTGATCTATTATATCATGCAGGGAGAAGACCTGATGTATTTCATCTACCGGCTTCCGGGCCTGCTCTTCCTTCAGCGGACGGGAATCTCCGAGCCTTCTTTTATGGAGCTTACCTGGTTCCTGAGTTCGATGCTCATAGCCGCCGCGGTGCTGTACCCGATCCTCCGCAGACATTATGGCAATTTCACTTGCCTGATTGCCCCGTTAGGATCTCTGATGATTTTGGGTATCATCCTTTTCAACACTTCCGGGCTGGGAGATCCTTACAGCTGGATGGGAATTATCTATAAATGCAATCTGCGTGCTCTGGCGGAAATGAGCCTGGGGTGCACCTGCTTTGAGATCGGGCGCCGCTGCAGAGAGCGGGAGATACCGGCGGTTACAAGGCTGCTTCTGTCCGTTGGGGCGGTTGTGAGCATCCTCTTCGTCCTGTTCTATATGTGCAGCAATGAGCCTCCGGAGACGAACGGAATGGTGGTTCTGGCCCTTGCCTTCGCGCTTGTCGTTTTCTTCGGAAGACTCGGATACTGGAGAGAAAGCCCGATCTATCGAAGCAGATTCCTGATCTATCTCGGATCGTTAAGTCTCCCGATGTATCTGTTCCAGTTTATTACGAGGGCGGTGTTCCGGGACGTCCTTGACTTCGGCAAGGTTCGGGTTAATCTCATCGCGGCCTATCTGCTGACGATTGTGATCTCTGTGATTGTGAAGGCGCTGCTGGGGCTCTGGGAGCGAAAACAGAAGGCGAAGCGGGAGAAAGCGGTGACCCCGGTGAACCCGGAGTGACCCTGCCGGCCCGAATACCGAAGACATCGTAGGGATGCGTATATGTGAAAACGTCCGTCTGCATAGGCAGACGGACGTTTGGTCGTTGTAGAGGGGTTCACATCTCCCAGGGCTCGTCCTCTTCGATGACGATGATCTCGAAGCAGTCGAAGTCGATCTCCTCGATGAAGGAATCCTGGGTAAAGCGGGTGCGGTCGTGGCGCTGGAATTCGCGGATGTTCTGATCCAGCCAGATGGGCTCCTGCAGGTTCCAGAGGTAGCAGAAGTGCTTCACGCCGTCGAAGACCTTCCGCGTGCGGTTCAGCGAACGGTCGCGGTTCTCATAGACTTCATTCTCCAACAGGCGATGGTCCTTCCAGAGTTTTCCCCACATGCGAAACATTGCGTCACTTCCTTTCCGGGTTTGGTACATTCATCATACCAGAACCGCGGGAAAATGCAAAGGCGGATTCGGGGGGATTTCGCATTTGGCTTCTTGCATCGCGCGGGTCCCTGTGATATGCTGATTCCGATCGAAATATCATTTTTCGGAGGTTTGTCGGGATGAAGAAATGGCTGAACCGTGTGTTTATCGAGGGTCTGTCCGGCATGGCGTCGGGCCTGTTCGCGACACTGATTGTCGGAACGATTATCCAGCAGATCGGGAGCCTGATCGGCGGATCGGTGGGCAATGCGATCTTTCTGGTGGGTAAGGTGGCTGCGGCGGTGACCGGCGCGGGCATCGGCTGCGGTGTGGCGGTGCGGTTTAAGGAGAGCCCGCTGGTGTTGCTTTCCGCGGCGACTACGGGTATGGTCGGTGCATTTGCCTCGAACCTGCTGGCGGGCAAGGTGCTGGTGGACGGCGTGATGCATTTTTCCGGGCCCGGGGAGCCTCTGGGGGCCTTCCTGGCGGCGTATGTGGGTATCGAGATCGGGCATCTGGTCTCGGGCAAGACGAAGCTTGACATCGTTCTGACGCCGCTGGTGTCGATTGCGGCGGGAAGTGCGGTGGGCCTGGTGCTCGGGCCTCCGATCTCGAAGTTTATGGCATGGCTCGGAAGCCTCATCAACTGGGGCACGGAGCAGGCGCCTTTCCTGATGGGCATCGTTGTGTCGGTGCTGATGGGCATGATCCTGACACTCCCGATCAGCTCGGCGGCGCTGGGCATCATCCTGAATCTGTCGGGCCTTGCGGCGGGCGCCGCGACGGTCGGCTGCTGCGCGAACATGGTCGGTTTTGCGGTGGCAAGCTACCGCGAGAACAAGGCGGGCGGACTGCTGGCGCAGGGGCTCGGAACGAGTATGCTGCAGATCGGCAATATTATGAAGAAGCCGCTGATCTGGCTGCCGGCGATTATCTCAAGCGCCATTCTGGGGCCGGTCTCCACGATGCTTCTGCACATGACCAACAACGCGACGGGCTCTGGTATGGGAACCGCAGGGCTGGTCGGGCAGATCATGACTTACCAGACGATGGTCGGCGCGGGCGAGGCCGCGTGGCTGGTGCTGGTGAAGATCGCGGTGCTGCATTTCATCGCGCCGGCGGCTCTGTCGCTCGGCATCTCGGAATGGATGAGAAAGCATAAAATCATCAATGACGGCGATATGAAGCTGGAAGTATAATAAATTGCACATAAAACGCTTTTTTCGCGCGTTCCGCGGAGAAGCAAGGATGTCAGACAACGAGAAGGCAAGGCTGCCCCGGAGATCCGGGGCGGCTTTTTTAATGTGGGGAAGTGGAGCGCGTTGAAAAAGAGACACTGGGTGTTTACTGGCGTATGGGTAGAGATGAAGATCGTGTCAAGATGTTTTCGCAAATTCAGTTTTGACCGCTCGGTGGCCGTCCATTAGCCAGTGAAGGAACGAATCCTATTATTATGATTTCCGATAAACAACTTGGTGTCCACATCATCCACACTGATCACGAGGAGTTTGACGATGAAAATCATTCATTCATTCTTTCAATCTTTTGGATTATGTTGGCAGTAATTGTTGTAAAGAATCTACATGCCGGCAGGGTAACAGATTCCAAGGAGTTGCTTAACGGTCAGTATTATGATGATTGCGAAAATGATCGATATACCTTTATCCAAGATGATAAAAAACTTGTATAGATATACAGAGTTTATCCCGGAATGATGTCCGCTTGATGGGATGCGGTCGATAGATGACCGATGGATCCTGTGCGATTGCTTATTCAGGCGTCAGAGGGCTCAGCGGGAGACTATGTTGTGGTACCGTATCTGCCCAAGAGCCGGTTTGTTCTTAGCATTCATAAGAGAGCACAGGCATAGGTCCGGACAGGTATGGAAAGCATATCATTTTGCTGCCCAGACAGGGGAGGATTGCCGAAAACCGCCGGCATCAGGAACCTTGTTTCCGACCAGTGTTTTCTTGCAAAAACGTGAGGACTATAGTACAATTATTGTTACCAGAAGAGCCGGGGAACGGCTCCGTATTGAGCGAAATACAGGATGAGGCGGAAAGGAAACCAAGATGAAAGTTGGATTTTTAACGAGCGGCGGCGACTGCCAGGCACTGAACGCTACCATGAGAGGTGTGGCGAAGGCTTTGTATGAGTGGGATCCGAAGACCGAGATTATCGGTGTTCTGGATGGATATAAGGGACTCATTTACGGTAATTGCATCAAGATGAAACCGAAGGATTTCTCCGGCATTCTGACCAAGGGCGGCACGATCCTCGGGTCTTCCAGACAGCCGTTTAAGCTGATGCGTGAGCCGGATGAGAACGGCCTGGACAAGGTCAAGGCCATGAAGGACAACTACTATAAGTGGGGCCTGGACTGCCTGGTCGTGCTGGGCGGCAACGGAAGCCAGAAGACCGCGAACCTTCTGAGCGAGGAAGGCCTGAACGTGGTTGGATGCCCGAAGACGATCGATAACGATATCTGGGGCACGGACATGACCTTCGGTTTCCAGAGTGCAGTGGATATCGCGACGCAGTGCATTGACCAGATTCACACGACGGCGGCGTCTCACGGACGTGTCTTCATCGTGGAGATCATGGGCCACAAGGTCGGCTGGATCACCCTGCATGCGGGCATCGCTTCCGGCGCGGACGTGATCCTGCTTCCGGAGATTCCGTACGACATCGACGTCGTGGCGAATGCGATCAAGAAGAGAGAGAAGGAAGGCAAGAACTTCACCATCATGGCGGTTGCGGAGGGCGCGATCTCCAAGGAGGATGCCGAGCTGTCGAAGAAGGATATGAAGAAGAAGCAGGAGATCTATAATTCTCTGTATCCTTCCGTGGCCTACAAGCTGGCGGCGGAGCTGAAGGAGAAGACCGGCCAGGAGATGAGAATCACTGTTCCGGGCCATACGCAGAGAGGCGGAAGCCCTGTGGCTTATGACCGTGTGATCTCCAGCCGTCTGGGCGCTGCGGCTGCGCAGCTGATCGAGCAGAGCAAGTATGGCTTCATGGTGGCCTTCAAGGGCAATGAGATCGTTCCGGTTCCGCTCTCTGAGGTGGCAGGCAAGCTGAAATATGTGGATCCGAATTCTTCCATCGTGAAGGAAGCGAAGGCGCTGGGCATCAGCTTCGGTACGAAGAAGTAAGCCCCGGTGACAATCGACAACGGATGATTCGCGCAGTGGTGGGGAAACTCACCACTGCTTTGTGATATGAGGAGGCGCCCGCGGGGCGCGTCCTTCGGAAAGGAAGAGACGATGGCTTCTTATACAGCACTTTACCGGAAGTTCCGGCCGGTGAATTTTGAGCAGGTGCGCGGGCAGGACGCGGTGGTGACGACGCTGCGCAACCAGATTCTCGCGGACCGCATCGGGCATGCCTATTTATTTACGGGCACGCGCGGTACGGGCAAGACGTCGGTGGCGAAGATCTTCGCGCGGGCGGTCAACTGCGAGCATCCGGTCAACGGCAGCCCGTGCAATGAGTGTGCTTCGTGCCGGGCGATCCTCGGGGGGACGTCGATGAATGTGATCGAGATCGACGCGGCGTCCAACAACGGCGTCGACAATATCCGGGAGATCATCGACGAGGTGCAGTATTCGCCGACGCAGGGGCGCTACAAGGTCTATATCATCGACGAGGTGCATATGCTGGCGACGGGGGCATTTAACCCGCTGCTGAAGACGCTGGAGGAGCCGCCGTCTTATGTGATCTTCATCCTGGCGACGACGGAGCCGCACAAGATTCCGATCACGATTCTCTCGCGGTGCCAGAGGTATGATTTCCGGCGCATGAGCATCGATACGGTGGCCTCTCACCTGGAGAGCCTGCTGGCGCAGGAGGGCGTGGAGTATGAGGAGAAGGCGGTCCGCTACATCGCGAAGATGGCGGACGGCTCGATGCGCGACGGCCTGAGTATCCTGGACCAGTGCATCTCGTTTTATTTCAACCAGAAGCTGACGTATGAGAAGGTGCTGGCGCAGCTGGGCACGGTGGACGCGGTGACGTTCTCGGCGCTGCTGCGGGCGGTGATGCAGGAGGACGTGGTGCGCGCGATGGAGATCCTGGACGAGCAGGTGACCGCCGGCGCGGATCTGGACCGGTTCATCCAGGATTTTGCCTGGTATCTGAGAAATGTGCTTCTGCTGCAGGCGTCGGAGCAGGCGGCGGACCTGGTGGACGTGCCTGCGGACCAGATCACGGAGATGACGGGGCTCGGGCAGGAGCTGGATCCGGAGCAGCTGATGCGCTACATCCGGGTGCTGTCGGAAGCCACGCAGGAGATGCGTTTCTCCGGGCAGAAGCGGGTGACAGCGGAGATGACGCTGGTGAAGCTGTGCCGGCCGCAGATGGAGGAGAATCTGGAGTCGGTGACGGACCGGGTGCGGCAGCTGGAGAATAAGGTGCGCGACGGGGTCCCGGTGCGGCAGGTGACGCGGCCGCAGGGCGGGAAGCCGGCAGCGGAGGAGGGCCCGCGGATGCGGCCGGAGGCGGTTTCGGAGGACCTGAAGGCGGTCGCGGCGAACTGGCAGGCGATTCTGCAGAACGCGGACCGGGCGCTGAAGGCGGTGCTTTCGGACGCGACGCCGAGCACCGGCGACGGCAACACGCTGGAGCTGGTCTTCACGGACCCGATGTGCAGTGATTTTGTCTCGAAGGAGGAGAACCGGGCGCGGATCGAGCAGATCATCGAGGAGAAGATCGAGAAGCGGGTCCAGGTCCGGACGAGGCTTCTGCAGCAGGGGCAGTCGAGGGCGAAGGTCTTCGATCTGTCGAAGCTCCAGGAGACATTTGCAGGGACCGGAATCGAGATTGAGATGGAGTGAGGTGGCCGGAATGTCGCTGGTTGGGATGATTCTGCGGAAGGTGATGCCGGTACCGCGGCCGGAGGAGTTTTCGCGGGCGCTTTTTCTCGGGCCGCATCCGGACGATATTGAGATCGGCGCCGGGGCGACGGCTGCGCGGATGGCCGCGGAGGGCAAGTCGGTGACGTTCCTGGTCGTGACGGACGGGCGTTTCGGGACGGAGAACGCGGACCTGGGGCTGCCTGCGGAGGAGCTTGCTGACCTGCGGGAGCGGGAGGCGAGGCGTTCGGCGGCGGTTCTGGGAGTGACGGACGTGCGGTTCCTGCGGCTCTCGGACGGAGGTTTTTATACGGATGAAGAGCTCCGGCGCGGGATCGCCGCGGTGATGAGCGAGGTGCAGCCGGAGGTGGTATTTGCGCCGGATCCCGCACCGCGCAATGAGTGCCACCCGGATCACCTGCGGGTGGGCCGGGCAGCCGGGGAACTGGTGTGCTTCGGGTATAACCGGGGGATCTTCGCGCGGCTGGGAGCCGGGCCTTCGCCGGCCCGCGCGGTCGCGTATTATATGACGGAGCGGCCGAACCGCTATGTGCGCACGTCGGGGCTTCTGGCGAGGCAGAGAGCTGCAATCCGCTGCCACAAGAGCCAGTTCCCGCCGCAATCCGGAGCGCTCCGGGACGTCTGCCTGTATCTGAAGCTTCGGGCGGCGCAGTTCGGGCTGCGGTCCGGGCATCGTGCGGCCGAGGGCTTCCGGGTGCTCGGAAATGCGCAGATGCACGTGCTCTCGGAGTTCGGGGAGTGACGGCCATGGGATCGGAGCAGGAGAGAGCGCTCGCCAGGGAGGAGCTTCTGGAGGCGGTCCGGCGGCGCGGATTTTCTGAGGAACTGGGACGCGCGGTGGCGGATCAGCTTCGCACGGAGAAAATGATGCGGCGGATGACCGGCTATCTGCGGCAGGTCCGGCCGGGCAGCGAGGAAGAGCTGGTGGATGAGATGCTGGCGATCCTGGAGGACCGGGAACGCTGGGTCCGCAAAAAGACCGCGCAGTATTACAATGAGAGATACAATGAGCTCCTGAGGGACGGCCTGGAATGAGGCGTCCCGCGGGGAGGGCAGGCACGGAGAGAT
>JAEEGL015941569.1_pt1 | contig 10255 bp, 16 predicted proteins | sample 9134231 | NCBI WGS metagenome assembly JAEEGL01 (sample SAMN16246548, study PRJNA631951) | gut metagenome | biome: gut microbiome; feature: rumen; material: fiber-attached | host: Bos | place: Iran: Karaj | collected 2018-10 | reverse complement strand
CAAACGCCCCCGCGTCGGTGTCCCCCGCCCCCGCGTCGCCCGTCGGCTGCTGATGCCCTCGCCCCGCTCCCGCCAGCCGAACACGCCAGCCGAAACCGCCAGCCGAACACGCCAGCCGAAACCGCCAGCCGAACACGCCAGCCGAAACCGCCAGCCGAACACGCCAGCCGAAACCGCCGCAGCCGAAACCGCCAGCCGGGATGCCAGCTGGGAATAAGATTGGCGGGGTGCTTATTGCGCCCCGCCATCGCGTTTTTTAGTCCCATTCTTTCGGGTCCTGATGTACCAGCCCGAAGGTTGTCCATTTTATCTCGTTCCATCTTGCCGCTCTGGGATTTTCTTTCCCCCCGCCGTCGATGTATTGCTGGTAGTTTTCGAAGATGTTCCCGACTTCGAATCTTATTGAGTTGATGTTTCCTCCGATGTAGTGCTCGGCTGCTTTGTTCATGCTGGCGGCTACGTCTTCGGCGTCTTCCCTGGTCAGGTTCTCCAGCTGGATGAGTTGCTTTGTTTCGTAGCCGGCTTTTAGCCATCCTCTTGTTATGGTCCTTTTCACGAACCATGCATTTTGGTATGTCTTGGTTGCTCTTACTCTCTGCTCCAGTTCCGCGAGTTCTGCGAAGTTCTGCGGCTGGTGGAATGGGGTTTTTACGTTTGCAGTTGTCATGGCTTGTTTCCTTTCTTTTCTTTATGGGGTGGGGGGTGCCCCCCGCCCCTGCTTTAGTTTTTAGAATAATTTGAGTTCTTCGATTGCGTATTCTTCATGGCTTTGAAGTCCGCTTTCCTGATCTTGTTTGATGTGTCTTTCCATGCAGCGCTCTGCTTCTTCCTTCGTGCTCTCGGCGTGTAAGTTAAGCCATTCTGATGTTTCACCAAATGAAAAATGAATGCGGCTTTTGATAATGTAGATTGTCATAATTCCTGCGGCCTTGTTATCCTCTTGGCCTTGAGTTTGGGGAGTTAAACGTATTATTTATTTTTCTTATTGCAAAGTTACTGCTTTTTTCTCATATATGCAAGTTTTTGGTTGCCTCTCTGTCGGTGTTTTTGTCCTTTATGTCGGTGTTTTCTTCGGTTTCGTCGGTGTTTTTCGGGTGTTTTGTCGTCGTGTTCTCCGCTTTTCCCAGCCTTCGCCGCCTTCCCACCTCCAGCCCCGCTGGGGCTGGAGGCTCTTCCATCCATTTTCCATAACTCTACGATATAATATTTCATAATATATGTTAATTATTATTATCAGTTTTCTCTGTCTGAAATGTTAAAATGTAAAGATATTTCACACTACTTCCATTCCCCTTCGGTTCTTGTCCCATTTCCCTCCAACTCTTGCACGTTTCGACGATAGTTTGTATCTTTGCGGATGATTTGAAGTATCACCCTTTTAATACTAATTATTTATGGCAAAAGGTTCACCGTTGATGGGAACGCAGTCGGGTAAGCTGGGAGAATCGATTCTCTACCGTGCAGGAGGAGAACAACTCCAGCGTGCGTATGTCGCACGCCCCCTCAATCCCCGTACGTCCCAGCAAATCTATCAAAGAATGTTCATGGCCACGATGGGCAAAGCCCTTTCAGCCATGCATAACATCGTTGACCATTCTTTCGAGAATGTCAAGCATGGCCAAAAGTCCATGCAGTTTTTTATGAAACGAAACATTCAGATGTTTCGCAGCAATTCTTCGTTCAACCCCAATTTGCAGGCATGGGTCTGCCCGGGTATGTCGTTTATAACGCCGAAATGGGACTTCCCTACATGGAATAGTTACCACATTTCCGAAGGTAGCCTTCGCCCGATTATTCGATTGAACGACTATCCGCTGGCTGGTGTTGCTGGTGTCGGCGAGTTGGAAGATGTAGCGGTTGCCCGTCGGTGCGTGCCCTGGTTCTTCTACATGAACCCAGGCCAACCACGTGTGCAAGACCTTGCAATCCTAACTGATTTCGGCATTCGGTTCTATGGTGGCAAAGTCGGCGACTTCTTCACCATTTGTTTCTTCTCGGCTCATGGTGAAGATACCCTCGGCGGTGCGGGTGTTATTTACCCCTGCCAATTTCATTACATGCGGTTCCAAGTAGTTAATGCGGTCCTTGCTAATATCAAATATTTGGCACTGGTTCCATCAAACATCGACGGACAGAATCATATTTGGGCTGACACCTTAGAGGATGTCCGCAGAGAAATGGCTCATCCGTACATTCATGATGGGCATGTTTGGCCGTATCTTGATATGTCACAGAAATTGAATGAAACCGAAGAAGGTTCCGCTCTCGGGCAGAGTAACAGTTTCGATTATGAAACGCCCATCCATGAGGGTGATGTCATTCTCTCGTATTGCTGGATTCATTCCCGCCCTGCAGGCAAGAAGTTGCTGGTATCTACGCAGTCGATGATGTACGCCGACAACTCCGGCGACGTCTACGAGCGCAACTTAGGCATCATCGACGCGTATGATGAATGGCTATCCCAGCGTAAGCAGGTAGGCGACCCAACGGCCGTTCTCGATGGCGGCGCGTGATTCTCTCTCGTTTCAGATTTTCATTTTTCATTATCATATTGTTTAACATTTTAATTAGTTATTATTTATGGCAACTGGTTCTTTAATGATGGGCACCCTCAAAGGAAAGCTGGGTGAAACCGTCGCCCTGCGACGCTCAGGCAAGCAGGTACTCCGCGCATACGTGCGCGATGTCAAAAACCCGAACTCGCAGAAGCAGCAAGTGCAGCGCATGGTTCAGTCGACCGTCGCGCAGGCATACTCTGCGATGAAGGAGATTTGCGACCACTCGTTCGAAGGTGTGCAGGTCGGTCAGAAGTCGATGAGTTACTTCATGTCTAAGAACATGGACAAACTCCGCGCGTCGATTACGGCCGGCACCGATGGCACCCTCGTTTCGGCATCGGCAGACTTTGTGCGCAAAGGTGTCAACCTCCCCGTTCTCAACAAGTACATCGTCGGCAAAGGTACCCTGCCCGCCGTCGCTCTCGCTGATAATTCAGTACAAGGTTTCACTGCGGCCAGTCCTTTTTCAAATCTCGTGCTCGCAGAAAATGTAGATGGAACTTTGAATGGTGTACTTAAAAAGTTCTGCGGTGCCAATTCGGCTGCTGTCGGAGATTGGTTCACTTTTCTGTTCCTTCTTCGCGAGAATGGTGCAGTGCAGAATGGCCAACAGGTCTATCGATTTGCCTTCGTGCGTTTCGTTGTTGATTTGGCTGACCCCAAAGATGATTCATCTTTGGTGTTGAAACCTTCACTGACTTCATTCGGTGTTACTTCAGTTGATTACGCTAATTGTTTCTCTGTTGTCAACGATACTCAAGCTGATTTGGATTGTTTGATCCTTTCTCTTGGGGATTTAGGATTTAATAGCGGTATGGATGATGGCCAACTCACCCCATGCGCCTACGCCGTTATCCATTCCCGACAGAACGTTGGCGGCAGCTGGCAGAGGTCGAATGCCGAGTTCGTCATTCGTGACAATTGGCCGGGTATGGACCTCACTTGGCCTGATAACTTCTTCGCTGAACTTGCCACCTACGCTGGTTCGGCCGAAGCGAAGGGCCAGGGCGACTACGTTTTGAATGGTGGTCAGTAACCTCGCGCTTTCGTTCATGTATAGATAGGTTTTGAGTTAACCGCGCCCCATCCCATCATACGCTCGGGGATGGGGCGTTTTTCATACTTAGATTTAAAGACTTATGCGAAACTTCCCACATCGAATCATAAGCGCTCACGTTGCACTGTTGTCGGCCGTAGGGCTGGCCATTGCGTCTTTCGTGCTGAATAGATACCAAATCGACACCAGCCTGCTTTGGTACATCGCGCAGTGCTTAGTATATTCAGCATCCATGTTTGGCGTGAAGATGGCCATCGATTCCATTAAGAAGATAGTTTCAACCAAAGACACCCCCGAACATGCGACAGATTGACGAGATTATTGTGCACTGCAGCGCCACGCGTGCAGGCCAGCCATTCACCGCAGCCGACATTAAGCGCTGGCATCGCCAGCGGGGATGGCGAACCATCGGCTATCATTACGTCGTGGACCTCGACGGGATGGTCGAAGTCGGGCGACCCATTGCCCAAGTGGGCGCACATTGCATTGGACATAACGCCAACTCCATCGGCGTTTGTTACATTGGTGGGCTGGATGCTAACGGACACCCAGCCGACACGCGCACAGACGCGCAGCGCCACGCACTGCGCACCCTGCTCGAGGTCCTGGTTCATCAGTATTGCGCCCCCGTCTATGGTCACCGAGATTTCAGCCCGAAGGCATGCCCCTGCTTTGATGCCCGCGCGGAATACGCAGACATATACGCCGACCTACTCGCACGCCAGCGCGCCGACATCGACGAGACGTTCCCCCCGCCCGCAGCGGGAAGGTAGACGGTACACGCCCACATTAATGGAAAGCTGCCGCGTGCCCATCCCCCTTCGCTTTCGGCCACTCTACCTTGGCGCAATTGCCCCGAGATTTTTGCTCAGCTCATTTTCGAAGTCATTTTTCCACTCGTCGCCCATTGCCTTTTCGCAAATTTTCAGTATCTTTGCACCCATGAAAAGAATACTCATCATTTCGACTGCATTACTTTCACTCCTCGCCGTGGTCGGTTGTCGCTCTTCCCAGCACCTCGCCGAGTCAGCATCGACACGCGCAGTCGATTCCTTTGCCGTTCATTTCATCGATTCCTTCGTGCAGCGCACCATCCTCGATTCCGTCTTTCTTACCATCGTCGACACCGCTCGCACGGTTCAGTATGTGCGCGTTTCGCGCGCACTCACCCAGGCACAAGCAACCCATCGCGACACGGTCACCGTCGCCCAACGCGATTCAACATATATTTTTACCCAATCCGCGCAGGGTGCACAAAAACGGTCACCACTGCGCACATTCCTCGAATTTCTTTTCATATTCATAATAGGTTATGCATTGCGCGATATTCAGTCGCGCGTTTGGAAATGATTTCTCTAAGGTAGATTGATTTGTTTCTCATGTTTCGAGATGTAGTTTGGATTATCATCGTTTCATCGTTTTGCCCCCTGCCTGCGAAGGTCGGGGGCTTTTTGTTCCCCCATCCCCGTTTTCGTCGATGCTTTCCCCGTATTTGTCTATTTTGTTTTGCGCCTTCCCACCTTTTCCGTACCTTTGCAGCAACCTTTAGGATAGCTGGCTCTGCTGGGGAGCAACCAGTGAACGTAAAAGGCCGCAGACATGCACAACTTGGCTAAAGTCCTGCTCCCCTTGGGGGCAGGGCTTTTCCTTTAAAAAATAGCTGGTGCAAACAAAACATGACGTTTTATTGCGTGAAAGTAGATTTTCCCCGATTTATTACTAAATTCCATTTTTATGTGTCCACAAGACAACATTCCCGACGATGAATTTCGCGACATGTTCGCCGAATTTGGCATTCTTTGCCTTGCCATCATTGCGTTTATCGTAGCGCTGCTGACCTTCCCCTTTGCGCTCTCTGTTCTGTGCTGATGGGTCTCTGTGCTACTCTGCCCCACGTAAAAAACCCAAAGTTAAATTACAAACCTATCATGAAAAAGAAAGATTGTTACATTCAGTTTTTGTCGCTGGCGAGAAATCTCTCGCCTACGACTTGCAAGCATTACTCCGACATCATGCACGTTTTCGCAGAGTATCTGCAATCGGCTGGGTTGGATGAACGCGAAGTGACTAATGCAGACGTGACCCGCTGGGTCATGCTGCAAGCATCACATGGCATTAAAGCGGTTACAATTAATAACCGCTTAGTGGCCATGAGAAGGTATTATGATTATTGTGTACGGCTCCATGAATACCCGACGAATCCATTTGTTGGAATCGAACCGCTGAAAGTTCCGAAACTACTGCCAAAGTACATTCCAGCCACGACGATTCAGCGGGTAGTCGATTCTCTTTCGACTTCAAGCTTTGACGATGTGCGCGCAGCTGCTATCATTATGACCTTCTTTTGTACGGGCATCCGTCGCTCGGAGTTGACGAGCCTTTCCGCTTTCGATGTTGATGTGTCCTCGCGCGTCGTGCATGTATTCGGGAAAGGCAGAAAGGAACGTATTGCCCCTATTCCGGATAAGCTGGTACCATACTTAATAAGATGGCAAAGCATGCTCGAGAATAACTTTACCCATCGTCCATTGACGTACTTCTGTAACGACCTCGGCGAACGTTTGAACGAAACTTTCTTGTGGCGCTTATTCCATGAAGTGTTCTCGGGTTTCGTCGAACGCAAACTCCAGCATCCTCATGTTTTGCGTCACTCTTATGCAACAACACTTATGCAGGCTGGTGTGCCCATCGTTGACATAGCACGCCTGCTTGGTCATTCCTCTGTCGCAACGACTATGCGCTACCTCTCATTATCTCCTTCCTCTCAATATTCCGCAACCGTTAACGCCGTTTTCCAATGAAGAACAGAATAACCGTAGAGCATGACGGAAAGATATACGAGGCGCTTCCCGACCCTCCCGATGGTTTAAGAGTTTGTTGGTTTTGTGCCCTTGCTGATGAATGTGCCGGGCAGGTCCCGTGTCTATGTTCGGAAATCGTAGATTTAAAATATCATTTTAGTTTAATCGGATATGTACAGAATAATATACAAAGTCGGTCAGCTGACGTTAAACGGTGAGCGTTTCTTTACGTTCATCCTCTTTCGTCGGTTATGGGTCCACATTTCCCGCGACCGCCATTCATTTCGTATCGAATATATTCCACTTTAATCGAACGTTAGTTTATTAACAAGAAAACAAATAATCACATCTTATGAACATATTGATAACGTTACCAAAAAACTTACTGGAGAAAATTGTTTCCGGTGAGAAGGAATTTGAAATGAGAAAGTGTCTGCCAAAACATATGAAGATAGGAGAAGACGGTTTCTTTGTAGTTGAGAAAGGTACAGAAGAAATTAGATGTTGGTGTAGGGTCGACGATGCTTTTGAAACCGATATTAACGCCTATAGCGAACAATTGTTATCTTCTCAACTTTGTGTACCAAAAGAATACATAAAAAAGTATACTAACGGTAAAAGGGTATATCTATGGAAAATCGGTAAGGTGATTGTGTTTGAATGTCTTAAACGCGAATCGCTGAATGTTAACAGAAACCCGCAGCAGTTTGCCTATTGCCCTTCGAGTTGTGGTGAATCATATTAATTAGTTTATTAAGAAGTACTTTTAATTATAACTTTAATTTAATATACTTATGGCTTACAAACGTAAAAAGAACGACGTATTTTTTATTGATGGAAAGTCGTATCGTATTACATTCCATCGTGATTTCGTACTTTGCGATAAGTGCGATTTAACCAAAAAGCAGTGCAATGAATTGAAAATGCCCTGCAAGCATTATTCACTTACGCATGCGACTTTAAAAAGAGTTACTAACCCCTAATTTAATTTACTATTATGTTTCAAGCAATGTTTCTCGGAAACCTCGCCGACAATGCCCATATCGAGAAGGGCAACAACTCACAATTTTGCAGCTTTCGTGCAGCAAGTAGTCGTAAATCGAAAGACGGTCGCACTGGTCAAGATGTCGTGATAACGACATGGGTAACGGTGAACATCAACTCCAACTATGAGAACCTAATGCAATACCTTCTCAAAGGTGTGAAGGTGTTTGTGATTGGCAACATGACGACGCGAATTTATCAAGACCGCGCCGGAATGTCGCAGGTTGGCATCACCATACAAGCGGCTAAGATAGAACTTTGCGGCTCTCCCTCTGCCCATCTCCAGCAGCAGGCCGCACCGCAGGGCTACCAGTCAGCCCAGCCAGCCCCGCAGGGCTATCAGCCAGCCCAGCCAACACCGCAGGGCTACCAGCCAGCCCAGCCAGCCCCGCAGGGCTATCAGCCCCAGCAGCAGCCCCCGCAGGGATATCAGCAGCCACCGCAGGCAGGTGTTCAGCCCCCACAGCAGCCGCCGTATTTCCCGCAGTTCGCGCCTGATGCGCAGCCCTTCTAAGATAGTTTTTAGATTTTTTTTTGAAGATTGATTTTCGTTCAATTTTTTGAAAAAATAAAAATGACAGAATACAGAAAACTTCTAATGACTTTTGAGAGCGAGACATTTTCTCTCGCTCTCGAAGGTTTTGTTCGTTTTGAAAGTTACCGAAAAGATGCACTCTGGGCAGATTTTTTTAAACATAAATCAAACGGGAATGTGATTTCCGTCGTTTGTGATTTTTTGAAAAAATCCGTAATTTTGCGCAAAAATGGAAAAATCATAAAAGAATCCTATGGCTAAAGTCAGATGTTTGAATATTGATTGGCTCGAAGTTTATTGCTTGGAACCTTGCTTGCATGACGCGAATTATTTTCGCGCACTTGGTTATGATGTTGTTTCTCGGAATTATGGCACACCGCTTTATGAGCAGATGTTCACAATTTTGCAGGAAGATTGGCCGTACATTGAAATCCGACGGAAACCACATCAACAAAACCAGCTGGGAGAGAAAACCATCCTCGCTAACAATGCTTGCCACATTCGATTTGCAAATCGTACTTGTTACTTGCCTGGTTGCGTTAATCTCTTGCGTTCATTCCTGGTTGCGCATGGTTATCAGTTTGTTTCGATTTCGCGAATTGATGTTTGCGCCGATTTCAACGTTTTCGATAATGGCATGAAACCGCAGAACTTCATCGAAAAGTGGTTTCGTGCTGATATTTCGAAACTTTATCAAGGTCGATTTGCCGCACATGGTTCTGATCGTTGGTCCTCGCGCGAAGTCAATTCCGTGAAGTGGGGCAGACCGACATCAGCGATTTCAACGAAAATTTACAACAAGTCGAAAGAACTGCGCGAGGTCGGCGACAAATTTTATATTCGTGATTGCTGGAAGGCTGCTGGGCTTGATGAATCATCAGACGTTTGGCGCGTGGAGTTTTCAATCAATTCACAAGCAAAAGTTTTGCGGCTTAGAAAACCAAAAAATCAAGAAATCGTCGAACAGACTCGCGAACAAGAAAATGAAATCAACTTCCGCACTCTTTCAAGGTTCGACACTCCCCAGCGTTTGTTATCCACATTCGGCATTCTCGCCAGCCATTACTTTAGATTCAAATTTGTTGAGCGCACTGCGCGCGGGGCTCTTGTTGAAAAAAGATACTGCAAAGATGTGCCGCTCTTTCATTTTGTCCCAGCTGACACAAATTATGTGATTGCAAAAGTTTCCCTTCAACGCGCACTCAATCGCACAGAGAGAATCTTGGTCCGCAAACTCAAAGACATGATGAAGAACTTTGTAATCGGTTATCGACAGCGAGAAATCATCTTCGAACTTTTGAAATACTTAGCTGAAACTCGGCGTGCAGATATTTCCGACATGTCCGATGAAGATTGGCAGGAAGTGCGTAATTTGAAACTCACTAATGAATCAGTCAAGCAAGATTATTTCGTTCACTCACGCGCTCGGAAAATGGCAGATTTCGCACAAAATTTGCCTGATGCTCAAGAAACTGAAATTCTTCTCGATGATATATTTACAACTTTACCCGATGCTCCATTTTAAACAACTAAAAATTCAGCGATATGAAAAAGCATAAATTCAACAAAATTACGGCGAGACTTTTTCGGCATTTCATTGAACATTATTTTCAATTTCACGAAATCGAAGTCGTATATTGGCCGATGACATTTAATAACGACGATGGTATTTATTTTCAATCCGCTCGTTCTCGCGATAAGTCTTTTGTGTTTTACTATTACTCAAAGTTAGAAAAGATTGATTTATATACGCAACAAATCAAACTAAAATCAGACGAAGATTTTGAGTGCATTGAGATTTGTGGCTGGAGAGAATTAAAACAAACTTGGTATATAAGTCTATGAATAAGTTTTTCACCCGCAAACTGCGGGTCGGTAGAACCGCAGTCGAATTGTGAAACGATTTGACTGCAATCCTAAGAGAATCAATCACTTGTAGCGATTTCGGGGTGGGTATTTCAAAACCTGCCCTTTTTTGTATAGAAAAAATCAAAAAATCGGCGCATAGAACAATCAAAAATTAAGACAATTCAAAAATTCATCCAGCATTCATACACCGTTCATATATCGTTCATATACCATTCATATACTATTCATATACCAGCGATGATGAATTACAAATGATTCATCCCTTATTTCCCCGTGTTCTTATTCCCAGCTGGCATCCCGGCTGGCGGTTTCGGCTGCGGCGGTTTCGGCTGGCGTGTTCGGCTGGCGGTTTCGGCTGGCGTGTTCGGCTGGCGGTTTCGGCTGGCGTGTT
>JAEEGL015850345.1_pt1 | contig 10255 bp, 11 predicted proteins | sample 9134231 | NCBI WGS metagenome assembly JAEEGL01 (sample SAMN16246548, study PRJNA631951) | gut metagenome | biome: gut microbiome; feature: rumen; material: fiber-attached | host: Bos | place: Iran: Karaj | collected 2018-10 | reverse complement strand
TGTTGAAGATCCATGTGAAATGGAAGGCGTGGCTCTATCTTTTACTGTATCCGGTTTTCATTTATTCATGGATTCCAATCGTATTCCTTGGTTTCTTACACAGGAACGAGCATGAATGGAGCCACACGCAGCACACTCGCGCGCTTACTTATGAGGAATTTATGGATAAGAAAAACAATTGACATATTGCAATATTTTTTTGCTTATGGTATAGTAACGAAATGTACGGGCGGTCCTCTGGACAGAAATCATTCTGCCACGAACGTCGCGAAATAGGAGGAAAACAGAAATGAACATCATTGAAGCGTTGGAAAAGGAGCAGCTCCGCTCGGACATTCCCGAATTTCGCCCCGGCGATACGGTTCGCGTCCATGCGAAGATCGTCGAGGGTACGCGCGAGCGTATTCAGGTGTTTGAGGGTGTCGTCATCGGACGGCAGGGTTCGGGTGTTCGCGAAATGTTCAGGGTGCGTCGCATTTCTTACGGCATCGGCGTAGAGCGCACGTTCTTGGTACATTCGCCGCGAATCGACAAGATTGAGGTTGTGCGCCGCGGCGTCGTTCGTCGTGCGAAACTTTATTATCTGCGCGGCCTCACGGGCAAGGCGGCTCGCATCAAAGAAAGACGCTGACGAAATTAGGGGCTGGCGAAGGTCAGTCCCCTTTTTTGTTGTTGGAGGGACGATATGAGTTCTCTGGGAGAAGAAGCAAAGGATTGGATTGTATCCATCGCGACTGCCATCGTTCTCGCGTTGATTATTCGCACGTTTATCGTGGAGCTTTATTTGGTGGACGGCCCGTCGATGCGCCCGACGCTGCAAAGCGCGGAGCGTCTTGTCGTCAATAAATTCATTTACCATTTTCGCGAGCCGGAGCGCGGCGAGATTCTCGTATTTCAGTATCCTCGAGATACGAGACGAGACTTTATCAAGCGCGTCATCGCGGTACCGGGTGATACGATTGAAATCAAAGACGGGCAGGTTTACGTAAACAGCCAGCTCATAAACGAGCCGTATATCTTGAGCAAGACGCGCGGCGATTACCCGCTGGCCGAAGTACCCGCAGGTCATATTTTCGTCATGGGCGATAACCGGAACAATTCCGAGGACAGCCGCTTTGCGGACGTGGGCTTCGTGCCGTACGACTTGATAAAAGGCAAAGCGATTCTCGTATTCTGGCCTTTTGAGCAATTCAAGACCTTGCCTTGATGCGCGGTTTTGTGATAGGATATGAAAAAAGCATATTGAAAAATCTTTGGGGCAGGGTGCAATTCCCGACCGGCGGTAAGGCTTAGCGAAAATAATCAGAGCCGCAGCCCGCGAGCCGAAAGGCATGATCTGGTGTGATTCCGGAGCCGACAGTGAGGAATCGTAAAGAAAATAATTGTGCAGAGCGCGCCGAACAAATTTTTATAGGCAAGGCGGAGGAAGGAAGCGTAGCGGTGTTACGCTGACTGACGACACGTGGCCTATGAGAATTTGGGTAAGTGAAATGTGCGATTTATTTCTTGGAGATTCCGTAGTCTGGATGAGAAAAGATTGGTTTTTATTTGCATTTTTGTATGCCCCGGAGGATTTTTCTTCCGGGGATTTTTATTTGCGAATTGCGGGGTGAGACTGTTGGAAGAGGAGATGTATATGCGCGAGGCGCTACGGCTTGCAGCGCACGGGCGCGGGCGGACGTCGCCGAATCCAATGGTCGGCGCAATCCTCGTACGAGATGGGCGTATTGTCGGCGCGGGCTGGCATCGAAAAGCAGGAACGGAACATGCCGAGATACATGCGCTGCGCATGGCGGGAGAACTGGCGCGAGGGGCGACACTGTATGTAACATTAGAGCCTTGCTCCCATACGGGTCGTACAGGGCCTTGCGCGAAAGCGGTAATCGAGGCGGGTGTGCGGCGCGTCGTCGCGGCGATGGAAGATCCAAATCCGCTTGTCAGCGGGCGAGGATTTCAGATGCTTCGCGAAGCCGGCGTCGAAGTCGATTGTGGACTTCTGGAACCGGAAGCGCGTCAGCTAAACGAAGCGTTTTTGACATGGGTGACGAAAAAACGTCCGTTTGTCACATTGAAAATGGCAATGACATTGGACGGAAAGACTGCGACGGCAGACGGCGAATCCAAATGGATTACTGGAGAAGAAGCGCGGCTTTACGGGCATGTCTTGCGTGATGAAAACGATGCGATTCTCGTGGGAATCGGCACAGTACTTGCCGATCGTCCGTCATTGACGACGCGGCTGCCGGAGGGCAACGGAAAGAATCCGCTGCGGATCATTCTCGACAGCAAAGCACGGACGCCGCTTGACGCACCGTTCCTTCATGACGGCGCAGCTTCCGTTTTGATTGCTACGACGGAGGCGGCGCCAAAGGAAAATGTGGATCGTCTTCGCGGGTTGGGCGCGGAAGTGCTGATTGCAGGTGCGGGACCCACCGTCGATTTGCCTCTGCTCTTGCAAAGTCTCGGAGAAAGAAAAATATGTTCGCTGCTCGTAGAGGGCGGATCAACGATTCATTTTTCTTTTTTGCGAGAGAAGCTTGCTGACAAGATATACGCTTTCATTGCGCCGCTGCTTGTCGGCGGAAAAAGCGCGACGTCCGCCGTCGGTGGAGAAGGTTTTTCGCGGCTTGCCGATGCGGCGCGGCTGACGAATATAAAAACGGAAATCATTGGCGCAGACCTTTGCGTCAGTGGATATATTGGGAAGTGAGCGTGTGTTTACGGGAATTGTAGAAGAAGTCGGGCGCGTTCGTGCGATTGGGAACGGACGGATAGAGATTGACGCCGAAAAAGTGACGCAGGAAACGGAGGTCGGCGACAGCATCTCGGTCAACGGCGTTTGTCTGACGGTCACGGCCTTCACGAGCGGCGGTTTTACGGCGGATATGATGCCCGTCACGTTGGCGCATACATCTCTTGGAAGTCTTCGGACAGGCGACGGGGTGAAGTTGGAGCGTGCGCTGACGCTTTCTTCACGGCTCGGCGGCCATATCGTCAGCGGTCATATCGACGGTGTGGGGCGTGTGCAAAGTGTGACGGTGAAAGAGAAAGCGAGAATCCTTCGGATCGAGGCCGTGCCATCGCTTTTACGGTACATCGTGCCGCGCGGATCGGTGGCGCTTGACGGCGTGAGCCTGACGGTAGCGGAAGTCGACGACAAGAGTTTTTCCGTTTCGCTGATTCCGCATACGCAGCAGGTTACGGCATTGGACGGAAAAAAGGCGGGAGCTTCCGTCAATATCGAAAACGACGTCATCGGAAAATATGTGGAAAAATTACTGTACACGCCGGCGCAGTCGGAGAAAACGCAATCCGACGGATTGACGACGGCATTTTTGCAGAAATGCGGTTTTTGAGTTTGTTTTGCGTCAGGAGGGCTAAGAGTGAGCTTTGCAAAAGTAGAAGACGCCATCGAGGACATACGACAAGGGAAGATGCTGGTAGTCGTCGATGATGAAGACAGGGAAAATGAGGGCGACCTGATTATCGCGGCGGACAAGGTGACGCCGGAGGCGGTCAATTTCATGGCGACCTACGCGAAAGGATTGATCTGTACGCCGATGGAAGGCGACAGGCTTGACGCTCTCGATATTACACAGATGGTCGCGAATAATACGGACAACCACGAGACGGCCTTTACCGTTTCCGTGGACGCGGTAACGACGGATACGGGGATTTCCGCCTTTGAACGCTGCCAGACGGTTCAGCTTTTAATCGATCCTTCAGCGAAGCCGTCGAGCTTTCGACGGCCAGGTCATGTGTTTCCGCTTCGCGCAGTGCCGGGCGGCGTGCTCCGACGGGCCGGACATACGGAGACGACCGTAGATTTGGCAAAATTGGCGGGACTTTATCCAGCGGGGCTTTGCTGCGAGATCATGGCGGATGACGGACACATGATGCGGACGCCGCAGCTTTTGGAGTTTGCAAAGTCGCATGGACTCAAAATGATTACGGTGCAGGATCTGATTGCCTATCGAAAGCGAACGGAAACATTTATCCGTCAAGTTGCGGATGTGGATTTTCCGAGCAAGTATGGTCATTTTCGTATCAAAGCATACGAGAGCACGCTGGACGGGAAATGTCATCTTGCCGTCGTCAAGGGTGACGTACATGGAAAAAAGAACGTGATGGTGCGTGTCCATTCAGAATGCCTGACCGGCGACGCTCTTGGTTCCATGCGGTGCGACTGCGGAGATCAGCTTGCCACGGCGCTTCGCCGTATCGAAGCCGAAGGCGAGGGCGTCGTGCTTTATATGCGGCAAGAGGGACGAGGAATCGGTCTCGCGAATAAGATGCGCGCTTACGCGCTGCAAGACCAAGGGAAAGACACGGTGGAAGCAAACGTACTCCTGGGCTTTGCTCCGGATCTCCGGGACTACGGCATCGGCGCGCAAATTCTTTCTGATCTTGGATTGACGAGCATCCGCCTTTTGACGAACAATCCGGCCAAGCGCGCAGGATTGGAAGGATACGGACTTTCCATCATCGAGCGGCTGCCGTTGGAAATACATTCCAATCCGTACAATCATCATTATCTTGAAGTGAAAAAGAACAAAATGGGACATATCCTAGAGGAGGAATGAGAAAATGGCGAATATCATTGAAGGAAACATTACGGCGAAGGGATTGCGGTTTGCGATCGTAGCGTCGCGTTTCAACGAGTTCATTACGTCGAAGCTGTTGGAGGGTGCGCTGGATATGCTGCGTCGTCATGGCGCTCCGGAAAACGCCGTAGATGTTGTTTGGGTGCCGGGCGCGTTCGAGATCCCTCTCGCTGCGAAGACGCTCGCCGCAGGCGGCAAATACGATGCGGTCATTTGTGTCGGTGCGGTAATCCGCGGTGCAACGTCGCATTACGATTACGTTTGCAACGAAGTCTCTAAGGGCGTCGCGCAGGCGGGGCTGGCTACGGGCATCCCCGTAATTTTTGCCGTAGTTACAACGGAGAACATCGAACAGGCCGTCGAGCGCGCCGGAACGAAAGCGGGAAATAAAGGCGCGGATGGAGCGATGGCAGCCATGGAGATGGCGAATCTGCTGAAAAAGATCGGCTAAGGGGGCGAATATCGTGAAAATCGGCGTTATCAGCGATACCCACGGCTCGGCAGGCTGCTGGGCCATGGCCTATAATAATTTCTTTTGCAACAGCGACCTGATTTTTCATGCGGGCGACGTTTTGTATCATGGGCCGCGCAACCGCATGACCGACGATTATCGTCCGGCGAAGCTCGCCGAGGCAATCAAGCAATGTCCGGTGCCGATTATCGCGGCGCGCGGCAACTGCGATTCCGACGTCGACGCGTCGGTGCTTAGTTTGCCGATGGCGTCTCCTTACGCGTTCGCGTATGTGAACGGCAAACGCATCGTAATCACACACGGCCATCTTGTAGAAACGCAGGAAGAAAAGTCGGAAATGGCGGCAAGGCTTAAAGCGGATATTTTTATCAGCGGTCATACGCATGTCCCAGTTCTTGAGCGTATCGGGAAAACGATATTCCTGAATCCCGGCTCTCCTTCGGTTTCAAAGCGTGAAGACGGACGCTCGACGTTCGCGTTGATGGACGAGCGGAATATTTCCATTCGCGATTTGTATACCGGAGACATCTTAGAAGGGTTGCCGGTGGAGTGAAAACGATGGATCATCTTTGCAAGGCTACGGCGGAAGACGTGCGCGTCTATGCGGCCGTTACGACGGATTTGGTCGAGGAAGCGGCGCGACGGCATTGTTGCGGCGCGTTGGCAACGGCGGCGCTGGGGCGCGTCATGACGGGTGCGCTTCTTCTTGCGGCGAATTTGAAAAACCGCGAATGCCTGACTGTGAAATTTCAAGGCGACGGCCCTTTGGGGCAAATTGTGGCGGACGCTTCCGCCGACGGCGCGGCGCGTGGGTATGTCGTTCATCCCGAAGCAGAACTGCCGTTGACGAACGGAAAGCTGTCCGTAGGGCAGGGCGTAGGACGCGGATTGCTTTCCATTACGCGCTTCACCGGTCTCAAGGAACCGGTCACGGGAACCTGCGATATTTTTTCCGGAGAGATTGCCGAAGACTTGACGCGATATCTGTTTCAGTCGGAGCAGACGCCGTCCAGCGTCGGACTTGGCGTACTCGTCGGCGAGAACGGAAAAACAGAGGCTGCAGGCGGTTTCATCATACAACCTCTGCCGGACGCATCGGAAGAAACCTTGTCGCGTCTTGAAAAAACCATTGCAACCCTTCGTCCCGTATCCGCGATGGTCAAAGACGGCCTTTCTGCGGCGGAGATTATCTCCGAAATTTTGTGCGGCTTTTCGGACGTCCATATCCTTTCCGAAACAAAGCTCGCCTTTCGTTGCCAATGTTCGCGAAGCCGCACCGAAGAAATTTTGTCGACTCTTCGCGACGAAGACTTGGCGCAGCTCGCAGAGGACGGGCAAGCGGAAGTCTGCTGCGAGTTTTGCGGGGAAAAATATCATTTTACGAAAGAAGACTTGCTGGCGATTCGTAATATTCGTGAACGGCTTGCACAAAAAGAGAGACTGCCATGAAGAAATCGATTCCTCATGGCAGTCTCTTTTTTGTCCTTAATCAGATTGCGCGCTGGACTTTTCCGGAGCGCAGGCAACGCGTGCAGACGTTGACGCGCTTCACCTCGCCGTCCACAATGGCGCGCACGCGCTGGATATTCGGATACCAGCGACGCTTCGTCTTCAAATGGGAATGGCTGACATTCATGCCGCTCATCGGCCCTTTGTTGCAAATTTCACAAACATGTGCCATCTATGATACACCTCCTTGCACGAAGTAAAATTCTTATATTCTTTCAAACAATGTAGATATATTATCATAGCGGCAAGACGATTGCAAGTTTTTTCCGCAATTTTCTTGGTTACGGTTCACGAAATAGATCCCGATGAGCATTGATAAGCTCCGCCATCAGCATTTTTCCGCGAATATCAGGGTGCAGGCCGTCGATGGCAAGCGTCTCGTCAAGCTGCGTCTTCGTGGCGTCGTAAAAGTACGGCTCCAAATCAACGTAATAGTCCTGTTTTCGGATAAAAGCGTTGATTTTTGAGAGCTTGGGGCGCCAGCCTTCGCTTGTCTCCGTGTGGAACGCCGTATAGATGTTTTGTGGATGAATCGGCATCAGCGTCAGGAAGATCGGTCGAATATCGTTAGCGATACATTTATCCCGAATCGCAGCCAGATCACTGATGATGTCCTCCGCCGGACGGTCGGAGCGCAAATCGTTGGAGCCTGTCATAACGATAAGGTTATACGGGCGATAAGGGAGAACGTCTTCTTCAAAACGAAGAGCCGTCTCCTTCGATCTGTCACCGCTCTGGCCGAGATTCATCGCCGGAAAATCCAGCCAGGTCATGTAATCATATTCGCGGTTCGCGGGCGAGTAAGAAATCGCGCCGCCGCCGTGGGTGATGCTGTCGCCAAAAGCCGCCGCATAAGGCCGACCTTTTGTTTCCGGTACACAAAATGAAGCCGTTTCCGAATAGCGGCCGATGGTTTTCCCGTCTTCGTCTACTGCGCGAACACGCCAATAATACATCCCGGGATCGTCCCGCTTGTATTCGTCGTAGCAGCTGAAAGAGTCGTTGGCAATACGGTACCATGCACGGTCAGGGACGGGCGTCTTTTCATATTTCTCTTCCGGCGGCGAATACAAGAGCTCGACTTCGTAGCGAAGGACGCCGTTCATCGGTATCCATTGATAGACAGGATATAAAAGCGGATAATCGTCCGGCATTTGCATAAAGGTATTTATGAGCGGTGCGTCGGGGATCGAGGCCGATTCGCTTATGACGATTTTTTCCGCGCGGGAGAATTCACCGATCGGTTTCTTTTCCAGCGTCAAGGCGCGGACACGCCAGTAAAGCTCGCGGCGGCCGCTCCAGTCCGTCAGGTCGACCTGATAGCCGTTCGTGTAAACGCGCTGGGTATCGAAAAGATTGTATTTGTCCGAGAGTGCGACGCCCCCTTCTTTTTCCGGCGGCGCGGAGAGAATCTCCAGCTCATAGCAGACGGCGCCGGGTACCGAATGCCAGACAAGAAAAGGCTTCAAACTGGCAGGGGAATCCTCCGTGTAACGGAGAATAGGGTGCGGCGAGAAAGGCTCGGTGTACACAGGATTCGCAATCGTCTCAAACGGTCCGGCAAGTTTTCCAAAGAGGCCGTAGGCCGAGACCTGATAAAACATCGGGATGGTCGTCGGGGGAACACGGAAAGAAGCTGTAGTCGTCGATTCTGAGGAGAAACGATGAAGCTTCGGCGTGCCGCCGGTCGTCTGTCCGGTGGTCTTGGAGAAACACTCCACTTCATAACGGCAAGGATACGGCAAGGGCCTCCAGTGTAACGTCAAGACGCCGTCCTCTTCCGTGAAATACGCGTCGAAAGGGGCGTCGGCAATCGGGAGCAAATCCGTACGTTCCGATATATATAGCCATATCGTCGAAAAGCCGGCAATTATCAAGAAAAAAAGAACAAATTTTTTCATAGCCGCTCCTAAAGGAAACACCGAATAAGTCTCTTTCGTCCTTGCCGGTTCTTTTTCCGTCATGCTGCGGCAGATGCCGCTCGACGTAGAGAGGCTACGACTTCGCGTCATCTTTCTTGCCTGACGAAAAAATCCCTCGGCAAGGCCATAAATCGACTTAATCGTTGTTTCCATAAAATATCCCCGCCCGACAAACGGCGCGGGATAAAATGCGTTTCTATAAATAATAGTACACATCACAGCGAAAGTAAAGAGAAGAGTGTTGCCGTCGGGCGCTTCCTTTGCTATCATAGAGAAAACAAAAAATCAGAAAACAAAAAGGTGTGTTGCGTTTTGCCGGATTCGGAAGATATTTTGACGCTGGGCGTCGAGTCGAGCTGTGATGAGACGGCGGCCGCCGTGTTGCGGGGCGGTCGGACGCTTTTGTCGAACGTGATCTCGACGCAGATTCCCGTTCATCGAAAATTTGGCGGCGTAGTGCCGGAAATTGCCTCACGTCGTCATATCGTGAACGTCATGCCGGTTATCGATGAGGCGCTTCGGGAAGCCGGCGTCGTGCTGGAAGATATTCGCCAAGTCGCGGTGACATACGGACCGGGGCTCGTCGGCGCCTTGCTGGTAGGCGTCTCGGCGGCAAAAGCGCTGGCTTTCGCAAGAAATATACCTCTGATTGGCGTCAATCATTTGGAAGGCCATATTTTCGCGAACTTTTTGAGTCACGAAGAGCTTGAACCTCCTTTTATGGCGCTTGTCGTGTCCGGAGGTCATACGGCGTTGATTCGCGTACAGGGATACAATCATTTTACATTGATGGGGCAGACGCGGGACGACGCGGCGGGCGAGGCATTCGACAAGGTGGCGCGCGTGATGGGATTGCCGTATCCGGGCGGACCGGAAATCGACAAGCTCGCTGCACAGGGAGACGCGGATGCTATAGACTTTCCCCGTGCGCTTCGGGAAAAAGGAAATTATGAATTCAGTTTCAGCGGGCTGAAATCCGCCGTTCTTAATTATCTGAACGAAATGAAAATGAAACGCGCCGAAATTGACAAAGCAAACGTCGCAGCCTCCTTCCAAAAAGCCGTCATAGAGGTGCTGGTGCAGAAATCACTGGAGGCGCTTTCCGAAGAGGGGATGAAAACGCTCGTTCTGGCTGGGGGCGTTGCGGCAAACAGCGCCTTGGAAGGGCGGCTTCGGGAGGCGGCGGAGGCGCACGATATCCGCTTCTATTACCCAAGCAAGATTCTCTGTACGGATAACGCAGCCATGATTGCCTGCCGTGGCTATTATCAGTCGCAAGCGGGGATTTTTTCCGACCTTTCGCTGAACGCGGTGCCGGGACTTTCGCTGACAGACGTGAAAGCATGATGTTGATTTCAGTTAAGGTTATTTTATTAAATTTGGCCTGAGATGCGTAAGAGATATTTATAAGACGGGAGGTTCTTGGAATGACGGACGAACTGCAAAAGCTGGTAGAGATTTTACGTGACAGTGAGAAAATCGTGTTTTTCGGCGGCGCTGGCGTTTCGACGGAATCGGGGATTCCCGATTTTCGCAGTGCAAACGGGCTTTGGAATGAAAAGCTCAAAGTGGAGCTTACGCCTGAACAGCTTGTATCGCATACATATTTTGAACGTTTCCCAAAGGAATTTTTCGATTTCTATCGGGACAAACTCGTCTATCCAGACGCAGAGCCGAATGGATGCCATAAAGCGCTGGCGCATCTGGAGGAGCTTGGGAAGCTTCTGGCGATTGTCACGCAGAATATC
>JAEEGL015259193.1_pt1 | contig 10255 bp, 9 predicted proteins | sample 9134231 | NCBI WGS metagenome assembly JAEEGL01 (sample SAMN16246548, study PRJNA631951) | gut metagenome | biome: gut microbiome; feature: rumen; material: fiber-attached | host: Bos | place: Iran: Karaj | collected 2018-10 | reverse complement strand
TCTTGAATCCGCACATGTACTTTCCTGCGCCCTCAGAAACACCGAGGATAACGGGTGACTTGCACTCCTCAGCTGTAAGCAGGATAGCCTTTGTCCACTCAAGGTTGTTGATATTGAACTGACCTACGGCATAGTGACCAGCCTTAGCCTTGTCCAACATTTCTTTTGCTGAAACTAACATGGTAAAATTCCTCCCTTATTCTTTAATTGTAAGCGGATTGGCCCGCTCGTTTGATTATATAACAAAAATCTGTCTTCGGCAACGATTTCCATTCCCCCGACAGGTTTTGCAACCCATGTAAATAACTACGTTGTCAAAAAATCTGACATTGCGTCGATGGCTTTTTCCTCGTCTTCGCCCTCTGCATCAATGGTAACCGTTGTACCGGAAGAAAGTATCAGACTCATCATACCCATGATACTTTTAGCATTGACTCTTTTTTTATCCATTTCAAAATAAACACGACTGTCAAACTGATTAGCAAGCTGCACTAAATGTGCGATAGGTGTAGCCTCCATGGACTCGGACATTTGGATAGTAACATCTCTCTTCATTGATTCCTCCTTATACTTTCCGCAATGTCCCCAATACGCCTGAGCCTGTGGTTTACTCCCGATTTGCCCACAGGCGGATCTAAAAGTCCCCCTAAATCTGCAAGTGATGTGTCAGGATACTCCAGTCTAAGTACCGCAATCTGCCGCAGGTTTTCCGGCAGGGAGGAAATACCCCTCTTTTCCTCAATTAGTCTGATATCCTCAATCTGTCTGACGGACGCACTGACGGTCTTTTTAATATTAGCCGTCTCACAGTTTACGCGCCGGTTGATGCTCCCCCGGACCTCTCTTTCTACTCTCGCGTTTTGGAAATCCAAAACCGAACCCCGGGCACCCATCAGTGCCAAAGCATCCGATATCTGGTCACCCTCCTTTAAATAGACCACAAAACGACCCTTGCGGTCGGCTATCTTGGCGTCAAGTCCGTATGTGGTCAAAACATACCGGACCGACTCCGCCTGCCCCGCCTCGTCACATACGATCTCAAAATGATAACTTTTGGTGGGATCGCTCATAGAGCCCGCGGTAACGAACCACTCCCTGAGGAATGACCTCTTTTGCCTGTCGCTGAAAGCCTCGGCATCAGTTTTATTAACTCTATATATACTAATTCTTTTCTTATCTAAAGTAAAGAGTTTATTTAACTCGTTTTTTACTTCCGTGGAAAACGACATATTTATTTTCCTATATCTCTGTGTTCACATTTTAAGCCAAAGCTCTTTATTTCGGAAAGTCGGCCGTAGATCTCGTTGGCGATGGCCACCGATCTGTGCCTGCCTCCTGTGCAGCCCACAGCTATGACAAGCTGGTTTTTCCCCTCCTCGATGTAGTGTGGAATGAGGAAAACGAGCATGCTCTCCAGTTGGGATAAAAACTCCTCGCCTACTCCACCTCTCATCACAAATTCCCTGACTCCCGGATCGTCTCCTGTCAGGGGCCGAAGGTCGGTATCATAATACGGATTTGGTAAAAACCTGACGTCAAATACCAGATCGGCATCTGTGGGGATACCATATTTAAAGCCAAAGGAAAGCACCGTGATGTTAAGGCTTCTGTACTCCTGATGCTCCATGAAAATGCTGCGAAGCTCCGAGCGCAAGTCCCGTACCAAAAGGTGGGAGGTATCGATCACATACTCAGCCCTCTCCCTCAAAAACTTCATGCTCTCCCGCTCTTTGGCCACACCGGAGAGGATGCGGCCCTCACCTGCAAGAGGGTGGTTTCGCCTGGTCTCCTTGTAGCGTTTCAAAAGTATCTCGTCCTCCGCATCCAAAAAGATGATCTTATAGCTCTTTTTTTCTCCGTCCATCTCCGCAAGGACTTCCTTTAATAGGGGCAGGGAATCTCCGGAGCGGATGTCGATACCCACTGCCACGAGGGGATTTTCGTCCTGGTTTTTCCAGGCCAGCTCCACGAAATCCGAAAGGAGCTGCACCGGCAGATTGTCCACGCAGTAATACCCGAAATCCTCGAATATCTTAAATGCCGTATGCTTGCCGGAACCGGACATGCCGGTCAGGATCAAAAGCTGCATATTTCACCTCATCCATCGCTTCCTAAAGTAAAGGGAAAGTTTTTAGAATTCTCCCAGCAGCCGCACCTCGGTTTCCAGGTGTACGCCTGCGTCTTCAAAAACTCTTTTTTGAACATCTTCGATCAGTTTTTTAATATCAGCCGCCGTGGCGTCATCGTCATTTACCACAAAGCCACAGTGCTTTTCGGAAACAGATGCTCCGCCTACGCGATAGCCCCTGAGTCCCGCATCCTCAATAAGCTTCCCTGCAAAATATCCCTCCGGCCGCTTAAAGGTAGAACCCGCACTTGGCAGATTGATGGGTTGCTTTTCCGCACGACGATGATTGAGGTCACTCATCTTTTCCCTGATCTCAGATTCTTCACCGGGGGTAAGCCGTAGACATACTCCCGTTACTATATCATCAGTGCCGAGTATCCTGCTGTGTCTGTATGAAAAATCCATCTCCTCGCAGGAATACTTTACAAACTCACCCTCATGAATGGCATTGACATAAAGCACGATATCCTTAAGCTCTCCGCCGTAAGCGCCGGCATTCATTGTTGCGCCGCCCCCCACTGAACCGGGGATACCGGAAGCGAATTCCATTCCTGCAAGAGAGTTGGCTGCCGCCTCATTTGCCACCCGGGAAAGCAGGGCTCCGGCACCGGCGTAAATGAGGTCTGCCGGCTCTGACATATATTCCGGGATCAGCTTGTTTCTGTCCACGTGGATATCCGCTATGCCCTCACCCAGCATCACCACCACGCCACGGATGCCTCCGTCACCAACCAAAAGATTGCTGCCGTTTCCGATGACGGTATACTCAGTCCCACTGTCCTGAAGATAGTTTATAAGATCCAATAGCTCATGGGCCTCCGGTGCCACGAATACGTCCGCCGGCCCACCCACCCTGAACGTAGTGTGGAGCTTCATAGGCTCGTTGTATTTTATGTTCTTTACTAAGTCTTTTATTTCCATAAAAATTCACTTATACGGGCACCTCGCGTGAGTATTTGCACGCGGCACGTTCGCACTTCGTTATCTCACGTCGCGTTACTAAACTCACGCTTCGCGTTCGTTAAGTAACGACGTTCGATACGAGCCGCTACTGCAATATACATCACGCGCGGCGCCCTCTACAATGCTATCTTAAAAAACGACATACTCACTCGAGGTGCGTAAATTTTCTACGCCCTTTTAAGAAAGCTAACGTACCCGCAGAACGCCTCGTACAGGTCCACCTTGCTGATGATCTCCCAGGGCGCGTGCATATTCAAAACAGGCACCCCACTGTCGATAACAAGCATGGAATAGTTCCCAAGAATGTAGGCGATGGTGCCGCCGCCTCCCTGATCCACCTTGCCCAGCTCAGCCGTCTGATAGGAAACATCATCCGCATCCATGATGGCGCGAAGCTCTCCCATGTACTCGGCGCTGGCGTCATTGGATCCGCTCTTGCCTCTGGCTCCGGTGTATTTATTAAACACCATTCCTTTTCCGAAATAGCAGGAATTCTTCTTTTCCATAACCTCCGGATAGTTGGGGTCAAAGGCTGCGCTGACATCGGAGGAAAGAGCCTTTGAATTGGTGAGGCATCTGCGAACCGTAAGCTCGGAATAAACCCCGAGGCATTCAGCCACCTCAGCCACCATGTTTTCAAAGAAACGGGACTGCATACCGGTGGCGCCCACGCTGCCTATCTCCTCCTTGTCAACCAAAAGGCATGCTGTAGTGCGCTTGGGTGCAGGAACCTCAAGCATAGCGTAAAAGCTGGGATAGGAGCAGACCCTATCATCATGCCCGTAGCCCATGATCATGCTGCGGTCAAATCCAAAATCCCTGGCAGGTCCGGCGGGAACCACCTCGATCTCAGCTGACAAAAAGTCCTCTTCCTCTATGCCATAGGTCTCCTTAAGGATGGCAAGTATGCCCTCCTTCACCTTTTCCTTTTTCTCATCGCCGTCCTTTTTTCCCTTCGTTGCTGCAGCAAGGGGCATGCTTCCGATAAGCACATTAAGCGCCTCGCCCTCAACCACCTTGTTACCCTTTTTCTCAAGCTGGGTAGCTGCCAAGTGGATCAAAAGATCGCTCACTCCGAAAACGGGATCGTCAGGCTTGTCACCCACGTTGACCTCGACCTTGGCCCCATCCTTTTTTACTACCACGCCATGAAGCGCAAGGGGAAGTGTAACCCACTGATACTTTTTGATGCCACCGTAATAGTGGGTATCCAAAAGGGCCATCTCCGTATCCTCATAGAGGGGATTCTGTTTTAAGTCCATCCTGGGGGAATCGATATGTGCGCCAAGGATATTCAGTCCGTTTTCAAGGGGCTCCTTTCCGATAACAAACATGGCAAGCCCCTTGCCGCGGTTTGACATATAGACCTTATCTCCGGCCTTCAGGCTTTTCTTTTTTGCAATGATATCCGAGAGATCAACATAGCCTGCCTTTTTAGCCTCATTTATGAAAAAGTTTGTGCACTCCCGCTCTGTCTTGCATTCGGATAAAAATGCGCGGTAGCCCTCCGCAAACTTCATAACCTTGTTTCTCTTTGCTCCCTTGGGGTATTTCTCCCATGCGTTCTTTCTTTCCATTATGATTCCTCCTTTTATTATTCAAGTCTGACCCGCTGCTGAACAACAGGAAATTATCCAACTGATATATATCATTACTTGTTTTGCATATTCTGGTTAACACGTCGGTATAATTCCTCTGCCGCGTTATATCCCATTTTCTTCTGGCGGTGGTTTACCGCCGCGGTCTCACAGATGACTGCAAGATTTCGTCCTGGCCTTATGGGCAGCGAGTGGCACACTACCTGGATGCCAAGTATTTCCATAAACTCATCCTGTAGACCCAGTCTGTCGTACTCTGCCTCACGACGCCAGTCCTCAAGCTTTATAATAAAGTCTATCTTTTGACTGTCCTTAACACATTCAACTCCGAACAGGCTCTTTACATCAATGATGCCAATGCCTCGAAGCTCTATGAGATGTCTGAGGGTGGGCGGCGCGCTTCCTATCAAAGTCTTTGAAGAAGTCTTTCTGATCTCCACCACATCATCCGAAACCAGTCTGTGTCCCCGGCGGACAAGCTCCAACGCAGCCTCACTTTTTCCAATGCCGCTTTCACCCGTAATGAGAAGTCCCTCACCGTAAACATCCACCAGCACTCCGTGAATGGAAGTCATGGGAGCAAGCTCAAAGCTTAGGGTGTGGATGAGCTCCGCCATAAATTCCGATGTGCCCCGGTCAGTTCCAAGAAGGGGGACATTTTTGGCCCGCGCTATTTTTAAAAGCTTTTCCTCCGGCTCGAATCCCCGGCAGAAAATGATGCAGGGGATGTTATAGGACATGAGCTTTTCAAAGCTGTGCATCCGCTCGGATTTCGACTGCTCGCTCTGGAGATAGGACCACTCAACCATACCTATAAGCTGTATCCGGGATTCCTCGAAATGCTCGAAAAAGCCGTTAAGCTGCAGCGCCGGTCTGTTGATCTCCGGGGTCATAACCTTTTTATTTTCAAGCTTTATCTTGGGTGTGAAATTTTTCAGATCCAGTTTCTCGGCTATAACCGAAAGCTTTGCTCCTTCATCCATTATTATTCTCCTCCTTAAGCGCCCTGCCGGCCGCCGAAATCATTTAATAGCTTACTCCCCGTTCCTCGTCGGCCGTCGCCAAATCGTCTTTGCCTTCCGTAAGGAATATACTCTCCCGCAGGCCGTATATGTTATATGAAAGCCCATCGTAGACCGACAGTTTCATGTCGTAAACACTGTTGCCGAACACCTTGTTTATGGTCTTTCCCAAGCCGTTTGGCAGCTTGCCGAAAAGCTTTATGAAGGGTGCGAAAAATGTCGGCTCTTTAATTTTTTTACCATGGGCCTCCCCGATAAGCTTTACCATATCAGAGGTATTGGTATATTCCGGGTTTTGGGGAAAATAGATTCCGTCCTCACCGGAAAGGATGAGCTTACACAAAAACTCACAGAAATTATCTATATATAACATGGAACGCTCGTTATCCACATAAGGGAAAAAGGTAAGGCTTTTTGCCAATCCGGAAAGCCTGATATAATTACCCTTACAGCCTTTTCCGTATACCATTGGCGGTCGTACCACCGCTACTTTGAATCCATCACAGGATAGTTCCCTTACTCCCACATCGCCCTGCCATTTACTGTCACCGTAAAATCCTGCAGGGTCGGCGTCAGTGTTTTCATCTATAAGCTTTTTTACTCCCATGGGAGCCGAATCCCCGTAGACTATTATGGAAGACAAAAAAACAAACTGCTTTGTACCGTCTGACTTTGCCTTCCCGGCCGTATCTACAGTAAGCTTTGTATTTATGTCGTAATAATCCTTTTGGGTCGCCTCGTCCACCATACCGGTGTCTGCATGTGCCATACCCGCCACATGTAAAATGGAATCATACTCCGCAAATGAGGCCTCTTTCCATCTCTCATCCCGCAGGCTTATAGTATGAGTCTCAATGTTGGGATAATGCTCCTTTGCATATGCGGCAAAGGAATTCCCCAGGTAGGAATGTACCCCGGTAACAAGCACCCTCACCTGTCTTTTCAGGTCTATATTAAATTTCTTATTACAGGCCAACTCTACCATTTTATTTTCCTGCCGCCAAAAATCCGTAAGCGTCCTTAGCGCTGTAAACCGCCTGGATTATGGCCTCACTTATTACCTCAGCAACCAATGCGACCCACGCAGAATTAGTATATTATACCACAACATCCGAGTTCAATCTACGACTTCATCTAAATTCCCATGATCATCCTATAATTTCACAAACATTAATTCAAATACAACTGCTTCGATCAGCCCATTTCCGCCTTGACTTATCAATCTCTCATATATAAAATTATATGGTTAACAGAGAGGAAGAGAAGTTATGTTTGCATACGTTCTGACAATAAAAGGTCAGATCTGCTGTATGGCAGTTCTGCTCTATATAGCCTGGACATATTTTTCGGTAAAGCGCAGTAATACATCGGCACACAGGCTTTTTACCCTGCTGCTGATTTCCTCCATCATCAACGATACCTTTGATATGATCACGGTCTATACCATAAACCATGTTCATGAGATACCGCTGCCCCTCAATCACTTCCTGCATATCATCTACATGTCAAGCATGGCAACGGCTTTGTATCTCTTCTTTTTATATATCCGAACTCTGGCCTATGATGATTCCAAGATTAGAGCCTACCACCTTATCCCACTCGTTATAGCAGTTTTAGGATCCATATTTTTAAAATTTGACTACGTGGAATCGCCCTACGGAAATTATTCCTGGGGACCCTATGCCACAGTGGCTTTCGTTTCCGCATACTTCTACCTCTTATGCGCCGGCTTCATCATGATACGCACAGGAAAATACATGGAGTCAAAGACCAGGCGCGCCATCAGCATTTCCATGCTGTTCATGTTTGCAACCGTGGTGATCCAGGGGATGTACCCGGAGATACTGATCACCAGCTTAAGCCTTATGATGATCAATGTCGCCCTTTTCTATACAGTTGAAAGCCCTGATGCCTTGCTTATCGAATCCCTGGCAAAGGAACGTAAAAAAGCAGAAAGCGCAAACCAGGCAAAGTCCCTGTTTCTGGCACAGATGTCCCATGAGATCCGCACTCCCATAAACGCCATCCTCGGTATGAACGAGATGATCATCAGGGAAGCTGACAACGAAGACATCCGGGATTATTCCGCAAACATAAAGGAGGCAGGCAAAACCCTTCTGGCCCTTATAAACAGCATTCTTGATTTCTCCAAGATCGAAGACAATAAAATGGAGATACTATCCGTGGAATACGACACGGCTGGCCTTATCAATAATATCGTAAATTCCATTTACAACAGAGCCAGATCAAAGGGGCTCTACTTTGAGATCAATATTGATGAAAAACTGCCGTCACGCCTGATCGGAGATGATGTCCGTCTGACACAGGTCATCATGAACCTTTTGACAAATGCAGTAAAGTATACCGAAAAAGGCACAGTCACTTTCTCAGTATTAATGGAAAGCGACACAGACGGAATGGCGGCCCTTAAGATATCGGTACGAGATACCGGCATAGGCATCAGAGAAGAAGATATGGCCGCACTTTTTGACTCTTTCCAGAGACTGGACGAAAAGCGCAACAGAAATATCGAGGGGACCGGACTGGGCATGTCAATTGTGGACCGGCTCCTTAAAATGATGGGATCAAAGATCGAAATTGACAGCACCTACGGAGAGGGCTCCAACTTTTACTTCACTATCAACCAAAAGATCGCCGATCCAAAGCCTGTGGGTGATTATAAAAAACGCCTCATGGAAAGCCGCAAGGCAGAAGCCGGTGACCTTTCCTTCAGGGCAGATGGTGCCAGGATCCTTATAGTCGATGACAATGCCATGAACCACAAGGTAGCAAAGAATCTTCTAAAGCTGGCGGGCATATCCCCGGATTCCGCCATGTCCGGAGCAGAGGCCATAGAGCTGGTAAAAAAGAACCACTACCACATCATCTGCCTGGACCATATGATGCCGGAGATGGATGGTATCGAAACGCTTGCTCTTATGAGGTCGCAAAATCTTTTACCAGATGATACGGTTGTCTTTGCCATGACGGCAAACGCAGTTGTGGGTGCAAAGGAAATGTACCTGGAAAAGGGTTTTGACGACTATATCTCAAAGCCCATTGAAATCGAGGTTTTGGTGGAGAAGCTAAGCAAATACCTGCCGGATGAAATCCTAAACGCAGGCGAAGCTGCCGAGGCTATAAATGACGATGAAATGGAGGTCCTTGAATTCGCGCCAGAGGGGGATGATGAGGATACGGACTCCTCGCCCACCGTTGACACCAACACAAAGATCGAGCGTATAAATAACCTGGGCGTGAACACCTCCGAGGGCCTGGTTTACTGCATAAACGACAATGATTTCTATCTGGAAATGGTAAGCGACTATTGCTCATCCCACGAGGAAAAGTCCAAATCCCTGGATGAATTTTTGGCAACCGGCAATATGGACGAATACAAGATCATGATCCACGCTCTAAAGAGCATGTCACGTACAATTGGTGCAAATGACGTAGCCGATCTGGCCATGGCACTTGAGCAGGCTGCCAACCGCAACGATACAGCCTATGTCCAGGAAAACCATCCCGCATTCAAGGCTGCTTATAAAAAGCTGGCGGACGGCCTTTCCCAGGCCATAGCACATTAGCGTGATGTTATGCTTGATTTTCGGTCCTTCTTCCTATAGTATTAGCAAAAAAGTATGGAGTATTTCTATTATGAAAAAAAGAATAATATATCTGATGATTTTGTTTATGATCTTTACATCCATTACCGGATGTTCCGGTAGTGCCCAAAAAGCATCTGATGCTCCTGCGGATACTGAGGATGTCGAAACCTCCCCTGTAGGCACCGAAACTCTGGTGGCTTATTTTGCTTTATCGGACGGCTCAGACAGCAGCGCTGACTCATCAACCATCGAAAGCGATGCAGTAAATACCAGTCTTGAAAAGGATGCTGACCTTTTTAAAATCTCACCCATTGATAAGTATCCGGATGATCCCGATGAAAGATATGAATTAGCACTTGAACAGATTGAAAATGAAGATTATCCTGAGTTGGATAATGATATTAAAGATCTGGATAAATATGGAACGATATACCTGATCTTCCCCACATGGCAGGGAGATCTGCCTCCTGTCATCTGCACTTTTTTATCAAATGAAAGCTATAGCGGATATACAATAATCGCCAATATCACCGGCGATGGTGCCGACACCTGCCTGGAGCATATGCGTGACCTCTGCCCGGAGGCGGAGATATCTCTACCGTAAGATAAAATCGGCGACCGACACCCGGAAATGATGTCGTCCGCCTCCCTTCCGCAAAGGTACACTGTACCAATGTGTAGTCTTCAAGCTGCATGATCTCGTCCTTTGAAAAGCCATCATTAGAAAGGATGACACATTTGGGGATCTCTCCCTCTGCCTGCCGTTTTCCGTCCGAAAACGTCACGTAGGCCATCACACAACGGATTCATGCTCTGCAAAAGCATCAGTGATATGGCATAAAAGACGACCATTACCATCGGCAAGTGGCTGGACGTGATTATTATTAATACGGATGATATTATAAATGCCACTATGACCACCATCAGTATCTTTTT
>JAEEGL014026269.1_pt1 | contig 10255 bp, 10 predicted proteins | sample 9134231 | NCBI WGS metagenome assembly JAEEGL01 (sample SAMN16246548, study PRJNA631951) | gut metagenome | biome: gut microbiome; feature: rumen; material: fiber-attached | host: Bos | place: Iran: Karaj | collected 2018-10 | reverse complement strand
CCTTCGGGAGAGCACCATACTCGATCCGTGATGCAAACCTCATAGAAAAAGAGGACGGTTCACACCGTCCTCTTACTGTTTGCTTAACCGGAATAATCAGCCGACCGAAATCTCTTTCATAGATGGCTCGGGAGGGTCGATCCTGCGGAAATCGGCACCAACATTGGTGAGCTTCTCAACAATGTTTTCATAACCACGTTCTACATAAACGATATCGCTGATGGTTGTGGTGCCTTGAGCGGCAAGTCCGGCGATAATCATTGCTGCGCCTGCACGAAGATCGCAGGCCTTCACCTGACATCCCTTAAGATGATCCACGCCTTCGATAACAGCTACTTTGCCGCCACTGACACGAACCTGGGCACCCATGCGACGCAGTTCGCCAATATAGCGGAAACGGTTGTCCCAGACATCTTCCGTTACCATGCTGGTACCATCGGCCAGAACCATACAAACTGCGATCTGAGGCTGCATATCTGTAGGGAAGCCGGGATAGGGACTTGTGGTAACGGAGGCTTTTTTAAGGCGGCCTGTACTCTCAACCAGCACGGCATCTCCCTCATCAGTGATGCTGACACCCATTTCCCGAAGTTTGGAAGAGATGCATTCCAGATGCTTGGGAATTACGTTCTGAATGCGGACCTTTCCCCCGGCAGCTGCTACAGCAGCCATATAAGTGCCGGCCTCAATCTGATCAGGTACAATGGAATAATGCCCGCCCCGGAGCTTCTTGACGCCCCGCACCTTGATAACATCGGTTCCTGCCCCGGAGATATTTGCACCCATGGCGTTTAGAAAGTTCGCCAGGTCGACAATATGAGGTTCTTTTGCGGCAGGCTTGATTACTGTCATGCCTTCAGCCAGTACCGCGGCAATCATGATGTTCATGGTGGCGCCTACAGACACAATGTCCAAATCTACCCGGCCGCCGTGCAGCGGGGCCTGAGTTGTGGCGACAATATCACCGTTAATGATATCCACATTGGCTCCCATGATCTCAAAGCCCTTGATGTGCTGATCAATTGGGCGCGTACCAAAATCACATCCTCCCGGCATGGCTACAGTAGCACGGCCAAACCTGCCCAGCAGTGCACCCACCAGATAGTATGATGCGCGAATCTTGCTTGCCAGGTCGTGAGGTACGGAGGTGGTGCGGACATTCGTACAATCCAGCTCAAAAGTGGTCTTGTTGATCATCCGGACTGTGGCACCCATTCGGGTAAGGATATCCAGAAACAACTGAATGTCGGAGATATCAGGGACATTCTCAATGCGGCATACACCTTCTACGAGAAGTGTGGCGGGAAGAATCCCAACAGCAGCATTCTTTGCCCCGCCAATATTTATTGTACCGTTAAGCGGCTTGCCGCCATGAATTACATACTGTGCCATAATGCACCCTCACAATCTAAAAACAGCTTGCACTATTGCTATGAAATACCGCACATGCTTGTAATAAAGAGCAGAAAAGAAGTGCGGTGAAAGAAACAGATTTACATAATATCGGGAACCAAAGTCAGTATATCATAATACTCCCGTGTTGTAAAGAATTGAAATGCAAAAAGTAAAAATAAAAGGAAAGAATGAACCGGGTATAAAAGATTCAGAGAAGGAAACCGGAACCGGGTCCACCTCAACGGAAAGCTTCCCGCAGCTGCCGCAGGAATGAATTCAGATCCCGGCGCAAAGCTGCTGCTGAACGTGTGGCAGGGGAAGGAAGATCCAGCCAGTCCGGAACTGCGATGGGCAGTCGCTCGAATCGTTGTGCGAACTGCCGGTCAGCACGAAGTGCTGCGGCTCTGGGATATGTCTGTTCGAAGTATCTGCGGTTACGGCTCTGATGATACTGGAGTGTATTCCAGGAAGCTTCTCTATAATATGTCCGCAGCCCTTTTGCCTGTGCGAGCGCTTCCACGCCACGCTTTGACCGGCGGGGACCGGAAGAGGTGGCAATGGCTGAGAACAGACATGCGCCAAGCCCGGCAAACAGCTCCGGCAGAGTGCCGGAGATCCGGGAAAGCGGCACCAGAAGGATTGTAATTGCAAGGCAGAGGAGAGAAACCCTGTCAAAATCCCGCAGCGCGGCATAACGGCTCACAGCATTGTGAAGATAGACACTGAGAACAAATCCGGCAATGCCGGCAAAAACTGCCAGCACTATAAAACCGGCGCCTTCCGGCAGGAAGCCAGCTGCTACAGCGCCCACAGCAATCGCCATCAGGATTCGTGAAGGAATCTGTACAAGAATGGGATTGCCTCCGTTCCGGTCCAGAATTAACCGGTAAAGAGAACGGCGGGAAGCTGCACGGAACCGCCTGGCGACAACAGAAAACCGGCCGGGGGTAGCGGCTACACGGAGTTTCTTGCCAAATATACCATGAAACAGACTCTGCTCTGCGGGTGTGCGTTCTGATCCCATCTCCATGGTACGCGTCAGAAGCAGGACACCTTTGGAGGATCGAGATATGGACAAGTAACCCAGTGTAGCCCATTCCATGATCATTATGGCAACGTCACAGGTACTTCCGTCCAGTATCATTGGCAGCTGGCAGGATAAAATCCCCTCCGGAACAAGCTGCCTGGGAGCACCAGAAGAGCGCGGGAACCAAATAGTTGCCCGCCAATAAATAACCAGAAGAAGCCAGACGGCCAGCATTGACAGGGTCAGTGCATTTACGGACATCACCGGCATATTTGCCCTGCGGACCCGGAAATAGCCCTCTGGCAATGTCAGCGAGGCAGACAGAGAATCGTAGGCCATCAGTACGGAGACTGCGCCGCCGAAGCTTGTGTCTGTTACCGCCAGCCCTGTATCGGAGGCAGACAGCGGACCGTGGTACCCACTTGTAATCTCGGGTTCGACATCAAAAGCAGACGGCATCAACACCTGGAAGGAGCATGATCCTATTTCCTTTGCCCAGCGTGATGACAGCAGTCCAAGACTAAAAGAATCCTCCTCTTCGCCGCCTTCGTCAGTGAAGGCTACAGTGTAGTGCACAAGAAACGTTGTGGAGCCCAGAAACCCGCTACGGCGTTTGACAATTACCACTGGGCCATCAGAGGTCTCTTCCAAGGAGGAACGGAAATCGTTCACAGATACTTTTGAAACCCGCTCTTCAGGCAGAGGGATAGCCACCTCAGTAGTGGGCGAGTCAAAGGAAAGCTGGTAGGTAGCAGAAACCTGAGATACACCGCTAGGGCTAACCTCTGCGGTAACACTCACGTTGTCCACCGTATAGTCTGCCAGGGCAGGTGTCATCAACAGACATATGAAAAACAGGAGAAAAACTATTTTTTTCATCTGTCTCACTCCAAACTAAAGTGGAATAAGGATATCATATTTTGCAGGCAAATACAAGAAAACTCCTGTTTTTTTCCGTAATATTGTGGTTGAAGGATGGAACAATGGAAGATTTTGTGGTTTACATGATAGTTTGCTTTGACTTTTTTGCCATTTTGGGATAGTATGTGATCAAGAAAAGGAGACGAATGAAATGAGAGATCTGCTTCATAAAAACAGAGAGTTTCTCCTCTATGCACTCTTCGGCGTGGGCACGATAACAGCTGATGTGGGGCTGTACACTCTGTTTGTGGATCGAGTTGGCATCCCGGGTGCAAATGCCATCGGATGGACGGGAGCTGTGCTTTTTGCATTCCTGACCAACAAGTATTTTGTATTTCGAACCGGCGGAAGAGGAGCGGCACGCTTTGTAATGGAGATGGTTGCGTTTGTGGGAGTGCGTTTAGTATCGTTTCTGCTGGAAGTACAGGGGGTTGCGTTCCTGGTACTCCGGGGAGTGAGCAGTCCGTTTTTCGGGATTACCGGCGGGACGGCAAAAGCCATTATTACTATCCTGGTTATTATTATCAATTATATATCGAGCAAGTTCTTTATTTTCCGTATCCGGAGGAAGCATGCATGACCCGTGACGAACGCTTTATGCAGGAGGCGCTGCGCCTTGCCAGAGAGGCGGGAGCGATTGGAGAGGTCCCTGTTGGCTGTGTCATTACGAAGGATGATGAGATTGTTGGACGGGGCAGGAACTGTCGGGAAACAGGGAAGAATGCGCTGGGACATGCGGAACTCATGGCCATTTCCGAAGCGTGCCGGGTTTTAGGCGGGTGGCGGCTTTGGCAGTGCAGGCTTTATGTGACGCTGGAGCCGTGCCCGATGTGTACCGGCGCCATCATCAACGCCAGAATCCCTACGGTGGTATATGGAGCTTCGGATCCCAAGGCGGGAGCTGTTCACTCCAAGGTGAGAATGTTTGAATTGGGTTTTAATCACTATCCGGAAGTGATTTCCGGAGTCATGGAGCAGGAATGTGCTGATCTGTTGCAGGGGTTTTTCCGAGAACTCAGAGTGCGGAAGAAGCCATGACGACCATTCAGAGCCCGTGAAAAACCATGGCAGTCATTGACAATAAGTACGTTTCGGAGTATGATAAATAGACTATGGATAATCCGCTTTCAGAGCTCCTGACAGCGGATTTGGCGCACTAGGAAAGGAGATTCCTAATGAAAGGTATTATTCTGGCAGCCGGGAAGGGGACACGGCTCTATCCAATTACCAGGCCGATTTGCAAGCCGCTTCTGCCGGTTTATGATAAACCCATGATTTACTATCCGCTGAACCTTCTGATGACTGCGGGAATTCGTGAGATTCTGGTAATTGTTCCACCTGATGATCAGGAGCCGTTTGTTAATCTCCTGGGAGATGGCAGCAAATACGGTGTTCACATCACATACGTTGAACAGAAAGTCCAGCGTGGTATTGCGGACGCATTCCTCATTGGAGCTGATTTCATCGGCGATGATTCTGTGTGCCTTGCACTGGGAGATAATATTTTTTATGGACCAGGTTTCCGAAGAAAGCTGCGCACTGCTATGAAGAATAAAGAAGGCGCAACCATTTTCGGATACTACGTAGCAGATCCACGTCCCTTTGGTGTGGTGGAATTTGATTCACGGGGGAAGGCGATATCGATCGAGGAGAAGCCTGCACGGCCGAAGTCGAACTATATTGTCCCGGGGTTATATTTTTATGATAACAGAGTTGTGGATATTGCCCGGCAGGTGAAACCTTCCGCCCGGGGAGAGCTGGAGATTACAGCAGTAAACAATGCATATCTGAATTACGGCATGCTGAATGTTGTGCCGCTTGGGGACGAATTCTCCTGGTTTGATGCAGGCAATGCTGACAGCCTTTACGAAGCAGCAGGTGCCATACGTGCCGCGCAGCGAAGCGGCATGATGCTCGGCTGCCTGGAAGAGACTGCTCTGAGAAACGGCTGGATCAGCAGAGAGGACATGCTTATTCTGGCGGAAGAAATGGAAAAGACCAGATACGGACAGTACCTGATAGCAGTGGCTGGAGATCTGGACTGAGTTCCGCGGCGCACGATAAGGGAGAGATTGCTCGTGCAGAAGAAACCGGTCTATACATTCTTTAAGCGGATATTTGACCTGGTCTTTTCTATGGTGGCTGTGGTAGTGTTTTCACCGCTGCTGCTGGTGGTGTCCATCTGCATTGTGGCGGAGGATGGGTTCCCTGTACTTTACCGGCCAACACGGGTCGGGTATCTTGGAAAGCCCATTGTTGTTTATAAATTCCGCTCCATGAAAAATAATGCAGACCGGCTGGAGGAAACCCTGACACCTGAACAGCTTGAGGAGTACAAAAGAAATTACAAGCTGGAACAGGACCCTCGAATCACAAAGGTTGGAGCGTTTCTCCGTAAAACAAGTATGGACGAGTTGCCGCAGCTTTTCAACATTATTTCAGGAAAGCTCTCTCTGGTGGGGCCAAGACCGGTTCTGCAGGAAGAGACGGAACTGTATGGTGATGAGCGGGAACTGCTGTTGTCCTGCAAGCCTGGGCTGACCGGCCTCTGGCAGGCTAAAGGCCGGAGCAATGTCACCTACGAAGACGGTGCGCGACAGGCGCTGGAACTGAAATACGTCCGTGAACGGGGATTTCTGCTGGACTTGAAAATCCTGGTCTGGACAGTAGGCGCTGTAGTTCGTATGGACGGCGCCCGATGAGGGAGTATTCTGATGAAGTATGATTATTTAATTGTGGGTGCCGGTTTTTTTGGATCGGTATTTGGACATGAAGCAGCTGCCTGCGGGAAAAAAGTTCTGGTGGTAGACCGCCGGAATCATATCGGTGGAAACTGTTATACAGAGACTGTGGAGGGCATACACGTCCATAAGTATGGCGCTCATATCTTTCACACATCGAATGATAGAATTTGGGAATACATCAATCGATTTACAGTGTTTAACAATTTTGTCAACACCCCTATAGCGAATTTTAAAGGAGAAATCTATAATCTTCCCTTTAATATGAATACTTTCAGCCGGCTCTGGGGCATTACCTCCCCGGCAGAAGCAAGAGCAATTATTGATTCGCAGCGCGGTGCAGTTACAGATCCCAAAAATCTCGAGGAGCAGGCCATCTCTCTGGTGGGGAGAGACATTTATGAGAAGCTGGTCAAAGGCTATACCGAGAAGCAGTGGGGGCGCAGCTGCAACGAGCTGCCTTCCTTTATTATCAGGCGGCTTCCGGTACGCTTTACTTATAATAACAACTACTTTTCTGACCGGTATCAGGGCATCCCGGAAGGCGGTTATACCGCTGTTTTTGAGAAACTCCTTGAAGGAATTGAGGTTAGACTGAACTGCGATTATCTGAAAGACAGGGAACACCTTCGCAGCCTTGCGGATAAAGTGGTGTATACAGGGCCTATCGACGAATACTTTGACTATTGTTTCGGCCCGCTGCAGTTCCGGTCTCTGAGGTTTGAAACCGAAGTGCTGGATACTGATAATTTCCAGGGCAGCGCTGTGGTCAACTACACTGACAGAGAGACCCCATTTACAAGGATTATTGAGCATAAACACTTTGAGTTTGGAACTCAGGCAAAAACAGTTATCACCCGTGAATATCCCGCTGACTGGAGTCTGGGAGATGAACCCTATTATACTGTTAACGATGATGAGAACAACGCTCTATACGCACGTTATGCGGAAAAGGCCTCAAAGGAGAAAAATGTGTACTTCGGCGGCCGTCTCGGAGAGTACAAGTACTATGATATGGACAAAGTCATAGAGTCTGCCCTGACCCTGTGCGGGAGACTACTGTGAAGATCCGCGTGATCGTAGCTGCCCACAAAGCTTACCGGATGCCGAAGGATTCCATGTATCTTCCCCTTCACGTGGGCAAAGCAGGGAAAAACCTTGAACTGGGATTCCAGGGAGACAACACCGGAGAAAACATTTCTGCAAAGAACCCCTCTTTCTGCGAGCTGACGGGTATTTTCTGGGCATGGAAGAACCTGGATGCAGACTATGTTGGCCTGGCACATTACAGACGCCATTTCCGCGGCAGACCAGGGAGGAACAAATGGAACTGCATCCTCACTGAAAAGGATGCGGGGCTGCTGCTTCAGGGGAACGATGTGCTTCTGCCAAAGCGAAGGAATTACTATATTGAGACAGTTTACAGTCAGTATGTTCACGCCCATCCTGCTGAGGGGCTGGATCTGGCGCTGGAGCTTGCATCCGCCGGGGGAGAAAACTATGCCCGGGCAGCGGAGTCTCTGAAAAAGCGCAGCTGGACCCACATATTCAACATGTTCATCATGAAACGGGAAATATTTGACCGTTACTGTGCCTGGCTGTTTCCAATCCTGTTTGAGGTGGAGCGTAGAATTGATACTGAAACCTACAGCGACTATGACAAACGGCTGTTCGGCTTCTTGAGTGAGCGCCTGCTTGATGTTTTTCTGGAAGCCAATGGTATCCACTACCGGGAAATCCCGGTAATGTTCATGGAGAAGCAGAACTGGCTGAAAAAAGGCAGTGCCTTCTTAAAAAGAAAATTTACTGCGAACAAAGGGGACTGAACCATGGCAAAGACCCTGCGAGATCTGCAGCTCTGTGAGCTGGAGATTGTCCGGAATGTGCTGGAGATCTGTGAAAAACACGATCTCCAGATTTATATGATCGGCGGTACGTTCCTTGGTGCTGTAAGGCATCAGGGATTCATTCCGTGGGATGATGATGTGGACCTTGGGTTTTCGCGGAAGGATTATGAGACGTTCCTGCGGGTGGCTCCGGAAGAGCTTCGTTCCAGCTACTATCTCCGGCACTATGAGACGGATTCAACTATGCCCTATTATCCAGCCCAGGTGGTAGATCCCTCTTTTGAGATTCTTGATGTTTCCGCGAAGATTCCGAAGATGCGCTCTGCGTGGATAGATCTGTTCCCGCTTGACGGTATGCCTGACGGGAGGGCGGCCTATTTCTTTCATAAGTACCGGCTGCTCTATCTGCGAATGATGCTGAAATTCAGTCAGTTTGATCAGGTGGTAGCTGTGAACCTGAAAAACAGACCGCTCCATGAGAAAATACTGGTGGCGGTCGGAAAGCACCTGCATCTGGAAGGCAGACTTGATACACTCAAGCGGATGCGGCTCATTGATCGGTGTTTAAAAAGGTATCCATTTGAAAACTGCAGCAGAGTGGTGAATTTCATGGGTGCCTATAAGTTCAGGGAGGTCTTTGCTCGTAGTGTTTATGAAGACAAGGTGGATTACCCTTTTGAGGATATTACATTGCCTGGCCCACGGGACTATGATCTGGTGAACCGGCAGCTTTACGGGGACTATATGACCCCTCCACCGGTGGAAGAGCAGAATAAGCATGGTACTATCACCGGAGACACAGGATCATGAAACGTATCAGTTTGATAATACCGGTATATAATGCGGAGGCCTTTCTCACAGAGATGGTGGAGTCTGTGCTATCCCAGGAATGGGAGAACCTCCAGATCCTGCTCAGTGATGACGGCTCCACCGACGGGTCTTTACAGCTGATGACTGCACTGGCCCAGCGGGATTCCCGTATAGCTGTAGTGACAGGGCCCAATACAGGTGTTTCTTCCGCCCGCAACCGGGCTATCCGGCTTGCTGACGGGGACTACATCGGGTTTGCCGACAGCGATGACGTTTTGGAACCTGGATATCTTAAGACGCTGGCCACTCTTTTGGAGGAATCCGGAGCAGATATGGCATGCTGCGGTTTTTCACGGCTTTATGTGCGGTCCGGGAAGCAGGATGGACTGCCAACGGAAGGGCATGCAAAGATGCTTGTTGACCGGGACGGTATGGCCGGACTGATGTTGAAGCCTGACGGCTATACCACGGTTATGTGGAACAAGCTGTTCCGGCGGGAAGCACTGACTCAGCCGGACGGAAGCCTCCTGCTATTCGATGAGAACCTGCACATTGTAGAAGACGGAGAGTATATCCTTCGAACCGGGGTACAGTCTGCGGTGTTTATACCGGACCGTCTTTACTTGTACTATGTCCGCAGCAGCGGAGCGATGTACGGTGCGGTGAACAAGCGAAAGCTTACAGAACCCGACGCCCGGCGGAAGATCGTGGAGCTGACGAAGGATTTGTCTCAGGAAACACGGAATCTTGCAAAAATGAAATACCAGAAAGGGATCCGGGACCTGATGTTCCACGCTGTGATCGATGGAGATTCCGACAAAGTGCGTTTTCTTCTGCCGGAGCTGAGGACCTACAGGAAGGAAATGTTTGCCTCTCCGTCACTTTCAATGAAAGAAAAACTGAAATATCATATCTACTATCCCATCATCTGCCTGAATCTCCGGCATACCGGAAGGTTTTTAATGGACAGGCTAAGCGGTCACTGAGCATAAAGGAGAGACCATGGCACCCAAACACCTGCGGCGATGGCTGTACTATCTGCTGATAATTCCATATTTCAAGCCTGCGCTGTTTGGCGTTATGGAGGAAACGGCACTGCTGGAGACGGTTTTTGACCTGTGGAGGCTGGCAGCTGCCGTGGTGGTCTGTGCGCTGTACCTGTATCAGGCGATCCATTTCCGACGCAGGCCGTCTTCTGTTATGATCCTGCTGTGCGTTTATCTCGCTTTTGTTGCTGCTGCGACAGTTCTCAAGCAGGACAGTGTATGGCCGGTTGCAAATCATGTTTTAACCATCGTTACCTTCTGCATGCTGCTGGAGGTTCGGCTCCGGCAGGATCCACATGGTTCAGTGGATATGCTTGTAATGCCGTTGACGGTTCTGATACTGCTCAACTTTGTAATGGAGTGTGTTTTCCCCCGAGGGGTAACGGATGGCGGAACCTATGGATACTCCTACAATCTGATGGGTATCGACAACCTGCTCGGCCCCGTGCTGGTTCCGTATATGTTCCT
>JAEEGL014017905.1_pt1 | contig 10255 bp, 12 predicted proteins | sample 9134231 | NCBI WGS metagenome assembly JAEEGL01 (sample SAMN16246548, study PRJNA631951) | gut metagenome | biome: gut microbiome; feature: rumen; material: fiber-attached | host: Bos | place: Iran: Karaj | collected 2018-10 | reverse complement strand
TACACCATAAATTAAAAAAAGTAAAAAAGAATGAATATCATCAATTCCTTAAAAACATCGGAATTTACTTATTCATTCTTTTATTTTTGTTTTTCAACTGTTTATAGCGGAATTTAGTTTTTCAATCAACGTTTCTTAATTATCTAGTTTATCTATTATTAATTGTTTCAGGATACATATCATGATACATTAATCTAGTTTTAGCCATTTCTTCATATTTAGTATTTTTCATACCATAATTTGCATATGGATCAATAGATAATCCACCTCTAGGTAAGAATTTACCCCATACCTCAATATATCTTGGATTTAATAATTTAACTAAATCTTTCATAATTACATTTACAACATCCTCATGGAAATCACCATGATTTCTAAATGAAAATAAATATAATTTTAATGATTTAGATTCAACACAAAATTCATCTGGAATATATGAAATATAAATTGTTGCGAAATCAGGTTGACCTGTAATAGGACATAAAGATGTAAATTCAGGGCAATTGAATTTAACAAAATAATCATTTTCTTGATGTCTATTAGTAAATCTTTCTAATAATGTAGGATCATATTCATTTTTATATTCTGTTTTTTTACCTAATGTCTTTAATCCTTCTTTTTCTCTATCCATATTATCTTTCCTCATATTCTATAGGGTCTTTAGCATTATTAGCTTCAAATGCTTTTAATCTATCAATACATGTACCACATTTGCCACAAGCTTTATCTTTTCCTTCATAGCATGACCATGTTAATTGATAAGGTACATTGTGCTCTAAACCATACTTAACAATATCTTTTTTATGCATATTTACAAAAGGACCAACAACTTTAACTTTATTTCCTGTTCCTAAATAAATTGCTTTATTAATTGCTTCTGTAAATTCAACTGAACAATCAGGATAAACTTCCTTAACATCATCTGAATGAGCACCATAATAAATTATTTCACAGCCCTTTGATAAAGCAATTGATGCCGCACTAGATAAGAATAAACCATTCCTAAATGGTACATATGTTGATAATGCTTCTCCCTTATTTTCTTTTAATTGAGTATTGTAATCACCTTTTGGAATTTCTCTTTCATTATTTTTTAATAAAGAACAATCTGAATATTCAAATATTCTTGCTAAATCTAAGTATAAATGCTCAACACCATAATATTTTGCAACGCTTGAAGAAGCTTCTAATTCCTTATAATGCTTTTGTCCATATGTAATTGATAAAGCAACTACATTTTCCTTTCCATATTTTTCTATCGCCAAAGCTAAGGCAGTTGTTGAATCAAGACCACCTGAAAATAAAACTAAAGCTTTCATCTTAAAACCTCCATATCGATACTACCAATTTTAGATACTGTTACTGTTTTGCTTCTTTTTTTAATACCACGAGCTGTAACGCATGAATGGCATCCTTCGATTCTAACTAAAATATCATTTGAACCAGTAACCTTTCGCATGATATATAAAATATCATTTCCAATACGTTCCTGAAGCTGTAATCTTTTAGATACCATATCTGCTATTCTTGCAATTTTAGATAAGCCTAAAACTCTTCCATTAGGAACATATGCAACATCAACTTTCATATCATACATTAATGCTAAATGATGCTCACAGTGAGAAAAAATATCAATATCTTTTACTACAACAACATTTTTAGAATCTGTTAAATAATCAGATTCAAATGTTTTATTGAACATATCTGCAATTTCATCATTTGTATAATTCATACCTTCAAAAAGCTCTAAATACATTTCTGTTGCTCTTTTAGGTGTATCCTTTAAGCCTTCTCTTAATGGATCATCACCTAAAGCTAAAATTATTTCATTAAAAGCTTTTTCTAATCTTTTTTGATCTATCATATTAAACACCTCTTTTATTTGGGTCCCAGATAATTTTATGAATTTGAAGAGAAAATTTAACATCATTTAAATTATTTGAAATCATAAAATTAACAATATCTTCAAGCTTAATTTTTCCAAAAACAGGACTAATAATACAATTTGTTTTATTTATCAAATCATATTTATAAATAATTTCTTTCATTTTATTTAAATCATTTAAATCACCACAAACAAATTTAACTGAATCCTTTTTAGAAATATATTTATAATTATCTAAATTCATTTTATTTTCCATTAAAGATGATGGAGTTTTATAATCTAACGTATATGAAACTAATTTATCATTATAAAAATTATGAATATTTACTGAACCATTTGTTTCAATTTCAACTCTAAAACCTTCTTCTACTAATCCTTTAATTAATTCATTAATATCATCTTGAATTAATGGTTCTCCACCTGTTAAAGTAACATTTTTAACATTTTGTTCTTTTGCATAATTTATTAAATCAGAAATTGATTCATCCTTATATACTGGATTTATAAATGAATATAAGGTATCACAATATGAGCATCTTAAATTACAATTAGCAAAACGAATGAATAAAGCTAATTCACCTTGTCTTAAGCCTTCACCATTAATTGATACAAATTTTTCTATTACTCGCATGAATACCTCCGACAATTATTTGGTGTTTCATATACTTCAACATAGCTAACATCATATTTTTTATTTAAAACATCATAAAAATATTTTGAAAAATTTTCAGCTGTAGTTCTAAAATCTACAACTGTTAATTTAAATTTATCATTTAATAAATTAAATAAAACATCATCTAAAGAATTCTTTTCAATAATAAATGTATGATCAAATTTATCACATAATTCCTTTAAATCTTTTTTTATAATATTAAAATCAACTACCATTCCATTATCCAAATCGCCTTTAATAGCTAATATAACACGCCAACGATGTCCATGAATATTAGCACATTTGCCTTCATAATTTGTTAAGAAATGAGCAGCATCAAAGCTTGCTTCACATGTTAAAGTATACATAGCTTCCTCCAAAAAAAATTGTCCCCAAAGGGACATATAAAATAAAAGGAGTACAATTTAGTACTCCATCAAAATCAAACATATTTATAAATGTCCTGGTTTTATTTATAGACAGGATGGTACAAACGAACTGTCTTATTAATTTTGCTAAAATATAATATCACAAAATTAATTTAATATCAATTACTATTTTAAATTATTATATTCTTCAATAGTAATTAAATTTTTGCATCTTGGATAATTTGAACATCCATAGAAAACATTACCTTTGTTTTTACCTCTTGATGCAACTCTTTTTACCATATGGCCTTTACCGCATTTAGGGCAAATTACATTAGATTCTTCTTCTTTAATTTCTTCTTCATCCCTATTGGATGGATAAATGTTTCCATCCTTATCCTTAAGCATAATAACTCCAGGAACTCCAGATGGAATTAGGGTTGGTTCATCATTAAATGCTGTTTTACATTTAGGATAATTAGAACATGAATAAAATGCATTTCCTTTATTTTTACCTTTTGTAGCTACCTTCTTTAAAAGATGGCCCTTACCACAAATAGGACAAATAACGCCTGTATCATTATTTTCATTTTCTTCTTTAGGGGCTTGTTCAATATATTTACATTTAGGATATGCAGAGCATGCTGTAAATTCACCAAATTTACCGAGTCTAATAACTAAAGGCTTTCCGCATTGAGGACATGTCTTATCTGTCATTATAGGATATAAAGCATCCATATTTTCATTAGCTTTATCAAATAGAGGAACAAATTTATCATAGAATGTATTTAATTCTTCTAATTTATCTTCTATTCCTTCTGCAATCTTATCTAAATCTGTTTCCATATTAGCTGTATATTTAACATTAATAATATCAGAAAAATATTCTTTTAATTTATTAGTTGTTAAAATACCTTGTTCAGTAGGAACTAAGAACTTTTTCTCTAATGAAACATATTTTCTTTCCTTTAAGGTGTGAAGTGTTTGGGCATATGTAGAAGGTCTACCAATACCTTTTTCTTCCATATCCTTAATTAATGATGCTTCTGTATATCTAGATTTAGGTTCTGTAGTCTTATCTAAAATATAAACATCTAGGCTATTGTAGCTTTTGCCAAGTTCAAATGATGGAATAGTATCCTCATCATCTTTTGTTCCATAAACCTTCAAATAACCATCAAACATTAATTTTTTACCTGATGTAGTCCAAATTGAATCAGTATTTTCAAATTTAATTGTTTGAACATTATAAATAGCATTGCTCATTAAAGAAGCTAATGTTCTTTTATAAATTAAATTATAAAGCTTATATTCATCAGCTGTAAGATATGATTTAATTGATTCTGGATCTCTTAAAACAGATGTAGGTCTAATACCTTCATGGGCATCTTGAGCATTTTTTTGAGATTTTGTTTTTATAGAACCAACATATCTTTTTCCATAATTAGATAAAATATAATCTTTAGCTTGTTCAACAAACGTATTAGCTAAACGTGTTGAATCTGTTCTCATATAAGTAATTAAACCTGTAGGAGTTCCACCAATTGATACACCCTCATACAATTTTTGAGCAACCTGCATTGTCTTTGTAGGTGAAAAGCCTAATTTGATAGATGCATCCTGCTGCATAGTAGATGTTGTATATGTAGGAGCACTAGATTTAGGTTGTTCCTTCTTTTCAATATCAATTACCTTAAATGATAATAATCTAGATTTTAATGATTCTAAAATAGTTCTATCCTTAATTCTATTTTTAAAATCAATCTTTTTACCATTAATTTCTTCAAGCTTGATTTTTACACCATTGATATTAGCTTCAAGCTCAAAATATTCCTCTGGTATAAAAGCTTTAATTTCCTGTTCTAATTCTACAATCAATAATAAAGCTGCAGATTGAACTCTTCCAGCTGATTTAGAACCAATCTTCTTTTGTAATAGCTTTGATAATTTAAAGCCTAAGATTCTATCGATGATTCTTCTTGTTTCTTGAGAATCAACCATCTTTAAATCTATCTTAGATGGATTCTTTAAAGCTTCCTTAACTGCAGTTTCTGTAATTTCATGGAAAGTTATTCTATTTAATGAATCAGTATCTAAATTTAATTCCTTAGCTAAATGATAAGCAATTGCTTCTCCTTCACGATCGGGGTCGGTTGCAAGATAAACATTATTACCCTTACATTCCTTTTTTAAAGCTTCAACAAGCTTTTCTTTTCCCTTCATAATCTTATAGCTTGGATTAAAATTATTTTCTATATCTATACCTAAACCACCCTTACCAGATGTGGCTAAATCCCAAATATGACCCTTAGATGATAATACTTTATATTTTCCATCTAAGTAATGAGAGATTGTAGTTGATTTACTTGGAGATTCAACTATAATTACGTTTCCCATTATTAAGCACTTCCTTTATGCTTTAAATAATAGGCCAAAAAAAAGGGGTTGTCAACTAAAAAATAAACCCCATTTCCTCTTAAATATATTATATATTTAATATTTTTTTTAATTCTCATTTGTTCCTTGGAATATTTCTTTAATACTTGTATAAGGACCAAATACTGTTAATTTATCCCCTGCTTCAAATCTTGTATATCTTGTAACCTCAATAGAAATTTCTTTTCTTGTTAAAATTAAAACAATTATATTATGCTGACGCTTTAAGTCAGCTTCTTCTAATGTTTTATTTCTAATTGAATCAGGTAAATTATTTAATATTACATTTGATACAGCATATTCACCATAATTATCAACTAATCTAATTTCATTCATAGATGATGTGTAAATTGAATCAATTTTATCTTCTTCTGTCTCAGCATATAAAAATACATCTCTTATACTTTTCATATCTCCAAAAACAGCAACGAAATCACCTTCTTGAAGCATAGTATCTTTAGATGCATCAAGCATTTTATTTTTCCTTTTTACAGATAAAACATTAATATTATAATTAGATTTTAGCTTAGCTTGATAAATTGATTTATCCTTTAAAATTATAGGAAGCTTTGAAATATAAATTTCAGCGATTGAAGATTTACCATTATTATCAAGCTCTGTGATAATATTTTCACCATTACTTTTTGATATTCTTCTAAAAGCAATTTTTTCTAAAACTTTTCTAATTGGTGATGCTATAAAAGGTAATTTAATTAAAATTATTAAAAATACACCTACACCAAAAGCAATTGAAATTGGAATTATATCATCTTGAACCTGATTAAAATTTAAATTACCAAAGGCAGCAACAGCAAGTGATACAACAAGTACTGCAAAGATATGACCTATAATCATACATAAGGCTGCAAGCTTTCTTCTTGTTTTATTTGATGTTATCAATTCAGATTCAGCTGTTGTAAAGCCTGCGTTTGTAAATAAAGATATTGTTTGATATTTAGCTTTTTCTCTTGTTAAGCCTGTTGCAGTAAAGAAAACTGTAAATATCTCTATTATAAATATATATAATAGGATAAAAGCAAATATTAATATTATGGCAACAAATAAGTTCATTTTTATTCATTATCCTCCTCATTACTATCTCCAAATAAATTTAAGCTTAATTGCTTTGTAAAATATTTAGAAACTGGAGAATATGTCTTTCTATGAATTTTACATGGACCATATTTTTCTAAGGCCTCAACATGAGCCTTAGTACAATATCCTTTATGACGCTTAAATCCATAATTAGGATATTTAACATCCATCTTTTCCATATAATGATCTCTTGTAACCTTAGCTAAAATTGATGCCGCAGCAATTGATGCAGATAAGGCATCACCATGAATAATTGATGTATGAGGTAATTCTAATTCATTTAAAGGCATCGCATCAATTAAAACATGATTAGGTTCTACCTTTAAGCCTTTAATTGCTTCAAGCATTCCTTTTTTTGTTGCTTGATAAATATTTAATTCATCAATTTCTTTTTCACTTATAAAAACAATATTGTAGGCTATAGCCTCTTTAACAATTATTTTATATAATTCTTCTCTTTTCTTTAAAGAAAGCTTTTTAGAATCATTTATACCTTTTATTCTTAAAAATGGCGGCATTATACAAGCAGCAACAACAAGTGGTCCTGCAAGAGGGCCTCTACCTACCTCATCTACACCACAAACAAGCTCTATATGCTTATCATATAATTCTTCTTCATATCTATATAAGTTCACTTGGTCGCTCATAGCTTACATCTCCAATTCTATTTGCTCTTAAATCATTAATTATAAGATTATAGCATCTTAAATAATCTATTTCTCCTGCCTTTAAAAGACAGCCTCTTTTTTTAGCTATATCCTCTATTATTTCTTCAACTGTTTTATCATCATCTGAAATATTATATCTATTTTTTAATAAATTTCTATAATTATCCTTTAAATAAGCAACTAAATATTTAGCTATTTCATCAATATGAAGTACTTCATCTTTAATAGATGAACAAAAAGCTAATCTTTTAGCAACTTCCTGATCTTCAAATTTTGGCCATAATATACCTGGTGTATCCAAAATGAAAAAATCATCATTTATCTTAATCCAAGTTTCATTTTTAGTAACACCTGGCTTATCGCCTGTTTGAACAGCTTTTCTTTTTGCTAAAGTATTAATTAGAGTAGATTTACCACAATTTGGGATACCTATAATAATTGCTTTAATAGTTTTTGATTTTATATGCTTTGCTTCTCTTTTTAAAAATACATCCTTTAAGGCAATATTTGCATACTTAAAAATATTTTTAATATTGTAATTTGTTAAAGCATCTATATCTAAAGTTAAAATGTTTTTTTCTTTAAAATAATTAATCCATTCAGCTGTTATTTTCTTATCTGCAATATTGGCTTTATTTAATAAAATCAAACGAGGCTTATTTTCACAAATTTCATCAACCTTTGGATTAGCACTTGAATATGGAATTCTTGCATCTCTTAATTCTATTATTAAATCTGCCATATTCATTTTTTCTTTAATTTCCCTAATGGCTTTTGCCATATGACCAGGGAACCAATTTATTTTAGAATTATTTTCATCCATAAGAATTACTCCTTATTTTCAACAATAAAAATTGTATTTTTCTCAAAAATACCAAAAGAAAAAGCTAAGCTATAAAAAAATGGCATATTTTTAAAAGCTTTAAAGCTTGTTCTATCTAAGAAATCACCTATCTTGATTTTCTCATCATAACCATAAGGATTTTTAATATATATTAAATCATTTTTAATATCAATACCATAAATTAAAGAATAATGAAGTGTCCATTCATCATTATGTAAGGCTGCCCACTCAAATGGTACAGGTATATTATTTTTTAAGCTATTATATACCTTATCAATTAATTCACTATTCTTTAAATATTTATAGACTGTTGTATTATATGATTTAAATCTTTTATTCATTTCTTTTGAAAAGCTATCACCAGTTGATGTTACCACCTTACCATATTCATCAAAAAGTTGTTTTTCAGTTACATTACTTTTTTCCCATTTAGAAAACATTTCAATAACTGCATAGCCACAAGATATTTCTTGTTTTACTAAAGATACATCATCTATAACATATTTATTTTGATATTTTTCATCTTTATAAATATTTTGATAATCATCATATAAATTATCTGTTTTAACATTATTTATAATTATAGCTATTGTTATAATAAGTGATAATGAAGCTAATATTATAACTAAGCTAATTAAAATTCTTTTTAAAATTTTCATATATACCTCAACTAATATCTAATATTAGTTTCTATTGGCGCACCTATTCTAAATAAAACATGGCCAAAAATATCTTTTGTAGATATTGCACCTAATCTTCTAGAATCAAGTGAATTTCCTCTATTATCTCCTAAAACTAGCACTTTTCCTTCAGGCATAATAAATTCATTCTTAATTTCAAAAGATAACCAAAATTCAATAGGTATATCAAGTAACCCTTTATTAGTAGATGCCCCTGTAGCTGTTAGATACATTCTTCCATAATCTATAGAGCTAATATTATAAGCTACTTCTTTACCATCAACTTTAAGAGTTGATCTATCTGGTATATATTCAACCTTAGAATTTTTTGAAGCAATTACTCTTTTAATATAAAGCTTTGGTGAAGATTCAATATAATTTGAACAATCAAATGTAATAATATCATTATTTTTTGGTTCAAAATAAAATATATCGGTTGTTATAACTCTATTTCCACTTTGTAAGGTATCATTCATTGAATCACCTTCAACATTACATGGAGTAATTACAAATACAATTATAAAGAATGCAACACCTAAAACTATATCAATAAATCTAACTAAATCTAATTTTTTATAAACCTTAGCTAATTTTTTTAATAAATAATTATCATTTTTAGTATGAACATAGGTAATTATTACACCTGCTGTATATAAAAATGCTAATAAAAATGAAATATATAATACTAAAGGTATTAATGATGTTGAACTAAAAACTAGGTATGAAAAAAGAATGGATCTTCTAACATTCAATACACTAACAATTAGTAAAAATAAGATTATAACTAATGAAATTATTTGAAATGTAAATAATTTAAATCTTACTAGCTTTTCATCATTTTCTTCTAATTTATCTTCTATTAATTTGTCTAAAATATCCATTCTATTTTCTTTTTTCATATTAATCTTCTTTTCCGAACATATTATTTAGCTGATAAATATCAACTAAAATTTCTCTACCCTTTGTACCATTTTTAGGAGATACAATTCCTCTATCTTCAAGCATTGTTACAATTCTTTGAGCTCTATTGAAGCCAAGTCCGAATGAGCTTTGAATTGAATTTATAGAACATGCACCTTGTTGAACACATGCAGATGCAATTTCGTATAATAAATCATCAGATTCTTCAGCTTCCTTTCTTGAAACTGTTACTCCTCCTGCTTGTTGAACCTTCTTAGCTAATTCAGCATGAGAGAATACAAAATCTGGTTCATAATTATCAATTAAATAGTCAGCAACAGCCGCAATTTCATCATCTGAAATATAAGCACCTTGAGCACGTTGTAATGGTTGGTCAGTCTTAATTAACATATCACCATTACCTAATAAGCTTTCAGCACCTACATCATCTAGAATTACTCTTGAATCGACATCAGAAGATACTCTAAAAGCGATACGGCATGGGAAGTTAGCTTTAATTGTACCATTAACAACATCTGTTGTAGGACGCTGCGTTGCTAAAATTACATGCATACCAGCAGCTCTTGCCTTTTGAGCTAATCTTAATACACAATAATTTACATCATTTGCACATTGCATAATTAAATCATTAAACTCATCAATGATAATTACATAATATGGCATTTTTTCTAATTCAGGATCATTCTTTCTCTTTTCATTATATCCT
>JAEEGL014016919.1_pt1 | contig 10255 bp, 9 predicted proteins | sample 9134231 | NCBI WGS metagenome assembly JAEEGL01 (sample SAMN16246548, study PRJNA631951) | gut metagenome | biome: gut microbiome; feature: rumen; material: fiber-attached | host: Bos | place: Iran: Karaj | collected 2018-10 | reverse complement strand
TGAACATCATCCTCGGCTTCGGCGGACTGCGTCCGCTGGGCATGGCGATGTACTTCGGCCTCGGCTCTTACTCCTACGTGATCATGTGCGTGCGCCTCGGCGTGCCGAACGGTCTGGCCGTTCTGCTGGCCATCTTGATCAGCATGGTGATTTCCCTGTTCATCAACTGGCTGTGCCTGCGCGCGGGCGATGACCTCGCCTTCGCCTTCATGAGCATGGGCATCAACACGCTGCTGTGGACCATGGTGCAGAAGCTGCAGTGGGTCGGCTCGGACACCGGCATCACCGGCAACGTCCGCTTTGCCTTCTTCAACGGCCCGAGAGGGAACTTCTACCTCTGCTTCGTCGTGTGCGCGATCTGCATCGTCCTGATCTATCTGCTGTTCCGCAGCCCCTTCGCCACGGTGCTGAAGGGCAGCCGCGACAACATCGAGCGTCTGACCTTCGTCGGAATGAACACCCGCAACGTCCGGCTGTACGCCTGCATGATCTCCAGCTTTTTTGTCACCATCGCCGGTATCCTCTACGCGATGCGCAACATGGGCGCGTTCCCGGTGATGCTGTCGACCAACACTTCCACGGAGGGACTGGTCATGTGCCTGATCGGCGGCATGTACAGCTTCTTCGGACCGATCCTCGGCGCCGTCATCGTCACGGTCATCAACGTGCTGCTGCCGAACGCGACCCGCTACTACCAGTTTGCGCTGGGCGTCATCATCGTGCTGTGCGTCCTGTTCCTGCAGGGCGGCCTGCTGCGCGACAAGGCGAGCAAGGATCTGGAAGAAAACACGGCGTTTGAAAGAGAAGAGGAGGCGGGAGGAATATGAGCGAACCCATTCTGCGGGTAGAGCATCTCGAGCGCTACTTCGGCGCGCTCCATGCGACCAAAGACGTTTCCTTTGAGGTCCCGTACGGCCAGGTCCGCGCGATCATCGGACCCAACGGCGCCGGAAAATCCACGCTGATGGACCTCATCACCAACCGCACTCCGCCCACCAGCGGCAAGGTCTATTTCTGCGGCGAGGACATCACCGGCATGGCCCCGAACAAGATCGTCCACAAGGGCATGACCAAGTGCTTCCAGATCTCCAAGCTCTTCCTCAATCTGACGGTCTACGAGAACGTCCAGATCCCCCGCATCGAAATGAACCGCAAGACCTTCAACATCCTGCCCCGCAAGGACACTTATCTGAAGGAAGAGATCCGGACGTATCTGTCGCTTGTCGGCATGGAGGACAAGATGAACGAGGTCGCCGCGTATCTCTCCTACGGTGACCAGCGCCGTCTGGACATCGCCATCGCGCTTGCCATGGAGCCGAAGCTGCTCATCCTCGACGAGCCCGCCGCCGGCGTTGCCCGTGAAGAGGCCTATAAGCTGATGCAGCTCATCCGCGACCTGGGCAAGAAGCGCAACATGACCATCATCTTCATCGAGCACGATATGGACATCGTCTTCAACTACGCCGACGAGATCTCCGTCCTGCGGGAAGGCGAGCTGATCGCCTCCGGCACGCCGGACGAGATCAAGAACAACGCCTTCGTGCAGGAAGCTTACCTGGGAGGAGGTGCTGAGGAATGATTCTTGAGCTTGACAACGTACAGGGTTATTACGGCAAGAGCCACATCCTCAACGGCGTTTCGCTGGGCGTGGAGGAAGGGACGTCGGTTTGCCTTCTCGGCAGAAACGGCGTCGGCAAATCCACCACGATCAAGACCATCATGGGGATGCTCAACCCCAAGGAGCACTGCAAGACAGAGGGCTCCATCAAATTCGACGGCACGGAGCTGGTTGGCATGGGCAGCCACAAGATCGCCCGCCTGGGCATCGCCTATGTGCCCCAGGGCCGTCACGTCTTTCCCACGCTGACCACGGACGAAAACCTGCGCGTCGCCGCCCGCAAGGGTGTGGACGGCAGCGAGAAGTGGAACCTCGACAGCGTCTACAAGTTCTTCCCCCGTCTGGCGGAGCGCAAGACCTCCAAAGGCGGCCGCCTTTCCGGCGGTGAGCAGCAGATGCTCGCCGTGGCCCGCGGCCTGATGCAGAATCCGAAACTGATGCTGCTCGACGAGATCACCGAAGGACTTGCTCCGATCATCGTCGACCAGCTCGCCACCATGGTGAAGGACCTGCTGGCCGAGGGCGTGACCATCCTGATCGCGGAGCAGAACGTCAAGTTCGCCATGAAGGTCAGCAGCGACTGCTACATCCTTGAGCGCGGCACCGTGGTGCACCATCAGGCGACCCAGGAGCTTTCCGAGGAGACGAGGAAGCTGTATCTGGGCCTCTGAGCGCCGCACCGTCGGCACGCTCCGGCAAATCTTCTATGCTTCTGCCTGGCGGCAGGGCGGTGGGTCATCCGCCCTTTCCGCTCTGCCGCCGGCCTCATATGAATCTGTCAATTCACAACCGTATAAATATATCCCGCACTTGTAATCCCATTGGAAGGAAGGAAACGAACTATGTCAGCGACAACTACGATCCGTCAGCTCCTGGAACGGGGCGAATTCGTCTGGGCGCCCTGCATTTACGACTGCCTCTCTGCACGCTGTGCCGAACTGGTCGGGCACAACGCCGTGCTGGTCAGCAGCTGTGAGCTGGAGTTCGCGATGAACGGCCTGCCGGCCGGGCTCTATAACTGGGAGGAATACATTTGGGCTGCGGAGCGAATCTGCCACTCCACGAAACTGCCCGTCATCATCGACGGCGAGAACGGCGGCGGCAACCCCATGTCGGTTTACCGCAACTGCAAGCGCCTGGCCGAGGCCGGCGCGATGGCCATCTCCATCGAGGATACCAACACCGGCAGCTTCACCACCGGCTATGCCTACAACAGCGGCTACGGCTACATGGATGCCGAGCACTGGGCAACCAACGTCCATGCCGCGGTGGAAGCGGTCAAGGGCACCGACTGCATGATCATCGCGCGCACCGACTGCAAGGGCGGCGGCGCGCCCCAGACCGGCGCCATCGGCGCGCTGGGCGGAATGGGCCTGGAGGAGGCCATCCGCCGCGGCGAGATGGGGTTCCGGGCCGGAGCGGAGATCGTCATGATCCAGAGCATCTGCCATGCCGACTGCGAGGACGAGTGCCTGGAGATCTCGCGCCGTCTGTCCGCGCCGGGCCGCTATCTCTTCTATCCGGACGTTCACGCCACCGACGGCAAGCCGGACGCCACCATGGAGCAGATGCAGCAGTGGGGCTTCCATCTGGTGAGCAACCACGTCGCCATGAAGGGCGCTGCCCGCGGCATGCTGGAGTTCATGCGCGAGAACTTCAAAAACAAGAACACCGTGTACAGCGAAAACAACGAGATCGATCCCACCGGAGAGCTGGATATCGGCCATGAGTTCCACGCGTTCAAGTTTGAGGACTATATCGCGATGGACAGGAAATATCGCGCCTACGAGGATGAGCTCCGCAAGGGCTGAGGAAAGAGGAACAGGTATGAAGATCGCAGTTTTGGGCTCAGGCGCCATGGGCGGCCTCTTCGGCGCTTATCTGAGCCGGGAAAACGACGTTACCATGGTAGACATCAACCCCGCCGTCGTGGAACGGATCAACACGCAGGGGCTGGAGGTCCGCGAGCCGGACGGAAGCTCCGCCGTGTACCGCCCGCGGGCCGTGCAGAATGCCAGAGGCATGGATCCCGTGGATCTGGTGATCATCTTCATGAACGCCCGCTTCAGCGAGGCGGCGCTTGGCGGAAACCCGGAGCTGATCGGGCCGGAGACCTATCTCATGACGCTGCAGAACGGCAGCGGCCATGAGGACACGCTCGCAAAGTTCGCCGCGAAGGACCGCATCATCATCGGGACCACCCAGCACAATGCCAATGCGGCGGAGCCCGGCGTCTCCAATCACGGCGGCTCCGGCGTCACCCATCTGGGCTGCGTCACCGGTTCCGCGGCGCGGCTGCAGCCGATCGCGGACACCTTCACGGCCTGCGGGCTGGAGGCCGACGTCAGCGACGACGTACAGAAGATGATCTGGAACAAGATGTTCACGAACGTTTCCGCCTCCGCGCTGACCGGCGCGCTGCAGGTCCCGCTCGGCTTCATCTCCCGCAACGCCGACGCCTGGGCGCTGTGCCGGAAGCTGATCCGCGAGGCGGTCGATGTGGCCGCCGCCCTGGGCATGGACTTTGACTATGACCAGAAGGTGGCCGAGGTGAAAGCCGTTTGCGACAACGCCCCCAACGGCCTTACCAGCATCTATTCCGATCTGAAAAACGGCCGCCGCAGCGAGGTGGACACCATCAGCGGCAGCGTGGTCCGCGCCGGGATCAAGGTCGGCGTGCCCACGCCGAGCCACACCTTCCTGGTTGGAATGATCCACGCGCTGGAGGGGAAGAACCTTCCGAACTGAGCGGCGCGCTGAACAAAGAACAACGACTTTATATCTGGAAGGAGTTTGAACATCATGCCGGAAATCATTTATGACTGGACTGCCGGAAACCCGAAGCGGAGACCGGAGCAGCTTCCGCCCAAAGAGTTTACGATCGGTTCGCTCCATATCGTGGATCTGACGAAGACGCTCGATCCCGAGAACGAGAGCCGCCGCTGCCGCCTCTGGCGCTTCAACACCGGCGGGTCGATCCCCGACTTCCACACCATCATGGATCTGACCAGCCACCTTGGCACCCACTGCGAGTGCCCCTATCACCACGACGAGGGCTGGCCGAGCGTGGCAGAGCTGCCGCTGAGCCAGTTCATGGGCCGCTGCCTGTATGTGACCATCGACGAGCTGCCGCAGAATGCCGAGATCACCGCCGAATCCCTGGAGCGGCACCTGGGCGCGAGGATGAAGCCCGGCGATACCATTATTCTGGACAGCCCCTACAAATTCCCGCCCTTCACGCCTGCCACCAACGGCCCGGACGACCATCGCCTCCATGTGGGAGCGGAGTCCGCCCAGTGGCTGGCCGACCACGGCGCACAGTCCGTGGGCTTCGGCGACGGCGTCACCATCGAGGATTATGTGGAGAACGTCAAGCCCTTCCACGACATCCTGATGGCGCAAAACTGCACCTTCCTGGAGGTGCTCCAGAATCTTGAACTGCTGAAGACCGACTGCTTTTTCATCAGCTACGCGCCGCTGCCCATCGTCGGCCTGGATTCCTGCCCCGTGCGCGCCTATGCCATCGAAGGCCTGGCCGAGTTCAGCAAATAACGAGACTGTTCAGCCGCCCCGGGCGTTCACATGCCCGGGCAGCTGAACAGACGAATGTAAGGAGGCAAACCATGTTTACTGCTGCCATCGGAAACGAGTATCGATATGATTTTACGGAGAAGAAGTTTCAGATCGCCTTCGCGTTCCTGAAGCGGGAGGACCTGGCAGATCTGCCCGAGGGCTGGATCGAACTGGGCGAGGGCGTGCGCGCCAGCGTACAGCACTATACGACCGCCCCGGCCGAGGAACTGAAATTCGAGACGCATGAGAAGCATTTCGACGTTCAGTATCTCGTGGAGGGGATCGAGCTGCTCGGCTGCTGCACCCGTGCGGGAATGAAGGAAGCGATCCCCTACAACGCTGCCGACGACGTCACGTTTTACGATGACCCGGACTTCTCCGGAAGCGCCCTCCTGCGCGCCGGGGATCTCGTGATCTTCGCGCCCGAGGACGTTCACAAGCCCCGGGTCGCCGCCGGCGCGCCCATGGCGGTAAAGAAGATCGTGATCAAGGTGCCGGTATAAGGCGGGAAGGACGGATCAAGACCATGAAAGCGTTTATGGATCGGGATTTCCTCCTGGAGACCCCCACCGCCGCACACCTCTACCATGACTACGCGGCGAAGATGCCGCTCATCGACTATCACTGCCACATCTCCCCGCGCGAGATCTATGAGGACCGCCGCTTTGACAACCTGGCCCAGGTCTGGCTGGGCGGCCGCAACCCGGACGGGTCCTTCTTCGGCGACCATTACAAATGGCGCGTCATGCGCTCCAACGGCGTCCCGGAGGACTTTATCACCGGGGACAAGCCGGACTATGAGCGCTTCCTTCGCTTCGCCGAGGCGCTGGAAATGGCGATCGGCAACCCGATGGTGCACTGGTCGAACCTCGAGCTGCGGCAGTTCTTCGGCTTTGACCGGCCGCTGACCGTCGAGAGCGCAAAGGACTGCTGGGAGACCGTGAACGACAAGCTCCGCAATGATCCGGACCTCAGCGTCCGCGGCATCATCCGCAAAGCGAATGTCGCCATGATCGGAACGACCGACGATCCCGTCGACTCCCTCGAATGGCACGAAAAGCTGGCCGCCGATCCCACGCTCAGCGTGAAGGTCTGCCCTTCTTTCCGCCCCGACAAGGCGATCAACATCAGCAAGGACGGCTTTGCCGCCTATATTGCCGCGCTGGCGAAGAGCGTCGGGAAAGACGACCTTCCGCACGCAGAGGACGTCTGCAGCGCGCTCGTCGAGCGCCTGGAGTTCTTCGTGAAGCTCGGCTGCCGCGCCAGCGACCACGGCCTGGATTACATCCCCTACCGTCCCGCCTCCGCGGAAGAGGTCGACCGGGTGTACCGGACCGTTATGAGCGGCGGGACCGTCAGCGTCGAGGACGCTGAGAAGTATCAGACCGCGGTGCTCGTCTGCCTCGGGAAGGCCTATCACCGTCTCGGCGTCGCCATGCAGCTGCACTATTCCTGCCTGCGCAACGCCAACGCCCGGATGTTCCGCATCATGGGGCCGGATACCGGCTTCGACATGATCTCGCAGAACGACTGCGGCGGCTCCATCGCGGCGCTGCTGAGCTGCCTGGACGAGACGGGCGAGTGCCCCAAGACCATCCTCTACTCGCTCAACCCCTCGGACAACGAGCTGCTCGCCACGATCTGCGGCTGCTTCCAGAGCGACGAGGTGCCCGGCAAGATCCAGCTCGGCTCGGCCTGGTGGTTCCTTGACACGAAGAGCGGGATGGAGAGCCAGATGCGCGCGCTGGGCAACCTCGGCCTTCTCGGGAATTTCGTCGGCATGCTGACCGACTCCCGCAGCTTCCTGAGCTACGCGCGGCATGATTATTTCCGCCGCATCCTGTGCAATTTCGTCGGCAATCTCGTGGAAAACGGCGAATATCCCGACCACGACGCTTCCTTGAAGAAGATCGTGGAGGGCGTCAGCTACAACAACGCAAAACGGTATTTCGCGCTTTGAGTAATTCGCGCTTTATGATCGGAGGAAACAGACTATGAACATTGAAGAATTCCTGAAGCTTGCCGCAGCGCAGGGGCTGCAGGTCTACCCCAAATCCGCGGACGCCGCCGAGGGCACCGTCTGCGCCATCGCGCGCTCCGAGCGCGGCGAAAAGCTGCTGCTGGCCGCCGGCGAGAAAGCCGCGGCCTTTACCGGCGAGCTGAAGGACGGCATCGTCCGCTGCCCGCTGAGCAATGAGAACGCGAAGACGATGATGGAGCTTTTCCCCTACACGAAACCCGTCAGCCACCGCGGCCATCCCTTCACCATCGGCCTGGGCGACCGCCTCGGCCTTGCGACGCCGGGCCACGTCCGCGCCATCGAGGGCTACGGCGCATTCCCCATCCTCGCCCAGCAGTCCATCCGCGAGCTGAACCTCACGAATCGGACCTTCTCCGACGTGATCTCCGCCGCTGCCTTCGGCGTCATGCAGGAGGGCTATAAGGGCGGCTACGGCGCAGACGGCGACCACCTCAAGACGAAGGATGAGATCACCTACGCGCTCTCCTCCGGCTGCTCCATGATCACGCTGGACTGCTCCGAGCACATCGACATCAAGGCCGCCGCGCTGAGCGATGCGGAGATCGAGGCGGCCTATGCGGAGATCCCCGCGGACGTCCGGGCCCACTATGAGGAGACCTACCTGGACAAGGCGCTGCCCTGCATCGGCGCGCTCTCCGCGGCGGAACTGCGGCGGATCGTGGTCGTTTTCTGGCGCGCTGTGCACCATGCGATCGACTGTTATCGCCACATCCAGGCCATCCGCACCATCGACGTGGACTTCGAACTGAGCATCGACGAGACGCTGACCATCACCACCCCGGCGGAGCATTTCGTCGTGGCGAATGAGCTGGCGCTTGTCGGCATCAAGCCGGACAGCGCGGCCCCGCACTTCTCCGGCGCCTTTGAAAAGGGCGTTGAATACGCCGGCAACCTCAACGACTTTGCCCGCGATTTCGTCGTGCATCAGGAGATCGCCGACCACTTCGGCTACAAGCTCTCCGTCCATTCCGGCTCGGACAAATTCTCCGTCTTCTCCACCGTGGGCAGGGTCACGAAGGGCCACGTCCACGTCAAAACGGCGGGCACCAACTGGCTGGAGGCCGTGGCCGTCGTCGCCGAACGCGATCCGGCGCTCTACCGCATGGCGCACAAGTTCGCACTGGCGCACCGCGCCGAGGCGGAGAAGTATTACCACGTCTCCACCGACGTCAAGGAGATCCCGAACATCGAGCTGCAGAGCGACGCCTATCTGCCGGAGTATCTGAAGATCCCCGCGTCCCGCCAGACCCTGCACATCACCTATGGCCTGCTGCTGGCCGAGCCCTGGTTCCGCGGGCCGTTCTTCGACCTGCTGAACAAGTATGAGGAAGAATACTATGCCCGCCTCGTCGCCCACATCGGGAAGCATCTGCGCTACATCACCGCTGAGGCAGGCAAATAATCGAAGGTAATTACGGAGGAGATCAGTATGGAAATCAAGACGAACGCCAAATACGCCGTCGCCTGCGTCACCAGCATGGGCGTGCGCATCACGCCCGCCGACCGCATGGCGGTGCACAACAGCAACCAGTTCTATCTGCAGGCGACCAGCGCCGAGACCAACGTCCTGAACGTCGCGTCTTCGCTCGGCCGGGAGTGCCTCGCCATGACCAAGTTCGTCGAGGGCAGCCCGATCGCCGCTTTCATCAAGGCGCAGCTTCGCGCCCGCAACATCGCTTATGAGGGCAAGGATGTCCCGCAGGGCGGCCCCTGGGGTTACCGCCACCAGTTCAACATCGCCGACAGCGGCTTTGGCCTGCGCGCCCCGCGCGTGTGGAACGACCGCGCCGGTGAGGTAGGCCGGACGCTCAGCGCCGAGGACTTTGACCTCGACCGCATCTTCGGTCAGGAGGGCGTCGCCATATTGCACCTTTCCGGCCTGATCGCCGCCATGAGCCCGGAGACCACGCAGTGCTGCCTGGCGCTGGCGAAGGCCGCGAAAAAGTACGGCACGCTTGTGAGCTTCGACCTCAACTACCGCGCGACCTTCTGGAAGGGCCGCGAGGCGGAGCTCTCCGCCGCCTTCCACGAGATCGCCTCCGCCGCGGACATCCTCGTCGGCAACGAGGAGGACTTCCAGCTCTGCCTGGGCTTCAAGGGCCCGGAGGCGGGCGGCAAGGACCTCGGCAGCAAGATCGAGAACTTCAAGACCATGATCGGCCAGGTGCATGAGAAGTACCCGAACGCCATCGCCTATGCCACCACGCTGCGTCAGGTCATCTCCGCCAACGAGCACCTCTGGGGCGCGATCCTCTGGGCGGACGGCAAGTGGTATGTCGAGGAGCCGCGCGAGATCCCGGTCATGGACCGCATCGGCGGCGGCGACGGCTTCTCCGGCGGTCTGCTCTACGGTGTGCTCAAGGGCTGGGAGCCGGAGAAATGGCTCCAGTTCGGCTGGGCCAGCGGCGTGCTGGCGGCCAGCTCGCTGAACGACTACGCCGAGCCGGCGGACGAGAAGCAGGTCTGGGACATTTATGCGGGGAATGCCCGTGTCCAGAGATAAAGGAGGCGCCGCACACATGAAAAAAGCAGACATCGGCCTGATCGGCCTCGCCGTCATGGGCGAGAACCTGGTCATGAATATGGAGTCCAAGGGCTTCACCGTCGCGGTCTATAACCGCACGGTGGAGAAGGTGGACAAGTTTATCGCGGGAAGGGCCGCGGGCAAGAACATCATCGGCTGCCATACGCTGGAGGAGCTGCGGGATAATCTCGCCAAGCCCCGCAAGGTCTTCATGATGGTCAAGGCGGGCCAGGCGGTGGACGACTTCATCGAGAAGCTGCTCACCGTGCTCGAGCCCGGCGACGTCATCATCGACGGCGGCAACAGCCACTTCCCCGACACCATGCGCCGCACCGAATATGTGGAGAGCAAGGGCCTGCTGTATATCGGCACCGGCGTCTCCGGCGGCGAGGAGGGCGCCCTGAAGGGCCCCAGCATGATGCCCGGCGGTTCCCCGGCGGCCTGGCCGCTGGTGAAGCCCATCTTCCAGGGCATCTGCGCCAAGGTCGAGGACGGCGCG
>JAEEGL013620753.1_pt1 | contig 10255 bp, 12 predicted proteins | sample 9134231 | NCBI WGS metagenome assembly JAEEGL01 (sample SAMN16246548, study PRJNA631951) | gut metagenome | biome: gut microbiome; feature: rumen; material: fiber-attached | host: Bos | place: Iran: Karaj | collected 2018-10 | reverse complement strand
TAATAATTAATTTATATTATAATAAACGACTAATTGGAGGAGTTATGGAATTTAAAGTAGAAGATAAAGATAAAGAATACAACTATCAAGTAGTATATGAAATAGAAGAATTAATAGATATATTAGAAAAACTGGTAAAATACAACTATAAAGAAATAAAACACATGATATTAGGTGGACAGATAACAGATTTCATTCTAACCAAAAAAGCTTTAGAAAGAAGAACAGAAAGATTATTTAATTCTCTACCTGAAACAAAAGGAAACACACTATTAAAAGACACAATAAAACTTGAAAAAAAAATATTAACAGATAATTCAGATGCAAAAGAAGAAAACAAAATATTAACAGATAATTCAGATGCAAAAGAAGAAAACAAAATAAAAATAATTACCTTTGATTATGAAATAGATAAACTGCCAGCTTTATATCACTATATAGACATACTAATCCATAATAAAGACATAAGAAAATACAACATAGTATTAGGATATAGTAAAAGAGAACTTAATATAATAAACTATCATAACTATACTGAACAATTTATATTAGAAAAATTACTAGACTATGAAAGATCAAAAGAATTAGTTAATAATGGTTCAAATGATAAAGAATATGATTATAAAGGATTAAACGAATTATATAAAAAAACACTAGAAAACATAAACTTCATTTTAACAAGTATTAAATTAAAAGAAACAGAAAATGAACAAATAAATGGATTACAATTACAAAATAAATTAACATTAATAAGAAAAAAATAATTATATAATAAAAAGGAGTTAGTAATGAAAATATATATAGCCCATTCAAAAGATTTTGATTATAAAAATGAATTATATAATCCTATAAGAGAATTAGAAGAAAATATTAATCATGAAATAATCTTACCACATGAAAAAAATGATAAATCTTCTAATACTAGAGATTTTTATAAAAAAATTGATCTAATGATAGCAGAATGTAGTTATCCCGCAACAGGATTAGGAATAGAATTAGGCTGGGTATATGATGATAATATTCCTATATACTGTATCTATAAAAAAGGAAATAAAATAAGTGGTTCAACTAAATCAGTTACAGATAATATAATTGAATATACAAATATAGAAGAAATGCAAACAATAATTAAAAGTATAATAAAGATAGAAGAAATAAAAAAAAGAAAAATAATAAGAAAAAAAATTAATAATAATAAAAATTAAGTGAAAACTTAATTTTTTTATGTTATAATAAAATAGTATTAAAAAAATCAAAAAAGGAAGTGATAATATGGCAAGAAAAGGTCATAAAGTAAAAGACGTTACTGGAATTCAAAATATTATGATTGACTTAAAACCAAATAGATGTGAAGCAGAAGTATTTATGAGTGCCGATATTGACGTAACAGAATTTGTAAAATACATGAAAAAAATTAAAGAAAAGAATAAAGATATAACCTATTTCCATGGGTTTGTAGATATAATGGGTAAATTAATATATAAATATCCAAAACTAAATAGATTTGTTCAAAACAGAACACTATTTGAACATGATAACGTTGAAATAGCCTTTGTCGCTAAAGCTGAATTTAATGACAAAAGTGAAGAATTCATGACATGCTTAAAAATAGATGAAGAAGATACTATTATAGAAGTATCACAAAAACTAAAAGAAAAAATCAATAAAATTAGAGATACAAAATCTACTGCCAATACTGACGGTGCTAACAACGTTGTAGATAAAATAGGACATTTCTGGAGACCGCTAAGATCATTTTTAGTAGGAATTCTAAAATGGTTAGATAGAGTAGCAGGATTACCTGGATCTATAGCAGATGAAAATATTTACTACAGTTCCCTAATAATATCTAATTTAGGAACATTCAAAGTACCAGGAATATATCATAACTTAGCTAATCTAGGAACATCATCAGGATTAGCAGCCTTTGGTGATATAAAAGAAGATAATGGTAAATATACCATGAATATAGGTGTAACATTAGATGAAAGAATTGCTGATGGCTATTATTTCTGTAAATCACTAAAAGCAATTGAATATCTATTTGCTCATCCAGAATTAATGATGGAACCAGCTGGTAAAGATTTTGAAATACCAGAAGATTATCATAAGAAAGGAGAAAAAAAGTAAGATAAGCATCTTACTTTTTTTTATAATTACATCTACTTCTTACTAAACAATTATTACACTTAGGATTAGCTGTACATATTTCCCCATAATTACTAGCACAAAATTGCCAAATAATACTATCAATTTCTGAACACAACAAGCCAGTTTCTAAAGACATAGCCTTAACTATTTCGATTACCTCATCTTCACTAGCATTTGTTTTATTAGAAAAAGAAAGTCTCTCACTACCAAATAATCTTCTAATATGTAAATCAGGCTTAATAACATCAATACCAACATTTTTTAAATATTCCATCGCTAAAGCAATGCCTAATTGCTTTATTTTATATTTCCCACTAGATAAGTCCATAGCAATTACATAAGGATTATCAGAAGTAACATAATTATCCATAGAGCCATATACACCAATAATATTATTAAATACATCTATATTATAACCCAAAGTATTCATTTGACTATTAATAGATATATTACCACACTTAATATTTCTTAAATCATTAATTAAAACAGAAGGATTGACAGACTTAAGATAATTAGGATCAAAATTATGAAAAATATCTTTAATCTTAACATAATTATCTGATATCTGTTTCCAAGGTCTCTGATTACTAAGAAGAGCAAAAACTAATCCTTCAATATGATTTTCTAAACTAAATGATTCACCATTTAATCTTCTCTTAATTGAAGTATTTGTTTCTATTTCTTGTAAACTATATTCATTATAATTAAGCGTATTACAAATAAGATCAATAATTTCTCTATACATATTATTACTCCTTAAATGCTCATATTATAACACAACAAACAATAAAAATATATGATATAATAAAAATAGGTGATAACTATGAACAAAGAAACTATTATAAAAGAAATAAATAAATTAAATATTAAAAAAAATGAATTCTGGATATTAGGTTCAGCAGCCTTAGTCTTAAGGGATATCTTAGATAATGCTAATGATATAGATATAGCAATCACTAATAAAACATATAAGGAAATAAAAAATAAATTAACATATCTAGGAACAAATCATAATACAAAATGGTATAAAATAAACGATATAGTAGAATGCTGTATCGAAGAAAAAGATAATAAAAAGGTAGAAGAAAAAGAGCCATTTAATCTAATAGATTTAGAATATTACTATAATAATTTTATAAAGAATAGTACTAGAGAAAAAGATAAAGAAAAGAAACAAATATTAGAAAAAATACTGCTGTTAACAAAAAATGTTGACAAACAAGATATTTAATGATAGTATTAAATTGAATTTGAAGAGAAAGGAGTGAGAACATGGGTAATAAATTTATGACAAATTCAAGACAATTTATTTTTATTAAAAATGTACAAATGACATGTGGGAGTGTTCTCACAAAATTTTAACTTTTAATTATTTATAGATGTTAAAGGAGTCATTTGTCGTGACTTCTTTTTTTGATGGAAGAGGTGGTCATATGAAAAAGTTAAACTATTTTAAATTACTATTTAAATACTTAAATAAAGACAAATTTAAAATATGCATTTATATACTTTTAGTATTACTAACCTATGTACCAGTTTTATCAGCTGTATATTTTTGGGGTAAAGCCTTAGAATGTTTGTTACAAAAAGATTTATATACATTCGTTTTATATATATCACTATGGGTTGGTTTGTATATTTTATGTTATACAGTTGTACATTATTTTAAAGATAAATTATATAATTCCTTGGAAATAAAATTTACCAAGACCGTATCAATTGACTTATATAATAAAATTGATAAATTACCTGCTATTGCATTTGAAGAAATTGGGGTTGGAGAATATATAAACAGATTACATAATGATACAGATAGAGTAATGACATTACTAAGTAAATTAATAAAATTAACCTGTAAATCATTAGTAGTAATTGCAATATTAATTATTTCATTTAAAATATCATGGATTCTAGGTTTAGAAATAGTAACATTTGCTGTTACGATGGGATTTATATCAGCATATTTCTTCCCAAAAATAAAGAAAACCCAAGAGAGTATTAAAAAAGAAACTGACCAATATATAAAGAAAGCTACAGAAAACATAACCGGAATAAGAGAAATAAAAGCTTTAGGTATTAAACAAATAATTGAATATGATATTAAAGATGTGTTAGAGGCTTTGTTTAAACACGAAAAAGATATAAGATCATATGAAATACTATATTATGCTTTAAATAACTTAATGTATTTTATACTAGACTTTATAATTGTAGTAACAGCCGGAAAATTCTTTATTGATGGTCATATAGAATATGCTATATTTACAATGATTGAATCATATATTTGGAGAATAGATGAAGTAGTAGAATCAATTTCTGATTTTGGAGTTGATTTCAACAAAGTAGCAGTATCCCTAAAACGTATTGATGAAATTGTAAATAATAGATTATATGAAGATGAAAAATTTGGTAATATCGAATTAAAGAAGGCCAAAGGATATATAGAATTTAAAGATGTTAAATTCCGTTATCGAGAAGATGAAGAAGACACATTAAAAGGATTAAATCTAACTATTGAGCCAAATAAAAAGACAGCAATAGTAGGAAGATCAGGAAATGGAAAATCTACAATCTTTAATCTATTATTAAGATATTTTGATGCTTCAATCGGAGAAATATTAATAGATGGAATAAATATAAAAGACTTAACAGAAAAATCATTAAGGTCAAACATTTCAATTATAAGACAGTCTCCCTTCTTATTTAATGTATCAGTATTAGATAACTTTAAATTTGTTAAAAAAGATGTTACTTTAGAAGAAGTAAGAGAAGTATGTAAAAAAGCATATATTGATGATTACATTATGTCCTTACCAAATAAATATGACACAATAATAGGTGAAGGTGGAGTAAATCTATCTGGAGGACAAAAACAACGTATTGCGATTGCAAGAACATTACTTCTAAATACCAAAATAATTCTCTTTGATGAAGCAACATCTGCCTTAGATAACGAATCACAAGAATACATTAAAAAGACAATTAATGATTGTGTTAAAGACCATACAATAATTATTGTAGCGCATAGATTATCAACTATTGTCGATGCTGATGTAATTAATGTAATAGATAAAGGTAAATTAGTCGCTCAAGGAAAACACAAAGAATTACTTAAAAATTCTAAAGTATATAATAAATTATATACAAATGAATCTTCAAATTCATAATAAGAAGTTAATACTTAACTTCTTATTTTTTTATGATATAATAAAAGTGATAGGAGGAAAGAAATGAAAAGAGTTAGTGCTAGAGGATTAGTTATAACAGACAAAGGTTTAGCTGTAATATTTAGAAGAAAGATTAATGAAGAAGGGGTAAAAGAATATTATGTTGTCCCTGGAGGCGGAATAGAAGAAGGGGAAGATGTAATAGATGGTTTAAAAAGAGAACTAATTGAAGAACTTGATATTGAAGTAGAAGTAAAAGATTTAGCTTTTAAAAAAGAAACAGAAGAAAGAATAGAATACTTTTATAATTGCAAATACCTAAGTGGAGACTTCAAATTAAATGGTGAAGAAATAGAAAGAATGAGCGAAAATAATTATTATGAACCAACATTTATTCCTCTAAAAGAATTAGATAATTACGAAATAATGAAAGAAGTAAAGGATTATTTTAAAAAGAATGGGTAAAAACTCAATCTTTTTATGTTATAATTAATATGGAGGTAAAAATATGGAAAAACCAGAATACGAAGTAAATTTAGGAGATATAGTATGTAGACGTGCAAGAAAAACAGATAACTTAGATGAAATAATAGATTTAATATATCAGACTGACCCATACCTTTATCCCTATTGGTTTGAAAACGACATAGAAAATGCCAGAAATTTCTTAAAAGAAAAAATACTAACAGAAGGATTTGTCTTCTATTATGAAAACTTATATATTGCCTACGATACAAAGAAAAACAAAATAGTAGGATTAGTAGCAGCAATAGATCCAACAGTGAATTTAGATTACGATTATACACCATATATAAACGAAAGTGAAAGAAGTAAATACATAATTGAAAAATATATCTTCGATTGTATCCATGAAGCCAAAACAATAGATGGAATATATATAATGAACTGTGCAGTATTAGAAGAATGTAGAGGACAAGGTATAGGAAGAAAATTACTAGGACACTTTATTGGTAACATGGAAAATGTTGGATATAATAGTTTTAAATTAGACTGTCTTTTACATAACTTAAGAGCAAAAAACTTATATCATGGACTAGGATTTAAAGAAATGGAAGAAACTCAAGGATTTACTTGGGAAATGCCAATAGAATTAGTAGTATTTGTAAGACATAAAGGAGAATATCTTGCCGAAGAATTCCAAAAACAAGAAAACTACAAAGGAGTAGATCAAGAATCAAACGAATACGTTGAAAGCGATAAATCAGCGGAAAGAAGTAGGTAAATATGTCAACAGATGAAAGATATACCGATAAATTAGACGAAACTATTTATGCTTTTATAGAAACAGATAACGAAGAAGAAATAAACAAGAAATTAACCACCTTCTTTAAAGAATTAGTAACAAGAAAAAGAGATGATCCCTTTGAAGGAGGAATCCAAGCAGTAATAATAATTCTAGAAGATAAATGTGCTATGAAAGTATGTGAAAGAGATGGTATCGGACCTCATACTAATTCCGCAATAAATCTCGTTAAATATTTAAATAATGACCACAAATATTTAAGTATAATTGGAACAGGATTATTTAAATTATCAACAAAAGAAAGAAATCAAATAGCAAGAGAAGCAGTAGAAGCAAGAATATTAGATGGCAAAGAAGAATTAATGTTTGCAATTAATTCAAAAGTAGAAGAAAAATCAGAATTTCAAATTGAAATATTAAATAAAATAATTAATTTATGTAAAACACTAAAAGATAATAATACATATAAAAAAGTAGAAATAGGCGTTCATACTCCTAAAGATGATATAGAATTTGAAGATTTAACAGATAAACACTATGAAAATATAATTACTTCACTAACTTCTCAAATAAAGAATAAAACAAAAAACTAGGAAACTAGTTTTTTTATTTATAATTAAGAGACAAAAAATTATATTGTGAAATAGAAAAGAATTTGATATAATAAATATAATAGTAGGTAAGGCTACTAAAGAAAGGAGTTTGGCTTTAATGGAAAAGAAGGAAGTCAAAAAAAGAAATGTAGCCATTGAATTTTGGCGTTTCTTTACAGCGATTGCAATAATAGGATTCCACGTAGGATGGATAATTGCAAGAAGTTGTAATGGAAATCATGGCTACTGGATGACGCCAACAAACACTTGGTTCTTTGGAGCTAGTGAAGTATTATTACTATTCACTATTACTGCAGGTTATTTTATGGTATCTCACTTCAAAAAATTAGCTAAAGATCCAAAATACAATGAAAGGAGTGCGATGAGCAGAGCTGGAGAATATACTTGGACAAGAATTAAAGCATTATTACCAGTATTAATACTAGGTTATGTATTAGGTGTATTAATATGTACAAAATTCTTCTATCCAGAATATACAAACCAAGAAGTATTTTCAATGCTATTTAATAGTATTTGGGAATTCTTAGGATTCCATGCCGCTGGATTAAGAAGTTTAGGAAACGAATTCTTTAACTTAAATGGACCACTATGGTTTATCTCAGCAATGATTATCGTAGGCTATTTCATATATTGGGGATTATGTAAAAACGAAGATGTTACATCAGGATTAGTAGCACCATTCTTAACAATATTCTTAGCAGGATGGTGGAGTTTCACTGATACTAGAGCAGCACAAACAGCATGGTCAACATTTGGATTCCAATTAGCATCAACTAATGGAATGGGTGGAAGTGCTGGATCAACAACACCAACTATAGGATTTAATAATGGATTAATATTCGTATTATTAGGAATGCTAATAGGAGTTATACTATATTATATAATTGAAAAATTAAATGAACATAAATTTAAATCAACATTTGGAATTACTATTTTAAATATAGCTGTTACAGTTCTATTAGGATGGTATATTATTTATCAACCAACTTGGTTTGAATTAGAAAGATGGCCAGTTGCCTTCTTATGTATTATGGTAGTAGGTCTATCATTACTAAATAAAGATAAATTAACTCAATTAATAAATAATGATGCTACTAATAAAATTCTTAGTTACTTAGGAAGTTTATCACTATATGTATATATGTTACACTATCCAGTTGCAATAGCAATAATTAGAGTACTAGGAAAAAATACTGAAGCAACAGCATATTCATTCTGGTTAATCTTTATTCCATGTGCATTAATATCAGTATTATTATCAATGCTAGTAAAAATGATTATGGAAGCTACTATTTTAAAGAAAAAAGATTAATTATAAAAGAAATGTTTTGAACATTTCTTTTTTTATGATATATTTAATATAGGTGATAGTATGAAAATAATAAAAAAAGAAGAAGTAGCATCACTAATAAAAGATAAAGATATGGTAGCAATATCAGGATCAGGTGGTTCCGGAAGCCCCGAAGCCTTAATAAACAGTATTATGACATCATATCTAAAAACAAAACATCCCTGCAATATTGGAGTTACCTGTGGAATATCACCAGGAAATTTAACAAACGATGATGTAGGAATGAATATGCTTGCCAAAAAAGGATTAGTAGGAAAAGCAATATGTGCCCATTTAGGAATGGGTAGAGTATTCGGAAATGCAATAGGAAGCAATCAATTTCCCGCCTATGCTGTACCACTAGGAGTAATAAACCACTTATATAGAGCTATAGCAGGACATGAAGTTGGAATAATAACTCACATAGGACTAGGAACCTTCGCTGACCCAAGAATCGAAGGATGTTGTGCTAACGAAAAAGCAAAACAACTAAAACCAATTGTTGAAGTAATAAATATAGGTGGAAAAGAAAATCTCTTTTATCACACATTTCCTATAAATGTAGCCCTAATAAAAGCATCTTATGCCGATGAAGACGGAAATATATCCCTAGAAGAAGAAGGAGTAATTGGTGAACAATATAATATGGCAATCGCTGCTCACAATAGCGGTGGAATAGTTATTGTCGAAGTAAAAGATATTAAACCAAGAAACTCATTTAAAGCAAGAAATGTATTAATTCATTCTACATATGTAGATTATGTTGTAATAAACAAACCAGATAAATCCTTAGGAGAATACAATATACCATTCTATCGTCCCGAAATAACTGGCGATAAAAAAATAAAATTAGCTGACATAAAAATAAGACCATTAGACGAAAGAAAAATATGTGGAAGAAGAAGTGCTATGGAACTACATAAAAACTATGTCATAAACTTAGGAGTAGGAATGCCAGATAGTGTAGCTAACGTAGCAGCTGAAGAAGGAATATCCAATAATATCTATTTATCTGTAGAATCAGGACCAACAGGAGGAGTACCAATTGGTGGTGTTGTCTTTGGAGCATCAATAAATCCTGAATCAGTTATTGCAACACCAGAACAATTCGATGCCTATAACGGTGGATCATTAGATATGGCTATAGTAGGACTGGCTGAAGTAGATCAAAAAGGAAATGTAAATGTCTCAAAATTTGGTACAAGAGTAACTGGACCTGGAGGATTTATAAATATAACCCAATGTACTAAAAAAATAATATTTATGGGTACCTTTATGGCCGGAGAATTAGAAGAAGAAATAAAAGATACTAAACTAATTATAAAACATGAAGGAAATAAAAAGAAGTTTGTAAAAAAAGTACAACAAATAACATTCTCAGCTAATCAAGCTATAAAGAATAAACAAGAAATACTATACGTAACTGAAAGATGTGTCTTTAAACTAGTAAAAAACGGAATAGAATTAATTGAAATAGCACCAGGAATAGATTTACAAAAAGATATTCTATCTAACATGGAATTTAAACCAATAATATCTAAAAATCTAAAACTAATGGATGAAAGAATATTTAAAAATAAACCAATGAATCTAAAAAAAGATTTTTAAATAAGACTAGAGAAATCTAGTCTTTTTTATGATATAATACTTTTAGGTGATGGTAATGAGCGAAAAAGAAAACTCAGTAAAATATTGGAATAACATCCATAGTAATTACGAAAGAAAAAAT
>JAEEGL013300559.1_pt1 | contig 10255 bp, 5 predicted proteins | sample 9134231 | NCBI WGS metagenome assembly JAEEGL01 (sample SAMN16246548, study PRJNA631951) | gut metagenome | biome: gut microbiome; feature: rumen; material: fiber-attached | host: Bos | place: Iran: Karaj | collected 2018-10 | reverse complement strand
TAAATGTGTCCCGCATCCCAATTGGCTTTTTCTACGGAAGAAAGGAAGAGGAAAATATATTCGTTGCTGGAAACATCCCAGAGGCGGACGGTTGATTCACCTCCTGCAAAAATTGCAGATGAACCGCTCCAGACAAAGGACACCACCTGTTCCCCCTTTAGGACTGCTTCCTGCTTCCAAGTGCTTGTGCTGTAGACAAAAAGTGAATCATTTGAACTAAAGGCAATGTGCTTTCCGTCCGGGGAAAGTCGGGGCCTTGTGTTGAATGAAGTTTGAACGGCAAGCAAAGGCTTTGAACCTAGGACGTAGGCAAGGCTCTTCTTTGTGCAAGTTCCGTATTCAATAAGGTCCAGCCAGAGAACCGGTTTTTTAGCGGCATCTCCGCTCCAGAATATTTGCGAACGGATTACGATTCCGTCGGTTTGCGTAAGCGGATAGCAGCCTATGTTCTTGTAAAAGCGGCAACCTTCCGGCTTGGGGTTCTTGCGGCTGGCTTCTTCTTGGGAAAGATCTGCCTGGTACCAGAAAGCGGTTTTTTCTCCGCAGCAAACGGCAATCTGTAAACCGTCGTCGCATGCGCTAAAGGTATCCGTCTCCGGGTTGAACCTTTGCGGAAGACGGCCTGTAATCCTACCGCTGCCCAAAAGCTTTGCATACAAGGCCCTGGTAAAAAGTTCCGTGCTTTGGATAAGGTAGACAATGTCTCCGTTAATGTAGATTATGTCTCCGCGGGGAGTCCATTCCACGCTGTTGATTGTTCCGGCACCTATTTTATAGAAGGAATCTGGAAAAGATATTCCGCTAAAAAGTGTCTCCGGCTTTGCAAAGTAAACGCTGCCGTTTTTTTCGTAGAGTACGGCGGATGAATTTGGCGACCACTTTACGTTTATCTTGTCGTAGCTTATCTGGGAATTGGGGCAGAGGACAAAGCTCTTTCTGTCTAGTGCGGATTCAAGGATAAGGCTGCCCTGGGCATTTCCTGTCTGGCGGACTGAACAAATCCATTTTCCGTCCGGGCTTACTTCCTGAATTCCTGTGCGGTAATATTCAACAGGGAAACCGTCTGCCTTGGAAACCCAATCGAGTTTCTGGGTCTTTAAATTGTAGACGGCTGTTCCGTAGCGGTTACGGACCTGAAGCTTTTTTCCGCCGTCAAGAAGTTCCATGGATTCTGGGAAGCAGGTTAGGAGCCTTGGGCTTGATGAAGTTCCGTCCAGGCGGGAAAGGAAGAGGCTTTTGTAGGGAATGCTGCCCGGAAGATCCTGCTTGGCTGTGAACAAAAGCTCTGAATTTGAGTTTATGTCCAAGTCTTCAAACTGAACCTTTGCAAAAAGAAATGCCGGTGAAAGGGCAAGGAAAGAAAAGAGGCAGAGCTTAGCAAACTTTTTTATCCGCTTTTGCAAACAAAAACCTACCCCCGATTGGAAGGGCGGCGTAGCCGTTCGCGAAAGCGAATGGAGCCGGGAGGCGGAACCCTGGAAAGCGGGTTTGCATATAAAATATGGTCCGAAAAGAAAAAAAGAATTTTTTAAGCCGTATCTTTTAAAGTGATTCATTTTTATTCCCCTCCAGCCAAAGCTATTTTAAGACGGAAAGCGGGTCGATTAGCTTGCCGTTTTTGTAGACGGAAAGGTGCAGGTGGGGGCCGGTTGAATATCCTGTGCTTCCCACAAGTCCAAGCTGGCTTCCCTGGTCTACAACCTGACCTTTTTTGGTCGTTATGCGGCTCATGTGTCCGTACAAGGTCTGGTAGCCGTCCGCATGAGTTACGATTACGTATTTTCCATAGACGTTTGAGTAGCCCGTGAAGCTTACCTTTCCGCTTTTTGCGGCTTTGATAGGTGTTCCTGTTGGGCAGGCCATGTCTATTCCGGTGTGGTGCTGCTTTATTCCGGTGAACGGGTCCGGTCTGTAGCCAAAGCGTGATGTTAGCCGCCACTTTGCGGTGATTGGGTATACGAATATTTCTCCCATGGCCCTGCGGAGTGCAAGGCTGTCCATTTTTGCGCCGGGTATAAAGAGTTTCTGCCCCTTCTGCAAAACTGCTGAAGACAAGTCGTTAACGTCCAGAAGGTCTTCTACGCTTACATTGTATTTTGCGCTAAGGCCTTCGATTGTGTCTCCAGAGGCAACGGTGTAATCAAGTCCGTCAAGTGAAGGAACCGTGAGTTTTTGTCCTGAGCGGAGTGAGCGTACGTTGTTTATGTTGTTTACCGCAATTAATGTGGAGATGTTCTTGAGTCCAAATTTCTGGCAGACGGAGCTGATTGTGTCCCCCTGCTGGACTGTGTATGTCTTGTAGGAAACCTTCTGCTTAAAAAGAGCGGCTTCCGTCAAGTCTTTTTGCTGGGAAAGGGTCTGGTCTCCTTCGCTTCCAAAAAAGACTATGTTTCCTTCGCTGTCGAAGCAGGTTGAGTTGTTGAGGGCAAAGGATGACATTGCAAGGTCAAGGTAGTCTAGTTCCTTTGCGGAGGTGGGCTTTAGTTTTATGTTGCAGAAATTGTCTTCCCTGTAGCTTATGTATTTTATTGCAAAGAAAGGAGATGCCACGCAGAGGGAAAGAAAGAGCACTAGAGGGAGGCTTTTTACAAGGGCGCTTGTGGCTGCCTTTGCCATGGAATTAAGGCTTTTTACAGAAAACCTGAAGGAACCTACGCTGCTTCTAAAGGCCTTTCTGTAGCTTGAAAAATCGCAGATGCGTTCCCAGAGGTCAGAGAAGAAATCGCTTGTGGAGCTTTCCCTTGCCCCAAAACCAAAATTTGTATGTATTGCTGAAATTTTTGTTCCAGAATAGTTTATAATTTCCATAAATTTACTATCGACATAATTTTCCTTCCATATTAGAATAATAGGGCAGACTTCGAGTTTTATATTTGCAGCAGAAAAATTGGCTCCCAGCGGTTTTTGCCCCGAAAAAAGGCTTCCGCGCTACCCCTTCGGGCACGCCGAACGCACTTGCTACGACGTGTGTGCAGAATTTTTTTCGGTTCAAAAATCGCTTCCGCCAATTTTTCTGCTGCACTACGGAAACTCGAAATTGGAGCTATTAGTTAAATGGAAAATTCAGGCATTATGGAAAATATGAGCGGTAGAAACACAGAGCTGCCGGAAGGTGAAAAAACGGCGGCAAAAAAGAATCCCACTTTTAAATTTATTCTGGCAGGTCTTATCCTTGGACTTGTCTTAAAATTCTTTGTTATTGACATTCTTCATGTAAGCGGATCGTCTATGGAGCCGACAATAAAGGATGGGGAAAGAGTGGCAGTGAACAAGCTATGCTACGGCCTTGTAAAGCCTTTTGGGGATTCACTTCTTTTTAAGTGGGGCAAGGTTAAGCAGGGAGACATAATTATTTACTTGTATGACAATAGTTTAGTTGTAAAACGCTGCGCAGCGGCAGAAAATACGCCTCTGGAATATTCAAGCGAATCTGGGTATAATCTTATTGTCGGGGACAAAGTTTACCCGCTTACGCCGGCACAGTTCTCCGTAATGCAGGAAATTAGGGCTGTTCCCCAGGGGATGGTTCTTGCCATTGGAGACAATGCTGAGGTTTCCATAGACTCTCGCAACTACGGTTTTGTTAGCGAAGAAAATGTTTTAGGCAGGGTGTTTGCAAAATGAACACTTTTTACAGAAAGCCAAGGCTTTGGATTGTCTTAATTCCTTGTGTCCTGGTTGTTTTTTACATATTATCCAAATTTGCCTCTCTTGCTAAGCAGCCGGAACCTGTTCTTACTGCATCCATGCCAAGTATAGAGCGCGGTTCCATTGTGGACAGGAACGGAAGGCCCCTTGCGGTTGTTACGAATTTTTACCATTTTGTAGTAACGCCAAAGCTTATAGAGGACATTGACGGTTTTTCTGCCCTGGCGGCCCCTCTTCTTAACATGACCCAGGAAGAGATTGCGGAAAAAATCTACAGGAACCCCAAGGGTAGCTTTTTGTACATAAAGAAGAAGATTACCCAGGCCCAGCGCGATGAGCTTTACAAGATGATAGAAGACCACGGCTTTACAAACTTCTGCCGCTTTGACAGGCTCCCAGGACGCGTTTACCCAATGAACGACCTTGCAAGCACTCTGATTGGCTTTATGGGAGATTCGGGCAAGGGCTTGGGTGGAATTGAATTCTCCGAGCAGCACCTTCTTAGCCCCGAAAACGGAATTGTGGAAAGCGGTGACGTAATCCACGGAAAGAACGTATTCCTTACGATAGACGCAAACCTCCAGTACAAGCTGGAAAAAATTGCCAAGGACACTATGAATTCAACCCAGGCGGCAAGTCTTATTCTTCTTGCGGCGGAATCAAAGACTGGGGAAATTCTTTCCTACATAAACCTGCCTTCGGTGAACCTTAACGAATACACACTGGCAACTTCTGAGGAAAAGAGGGACAGGGCAGCAATCAACGCATACGAACCTGGCAGCGTATTCAAGATTTTTACGGCGGCGGCTTATGTTGACTCTGGACGGGTTGGGCCAAACACGCTCATCCATACTACAGGAACCTACCTGCGCACAACCAATCTTGGCGAGACCATTAAGATTGAATGCCACGACCCGCACCCGCACGGCTGGGGAACCATACGAGAGGCACTTGAATATTCTTGCAACGACGCATTTGCCCAGATGAGCGAGACTATGGGGAATGATGAATTTGTCTCTTACCTAAAGAAATTTGGCTTTGGGGAAAGGACGGGGGTGGAACTTCCAAGCGAGACAAAGGGTATACTAAAGTCTCCTTCTGACAAGTCATGGTCTGCAAGGACCAAGGCAACCATTTCCATAGGACAGGAAATTTCTGTTTCTGCCCTACAGATGCTGCAGGCTTCCGTTGCAATTGCAAACCACGGCATTCCTCCCAAGCTAACCTTCATAAAGCGCATTACGGACAAGGACGGCAACGATGAATACGTCCACGCCCCGGAATACAAGACCCGCGTGCTAAAAAGCTCCTCCGCAGACTTTATAATCAGCTGCATGGAAAAGGTAACACAGTCTGGAACTGGCCACAGGGCAGCCCTAAAGGACGTTTCCATAGGAACAAAAACTGGTACTGCCCAGATTTTTGAGAACGGCAGGCTCCTTGAAAACCAGTACATCTCCAGCTGTATGGGTATTTTCCCTGTCGAAGACCCGCAGATTGTGGTTTACATAGTAATCGAAAAGGCACAGGGAGAAAACCTTGGCGGACGCATAGCGGCACCGGTAATCAGGAGTGCAGCCAACGAAATAATCGACTATCTTGGAAAGCCACGCGACAGTGCGGCTAGCCTTGAACATTCAGGCCTTGTTTCCATAAAGGAGAACCAGCCGATTCAGATTGGAAAGGTAGTACCAGACTTTACAGGAAGACCAAAAAGGGATCTTGTGCCTATTGTTGACGGACGTAAGGACTTGAATTTCCAGATAAACGGCGAAGGTTGGGTAGTAAGCCAGTCTCCGGCACCGGGAACAGCAGTTACGGAGAACATGACAATTGAACTCAACCTGGAATACTAACATTGCCCTTTTTGAAAAACGATTCCCCGCGCTAAAAGAAATTCTTTGCGAAGACATTGCTTTTTTTGAAAAGGAAACGGAAGAAGGTCGCTCTCCACTCCCACTTGAATTTCTTGCGGCTAAGAACGGAAGCCCTACGGCTCTTTACAAAGCGGATGCCTCTGGTGGGGATGCAGCTGGCGGGAATGCCACAAGGACAAACGCTTCTGGTGGAAATGCCTCTGGTGGCAATGCAGCTGGGGCGGATGCTACCGGTAGTGATGTGTCTGGTGGGAATGCAGCTGGCGGGGATGCCACGGGGACAAATGCTACTGGGACAAACGCCACGGCAGGAACTGGCACTAATGGAGATGCCTCTGGCGGCAATGCAGCTGGGGCGGATGCTACCGGTAGTGATGTCTCTGGTGGCAATGCAGCCAAAACTGATGAATCCGGGGCAAATGCCTCTGGTGGAAATGCCACTGGGACAAACGCTTCTGGTGGAAATGCCACTGGGACAAACGCCTCTGGGACAAATGCCACGGCAGGAACTGGCACTAATGGTGATGCCTCTGGTGGCAATGCAGCCAAAAGTGATGAATCCGGGGCAAATGCAGCCAAAAGCGTTTCTGCAAAAGTGGCGGCCATTCCCCTGCACTCAAAATACAACCCGGAGCGGGAAGCAGAGCAGCTAGTAAAAGAATTCAGCAAAAACGACTTTGACGCAGCGGTCTTCCTTGGCTTTGGACTTGGATATGCCCCCATTGCCTTTGCAGAGAAAAACCCTTCAACACCCCTTATCCTTATAGAAAACAATCCGCTCTTCCTCTTTGCGGCACTGAACACACTTGACTTTACCAAGGTCTTTTCCCACCCAAACCTTATCTTTGTAACAAAAACAAACGCAAGCACGGCTGTTTCCGTCCTTGCAAACTACAAGGCTGAGCGCATAAAGATATATTCGTCCAAGGCACATACGGCACACGACCCTTCCTTTGCAAACGAATTCCTTGAGCTATTTAAAAGAAGCCTTCAAAAAGACGAGATAAACACAAACACTCTGGAAAAATTCTCCAGGCTCTGGATGAAGAACAGCATGGCAAACCTTCCCTACCTTGCAAAATGCGACGGTGTAAGAAAATACAGGAGCGCACTCTTGCAGCTTGGAGGAAAGGCCACAGAACTTCCATTTGTAATACTTGCGGCAGGCCCTTCCCTGGAAACGGTTCTACCGCATTTGTCCAAGCTAAAGGAAAGTTGCGTACTTGTCTGCGTAGACACAGCCCTTCACGCCTTAGTAAAAGCGGGGGTGGAGCCAGACTTTATTGTTCTTGTAGACCCCCAGTATGCATGTGCCCGCCACCTGGAATTCCTAAAGGCCAAGTCATCCGTCCTAATAACGGAAAGCGCCGCCTACCCTTCAGTCTTCCGCTTTGAATGCAGGGAAACTGTCATGTGTTCATCACTTTTCCCAATAGGCCAATACTTTGAAAGCCAACTTGGCCAAAAAGGAAAGCTTGGTGCCGGAGGAAGCGTTGCAACCACGGCCTGGGACTTTGCAAGAACCTGCGGCACCAGAAAAATATACATAGCCGGCATGGACTTGGGCTTTCCCGGCAAGCAGACCCACATAAGGGGCTCCCAGTTTGAAGAAAGGGCCCACAGAAGCTCATCCAGAACCCACACTGCCGAAAGCGACGGAATAGCATCCCTTCTTGGAGCATCCCCTTCCCTTTCCAAAGACTACAGAGGAAATGCAATCCTTACGGACAAGAGGATGTCCCTTTTTGCCTGGTGGTTCGAAAGCAACTGCTCAACCGCGCTAAAAGACGGCCAGACCACCTTTACGCTTACCCCCCAGAGCCTTGCCATTCCAAACATAAGCATTTCTTCCCCCCAAGAGCTGCTCCTTGAATGCAATGCAAAAAAAGAAGAGCTAATGGAAGCAAAGAAAAAGTTCTTTGAACAGGCGCAAAAAAATTCTATCCAGATTAAGGCCCAGGAAGAAAAAAATGCCCTTCCAAGCTTTGAAAATGTGCTTGAAGAATTCAAAGAAAACCTGCTTAACCTTCTGTCACTTTCCAAAAAGGGGCTGGCACTTTGCCAAAGCGCAATCCAGAACAGGACAAAAGTCCGCGAAGTAAACGCAAAGCTTTCGGAAATAGACTCACAGATACTAAATTCAAAGGGAAAAGATGCCGCTGCCCTAGTCTTCCCCACAGAAAGACAGCTTGCAGCTAAAGCAAAGGAGCTACCCGATTCCGCAATGAATGACCCAATGCTAAAGCCAATCTACTATTCAAGGCTAATCTACAGCGAACTGCAAAAGGCTGTTAAAGCCTACCTTGACCTGACCTAGTATGGCAAATAACAATTAACTGTCACCCCCAACTTGCTTTAGGGTCTGTTCCACCATCCATCCGTGGTTCGACAAGCTCACCAACCATGGTTCGACCAAGCTCACCAACCGTGGTTCGGCTGTGCCACTGGAAGCTTCGCTGCGGGGCACCCCCCCCAAGCAACCTACTCCGCCATGGAGCCCCTTTAGTCCCGCGCAAGCGGGATGAGCCGAACAGGCGAAGGGCGAAACGGCGGTGGCGCAAAGCAACATTCTGTCGAGTTAGCCAAAAAACAAATGGTAGAGAAAAAAAAACTTAGTCCAAAAAATCACAAAAAATTCAGTTGATAAAATAAGTTTTCATGCGGCCAAAGCCCTTTATTTCCATCTCTGGCCTTTCTTCAAAGCTGTATTCCTGGCAATCCCTAAGCTTTTCCATTACAAAATGCGAAACATTTATGCGGTTAGACTCCCCGTAGCTTTCCATGCGGGCTGCAAGGTTAACGCTGCCCCCCCAAAGGTCGTAGATAAACTTACGCTTTCCAATAATGCCTGCAACAACCGAACCACAGTTTATGCCAATGCGAATCTTAAGATCCGTGCCAAATTCCAGGTTGAATTCCTTAAGCGTACAGAGAATTTCCCTTGCAAAATCAATGGTTTCCCTGCAATTGTCCGCGTAAGGCTCAGGAACTCCAGCTGCCGTCATGTAAGAGTCGCCAATAGTCTTAATCTTTTCTATTGAATACTTCCCAAGAAGGTCGTCTATGCGCGAAAAAAGGGTGTTCAAAAGCTTAACGGTCTTAACGGCACCAATCCTGTTGGAAATGCCAGAAAAATCAACTATGTCCAGAAACATAATCGTAACGTCTTCAAACTGCTGGGTAAAAGTGGAAGGCTCTTCGGTAAGGCGGTCTGCAATCTCCACCGGCAAAATGTTAAGCAAAAGTTCCCTTGAACGGTGGTTTGCGGCATTCAGCTTGGCAATAATGTTCATGTCCGGGTTTTCCAGGGTAAAATACATGAGCATAACCGCAATGGCCGACCCAAAGCCAACAATCAGAAGCTCCTTGTTGAACATCTGCACAAGGGCCACAATTCCCTCCATAATGCAGAATGAATAAATGGAAAGCTGCCTTCTAACCGGAATATGGCGCATGTTGAAAACCAGTATAATCAGCACAAAAATTACGGAAGCGGTGGAAAAGACATAAACCGTGTCGCTAGGAGGCCCGTAAGAAAAAATAAAAGCCCCCTCTCCGCCGTACAAAAGCTTGGTGGAAAGAATCACCACCAGGGAAGCAACCATGCCCAAAGTGATAATGCCCAGCTCCAAAAATTTTACCTTCCTGCGGAATTTATTCATTCCCGGATAGAATGTGTTGGAAACCGTATACAAATCCACGGTATAGATGTAAAGAATCATCAGCACAATGTAGGAAACAGAAAAAAAGTCGTTGAGCCTGGGGAACTTGCCTCGGTGAACAATCGTAATAACGCTGATTATGTCAAAGGCAAGCTCCAGAAGCGTTACAATAAGAAGAATCCTGTAAATCGTATTCTGAACGCTCTTCCACCTCTTCTTGGAAAAGAAAATCACCGTAAGAAGAAAAATAACAATAAAACCCGCTATCTGAAACTGAATATTATAAGCCACAAAAACATTATAGTGCAAAAGCACAAACTTTTAAAGCAAATTTGCACAAGTGCGAAAGTCCGCCGTAAGCTGCACTCAAAATTCCCCCAGCATCTTTTTTTACCCAAGGAGGGGGAAGTCCGCTCGAAGCTTCGCTGCGAATACCCCCTGCATCTGTTACCCAAGGTGGGGGAAGTCTCCCCCTCGGCTACAATTCGCTTCGCTCATTTACGCCTACCCCCTCTGCGGGCTCAAACGCCGCCCGCAACGCCTGCTATAATTGATGCGTGTTAACAGACAATTCCGCGAGTTTTCGCAAGAAAACTCGGTAGCAACCGCAGGTTGCGGACAACGCCCCAAAATTGATTAATGCTAGCAAAAAAAAATCCCGCGAGTTACGAAGTAACTCGGTAGCTCGCGAAGCGAGCGCACAACGCCTGCTATAATTGATGCGTGTTAACAGACAATTCCGCGAGTAACCGCCAACATAATACCGTTCGCTGAGCCTGCCAAAGCGACAATTCTTTGCAGACAAACCCCATCAGCAGCACGGCATCCTGACAAAAAAACTGTCACCCTGAGCTGCTACGCCACATTCGCACGCACTTGCTACGAATGTGGACTCAGGGTCTGTAGAAAAACAAACCACATCCGCAGCACGGCATCCTACAAATCCAACATAAATTTCGCACATAAATTCATAAAAAAAACACAAATTCATTCAAGTTTTCCAAAGCCTCACCGATATTATAATTGTGCTTGACAAAGAGTTTCTGGCGGACGGGTCATCAGACATCC
>JAEEGL013074403.1_pt1 | contig 10255 bp, 10 predicted proteins | sample 9134231 | NCBI WGS metagenome assembly JAEEGL01 (sample SAMN16246548, study PRJNA631951) | gut metagenome | biome: gut microbiome; feature: rumen; material: fiber-attached | host: Bos | place: Iran: Karaj | collected 2018-10 | reverse complement strand
TGTAATGCCCGCAACAGTAAAAGATATCTTGCTTCCGTGAGTAGCTGTTCCCAAAAGGAGAACTATAAAGAGAGGTACAATACCGCAAACGGCATATACCCATTGAAAATGCTCCATGTTTTTCCATTTTTTAATAAGCTTGGGAATAAACATGCCTATAGCCAGTGATATACCAACAATAAAGAGCTGTTTAAGAGCTTTGTTGAAATTAAGTCTGCTTATTATGATAAATCCTATCTCCAACAGCAGGACCATGTTATTGAGCAGGCATTTGTCGGCTCTGGGATAAATCATGGTTGTAAGGATTATGGATGCATATAGAATTATCAGTGCAAAAGCTCCAAGAAAAAGGTAATCAAGCTCTCCCGTCTTCAGACATATGGTAGCGAAGGCCACAATCTGAATAAGAAAGATGTAAATACGCTGTCTTACGAATATCCCCTTGTAGCTGATATAATTCTCCCCCGTAAGCTCATATATCAGGCATTCAATGCTATATATGACCATGAGAAGGCATATTATGTACTTAGATATTTCCGTTAAATAATAAAGCAAATTAAATAGCTCCTTTTACAATATGGCCTCCGGTATATTCCTTAACCGGATATTCCATAACTTCCCCCGACATATAATAATCCAAAATATTCCTAACTTCATCGTCAGTTTCCACGGTGAGATCTATTCGAAAATGACCGAAACCCGCTTCCAGAAGACTTTCAATCTGTTTATGCAAAGATGTGGGAACTGCATTGTATATCTCATTGTAACAATGTATACAGTTGCTCAGATCAATATGTTCTTTATTGTATCTGTCTCTCAGAATAAATGCTTTCCCAGTTTTCTTATCACACTTATCAAATGTTTTGGCTATACAACCGGCAGATACCATCAATGGGCTTCTTCCGTATATGGGAATTACCATGTCTCTGTTATCCAGGTCGCATAATTCTCTCATTGATAGCTCAAGAGCTGCCGTAATGCGGTCCACAAAGCCCTTCAGATATTTTAGAGCAGACCTGTTCCAGCAGTAGATACTGTGGTCGGCATGAATCACGAGGTCAATATCATGATTCGAAAGAAAGCCCAGTTCCTCCATATTTTTTACAAGAATACCTGCAGGAAGATGCTCTTTAACGTCTTTAAGAAAAGTCTCCATATAAGTCTCATCGTCATACCTCATTATACGCGGCAAAGACAGAAAAAGCTCTGTCCCGCTGTCTTTCAGGCTCTCATGAATCTCTTCCCATGCAATCTCCCCGGAATATATAAGATCATAAGGAAGATAAATGATGGCAGGTCTCCTCTTAAGAGCAAGATAATACTGGCTAACACTGCTTACCGATATACTGTAATCCTTGCCTTGCTGCAAAGGATAATACTCAAAGGAAAGTTCCTTCCTGATGCCGTCGCTTCTTCTGTATGATTCAAGAATTCGGTCTTTCAAGCCCTTTAAAGCTTCTCTTCTTAAATCATTCAATCTGCTTACGGGAAGAAAGACATTATCATCAAGTTCAATATCGAGTTCATTAAGCGAAAAGCCGCTTCCGCCAAGTTTGGAAAGTTGTTTTGCAACGTCCTCTCGGCTTGCAGGTCTGCCTTTAGCAGACTGAACAAGGTCACCTCTTGTGGTATAAGAAAAACTTCCGTCACTGACAGTAAGTTCCATCTCCCGGTTATCTCGAAAGACTCCTTTCATATTCAGAGACGGACCGGGACATTCTTCGTCAAGTTTACGTTTTATATCACGTATAAGTCCTTCATCCTTGTTATTGTAGGAAGGATCGTTAAGACTTATCATTTCTTTTCCGTTATGTTTAAAATAGTAACCGCTTCCCACAGAAGATCTGAGGTATAAAGAAGACAAGATATCCATATCTTCTTTTGCTGCAGTCGTATCTTTGCCATCATAATAGCGGTCTATATACTTGCGGTAAGTATGTGTAACACCCCAAACATATTCCGGACTTTTAAGTCTGCCTTCTATCTTAAAGGAATCAATTCCGGCCTCAATCAGTTCGGAAACATGCTCAAGAGTACACAGATCCTTAAGACTCAGAGGATATCTGTTATTGCACAAAGCCTTATTATTAGCGCTCTCATAAACACTGTAAGGCAGTCTGCAAGGGCCGGCACAACGACCTCTGTTACCGCTTCTGCCTCCCAAAAATGAACTGAAGAGACACTGTCCCGAGTATGAATAGCACAAGGCACCATGAATAAATGTCTCAATCTCAAGCCCGGTCCTGTCCTTAATGTACTTTAATTCTTTCAGACTCAATTCTCTTGCGGGTACAATCCTGCACACTCCTTTTGAACGAAGGATCTCTGCGCTGTTACAGTCAGTAACCGTCATCTGAGTACTTGCATGCAAAGGCAATTCGGGAAATGAATCCTTAAGATAATCTATAAGCCCCATATCCTGAAAGATCACTCCGTCCAGCCCCTCTGTATAAAGAGGATTCAAAAAATCATAGAGGTCTTTCCATTCCTTCTCTTTTATAAGAGTGTTCAGGGTCAAATATATCTTCTTATTGTTTAAATGTGCCATTTTAAGGCATTCCACATATTCTTCGCTTGTAAAATTGGTCGCACTTGCCCTGGCTCCGAAAGCTTTTCCCGCCATATATACCGCATCGGCTCCTGCTTTCAATGCCGCATTAAAACTGTCTATATCTCCTGCCGGTGCAAGTAACTCAACCATACAACACTCCAAAATTATCCAAAAATAAAAGGGAATCAGATGATTCCCTTCAAATTAACCGCGCTTAGCGTTCTTAAGTTCCGCCTGAAGTTCAATTAATTTCCTTTCAAGCTCTACATTCTTATCCTGAGCCGCTTTGAGATTCTTCTCAATGGTCTCAGTCTTCATCTGATTATTAACAAGTTCATGTTTCAGATCGTATATATCCTTTTCCTTTTGCGAAAGGTCTTCTTCCATCGCAATAATCTGATTCTTAGACTTGAAAAAATCATCCGCAATATTTATTTCAAGCAAAGTATGCTGCAGATCCATACTGCATCTTCTGTAGGACTCCACATGCATATATTCGCTGATTTTGTTGTTCAAGTAGGAAGCAATCCTTTGTAAGTACTCTTCACTCTCATAACCGCTGAGGGTGACAACCTTACCTCCGATGATCACTTCAACGTCAGTCTTTAATGCCATATACTTCTCAACCCCTTCAGGTATGACCACAATATCTTCCAAGAAAGATATAACTCACACACAATATATATTATAGATAAATAAATCACATATTGCAAGAAAAAATTGAGCATTATATGGCTATTTTCAACATTCGGCAAGCCTTAAAAAATCAAAAATCAGTGGAAATCTTCAATCATCAAAAGGGCAGGCAAGTCCCATATGCTTATAGGCATCTTTCGTAGCCATTCTTCCCTTGGGTGTTCTGTTAAGAAATCCGTTCTGCAGAAGAAATGGTTCATAAACATCTTCTATGGTTCCCGAGTCCTCTCCTATGGTTGCCGCAAGGGTATCCAAGCCCACCGGACCGCCCGAGAATTTATTAATAATCGTATTAAGAAGCTTCCTGTCTATGGCATCAAGTCCGATATCATCAATATCAAGAAGATCGAGAACTTCCGAAGCCACTTCTGAAGTAATCTTGCCATCATACCTTACCTGGGCATAATCTCTTACTCGTTTAAGAAGCCTGTTGGCTATACGTGGCGTTCCTCTGCTTCTTTTTGCCATTTCATAGGCACCGTCTTCGTCAATAACGACCCCCAGATTCTTTGCGGAATGGAGAATTATGGTCTGAAGTTCTTCATTGGTATAGAATTCAAGTCTTTGAATAACCCCGAATCTGTCTCTTAAGGGCGCTGTTAGAAGTCCCGCCCTGGTGGTTGCGCCCACAAGGGTAAAATGAGGAATATCCAGTCTCATGGACTTGGCATCGGGGCCGTTGCCCATCATTATATCAACACAGTAATCTTCCATGGCGGGATAGAGGAATTCCTCAACCTGACGGTTCATTCTGTGTATCTCATCAATAAAGAGTATGTCCCTGTCATGAAGTTTGGTAAGTATGGCAGCCAAATCTCCCGTCTTCTCCAATGCGGGGCCAGATGTAATCTTAATATTAACTCCCATCTCATTGGCCAAAATGCATGATAAAGTAGTCTTACCAAGTCCGGGAGGTCCGTATAAAAGGACATGATCAAGAGCCTCACCCCTGGCAAGAGCAGCATCTATGTATACTTTCATAGCCTCTTTGGCATGCTCCTGTCCCACATATTCATGTAGGAATCTGGGCCTCAATACATTTTCATTTTTATAGTCTTCAGTTCTAAGAGACGTTTCAAGAATTCTGTGTTCCATAATAACCTCTGTCAGATATTAATAAGAGCCTGTCTTACAAGATCGTCAGGCGACATATCTTCAGTAATCTCAATCTTATTGACCGCTCTCATAGCCTCGCTTGAACTGTAGCCAAGAGCGGTAAGGGCCTCAAGAGCCTCGTTTCTGACTGAAGACTGAGGGGAAGCCGTCTTTTTATCGGCAGAGGAATTAACCAATCCCAGTATGTCCTCACCCGTTACTTTATCTTTGAGATCGAGGATGATTCTGGCCGCAGTCTTGGATCCTATTCCCGGTACCTTGGACAAGGTCTTTGAATCCTGCGCTATAATTGCGACCTGAAGGTTGTCTATGCTGGTGGAACCGAGAATATTGATTGCAGCTTTGGGTCCGATACCGTTAACCCCAAGGAGAAGTTTGAAAAAATCAAGCTCCGCCTGTTCAAGAAAACCGTAGAGAATAAAGGCATCCTCTCTGACACTGGTAAAAGTGAATATCTTCACTTCTTCCCCTATGCCTACTTGTTCGATATCTCCCGCGGGCATAAAAATGTTATATCCTATACCGTTATTCTCCAGAACCACGCGATCCGGATAAATACCGGCGATTTTTCCAATAAAATAAGCGTACATGGCAAACCTCCATCACGCTTATTTTATCATAACAACACAAAAATGTGAACATATATTCGATTGTTATTTTGCATTAATATAATTAACAAGTCCCTCACATGCGATTATCTTCTGCATAAATTCCGGGAAAGGCTGTCCCTTAAAGGATGTTCCCTTGGTCTTGTTGCTAATGATACCGGAATCAAAATCAACTTCCACTTCATCTCCGTCATCAATTCCTTCAACCGCTTCCGGACATTCGATAATGGGAAGACCTATATTGATGGCATTACGATAAAAGATTCTTGCGAAGGTCTCCGCTATTACACAGCTGATACCGCAGGCCTTAATGGCTATGGGAGCATGTTCTCTGGACGAACCGCAGCCAAAATTCTTCTGTGCCACCATGATATCACCGGCATTCATTCTGTTAAGGAAATTACTGTCAAGATCCTCCATACAATGAGTAGCCAGTTCCTTGGGATCCGAACTGTTAAGATATCTTGCGGGAATAATAACGTCGGTATCAACATTGTCCCCGTATTTGATTACTTTTCCGTTTGCTTTATTCATAATTGCTCCTTTATACTTCCTCAGGTGATGCTATTTTGCCTTTTATCGCACTGGCAGCCGCAACTGCGGGGCTTGCCAGATAGATTTCGGAACTGATATGTCCCATACGACCTATGAAATTACGGTTTGTCGTAGACACGCACTTCTCATTTTCGGCAAGTACACCCATATATCCGCCGAGGCAGGGTCCACATGTGGGAGTACTTACAACTCCGCCCGCTTCAATAAATGTACGAAGAAGTCCTTCTTCCATAGCTTCAAGATATATCTTCTGAGTACCGGGAATTACGATAAGTCTTATTCCGTCGGCAACCTTTTTACCTTTAAGGATTCCGGCGGCAACTCTGAGGTCATCCATACGACCGTTTGTACATGAACCGATAACAACCTGATCGATGAAGACGTCTTCCTTAATCTCGCTGATTGTCTTTGTATTCTCGGGAAGATGAGGAAATGCAACGGTGGGTTCCAAAGTTGATAAATCTATCTCTATTACGCTGTCATATTCGGCATCCTCATCCGCGCTGTATACTACAGGCTTCCTGTCTGAGTGATCTTTGATATATTCAAGGCAGATATCATCAACAGGGAAAATACCGTTCTTTCCGCCGGCTTCAATCGCCATATTTGCAATAGTGAATCTGTCATCCATGGACAGATATTTGATACCGTCACCGGTGAATTCCATTGATTTATACAGCGCACCGTCCACACCAATCATTCCGATGATATGGAGAATTATATCTTTGCCGCTTACCCATTTTGCGGGCTTATTCTTAAGCACGAATTTAATTGCCGAAGGCACCTTGAACCAAGCCTTACCCGTAGCCATACCGGCCGCCATATCAGTACTGCCAACACCCGTTGAGAAAGCTCCCACAGCACCGTAAGTACAGGTATGAGAATCGGCTCCTATAATAACGTCACCCGCTACAGTGAGTCCTCTTTCAGGCAAAAGAGCATGCTCAATGCCCATCTGTCCTACTTCAAAATAATTTGTTATCTCATTCTTTCTGGCGAATTCTCTTACACACTTGCAGTGTTCGGCTGATTTGATGTCCTTATTCGGAACAAAATGATCCGGAACAAGAGCAATCTTATCTTTATTAAACACACCCTCTACGTTCATCTTATCCATCTCATGGATAGCTACAGGGCTTGTTATATCATTACCCAAAACAAGATCAAGGTCAGCCATGATAAGCTGTCCGGCAACCACCGAATCAAGCCCCGCATGTGCAGCCAATATCTTCTGAGTCATAGTCATTCCCATAACAATAATCTCCTTAGTTTTTCATACTATAGATATTTTAACCTTATTAAGGTATTCCTAAAAATATATATTATTTATATTTAATATAACATCCCGTTATGTTAAAATCTATTTTACGGGAGGTAAATATATGCAAAGCAATCTTAATCTTTATTATATATTCTACGAGGTGGCAAAAGCAAAAAACATATCTGCGGCTGCAAAGGAACTCTATATATCCCAGCCTGCAATATCAAAGGCAATATCAAAGCTTGAAAGCGCTCTGAACACAAGTCTGTTTGTAAGAAATTCCAGAGGTGTTACATTAACACTTCAGGGCGAGATTCTTTTTGAACAGATACAAAATGCTTTCAGTTGCATAAAAAACGGTGAGGAGAAACTTAAACTGGCCGGCGATTTGGGAATGGGACATCTGTCCATAGGTGTCAGCACCACTCTTTGTAAATATGTCCTTCTCCCCTACCTTAAAGGATTTGCAAAGAACAATCCCCATATAAAAGTATCGATATCATGCCAGTCATCCATGGAGACTATCGCTTCTCTTGAGAATAACCAGATAGATATCGGTCTTATCGGTTATCCTCAGTTGAAAACAGGCTTAACCATGCTTCCCGTAATGGATATACATGATACATTTGTTGCCAGTCCCGCTTATCTTAACAACTTCAAGTTAAGAAGCAGCCTTTCACGGGAAGATCTTGTAGAAAATGCGACCTTTATGCTTTTGGATAAGGAAAATGTTACAAGAAAATATGTGGACAATGCCTTAGCTTCATCGGGCATCGAACTTCAAAATGTAATGGAAGTCAGTAACATGGATCTGCTTATCGATTTCGCCAAAACGGACCTGGGTATATCTTCCGTAATCAGAGAATTCGTTATTAAAGATATTGAAAACGGCAATCTCAAAGAAGTAAAGATATTAAACAGAACAAGCGGACGACAGATCGGATTTGCTTATAATCCGTCAAAACTTAAAGAAAATCCCAGTGCCGCTCTTTTTACAAAATTTGTAAGCAATTAGATATAAAAGACCCTGCATCAAATGATGCAGGGTCTTATTTTTTTATTCTTTTAACAAGGATTAGTTGTTGATAAGCTTGTCGTCCTCGTTGTTCCAGCTGTAAAGCTTACGAACTTCTTCACCAATCTTCTCTGAAGGATGCTCAGCAGCAAGCTTTCTCATAGCCTTGAAGTGAACCTGACGTCCTGCAGGTGACATATCAAGAAGGAATTCCTTGGCAAAGCTTCCGTCCTGGATATCGCTCAAGATCTTCTTCATTGCTTTCTTTGTATCTTCTGTGATGATCTTGGGACCTGTTACATAGTCACCGTACTCTGCTGTATTTGAGATTGAATATCTCATTCCGGCAAAACCTGACTGATAAATAAGATCAACGATAAGCTTCATCTCATGGATACATTCGAAGTATGCGTTACGAGGATCGTATCCTGCTTCAACAAGTGTCTCAAAACCTGCCTGCATAAGTGCACAAACACCACCGCAAAGTACAGCCTGCTCACCGAAGAGGTCTGTCTCTGTCTCTGTACGGAATGTTGTCTCAAGAACGCCCGCTCTTGCTCCACCGATTGCAAGTGCATATGCAAGTGCCTTTTCAAGGGCCTTACCTGTAGCATCCTGCTGTACAGCTACAAGACAAGGAACACCCTTACCTGCCTGGTACTCTGAACGAACCGTATGTCCGGGTCCCTTGGGAGCAATCATTGTAACGTCTACATCCTTGGGAGGAACGATACATCCGAAATGAATATTGAAACCGTGAGCAAACATAAGCATGTTGCCTGCTTCAAGGTTAGGCTCGATATCTTTCTTATACATGTCAGCCTGAAGTTCATCATTGATAAGGATCATGATGATATCGGCTCTCTTTGCAGCTTCTGCTGCTGTATATACCTGGAAACCCTGTGCCTCAGCCTTAGCCCAAGACTTAGAACCCTCGTAAAGACCAATGATGACGTTGCATCCTGATTCCTTGGCATTTAAAGCATGCGCATGTCCCTGGCTACCGTAACCGATAACAGCGATTGTCTTGCCATCCAATGCTGATAAATTACAATCTGACTGATAATAAATTTTGTTTTCCATTTTTCCTCTGTCTCCTTAATATGTTTTTATCATAATGATTAATTCACATTAACCTTGGGGTTAATGATATCATCAGTTCCTCTTCTAAGACCGGCCACACCGGTTCTTGCGAGTTCAAGTATCTCATAAGCATCGATAAGATTTAAGAAAGCGTTGATCTTTCCTGAGTTACCCGTCATCTCAATAATAAGTCCTTCTTTTGAAACATCAATAACATTAGCTCTGAATGTATCAGCAAGAAGAATAAGATTGGGTCTCTCTTCGGGAGATACCTTAACTTTGATAAGTGCCAGTTCTCTGTATACCGACTGATCTCTTTTCAGTTCCCTTATATCAAGTACATCAACAAGCTTGCCGACCTGCTTCTCGATCTGGTCGAGAATCTCATCATCTCCGCTGGCTACAATGGTTATTCTTGTAACATTGGGATCGGCTGTCTCACCTGCAGTGATACTTTCGATATTATATCCTCGTCTCGAAAACAAACCGGAAATTCTGCTGAGAACACCGGATGTATTTTCAACAAGGAGCTGGAATACTTTCTTTTTCATATCTACCTCTAAAAAGTCTTGATTAGTCCCATTTTATCACACATGAAAGGAAAGTCAACGTATGTATTCCGGTGATATCAGTCATAACAAAGAGTTATGCTTTCGTTGTGATATATAACTATTTTTTAAGACTTTTACTTATCTGTCTCCATACATTTCTGAAGTGCCAGGGTACCTGTTCTTGCAACTTCGATAATGCTTATTCCTTTTAGCATCTTCAGGAAAAGAGAAGTTCTTTCAGGTGTATCGCAAACCTGGATAAGCATCTGGGAATTGGACATATCAACTATGGTCGCCCCCATTATCTCACAATTCTCCATGATGTCTCTTCTGTTGTTGCGGTTGTATTTTACCTTAACAAGCATCAATTCCCTGTTGATACAGCGATCTTCCTCAAAGGTCTTAACCTTGATGATATCCAGCTTCTTGTTAAGCTGTTTTTCAATCTGCTCTATGGTTCTCTCATCTCCGGAACTTACTATGGTAATAAGAGACACTTTGGGATCGTCTGTTTCGCCCACAGCGAGACTGTCAATATTGAAACATCTTCTTGAAAAAAGACCGGCAACTTTCATAAGGACACCGGAACGGTTTTCAACAAGAACGGAATAAATTCTTTTCATCTCTTCCACCCTCCTACTTCACAATGTCCATGGGATCTATGATTGCTTCCATAATGCAGTTCTCATCATCCTTAAGGAATTTTTTAATTGCCTTCTCGGCTTCTTTCATGTTGTTAACTCTGATATAACCTATGTCATAAGCCGACGACAGCTTTTCAAGATCCGGATTGCCGCTTAAGTCTACAACCGAATATTT
>JAEEGL012973307.1_pt1 | contig 10255 bp, 11 predicted proteins | sample 9134231 | NCBI WGS metagenome assembly JAEEGL01 (sample SAMN16246548, study PRJNA631951) | gut metagenome | biome: gut microbiome; feature: rumen; material: fiber-attached | host: Bos | place: Iran: Karaj | collected 2018-10 | reverse complement strand
CCGTCGCCGAAGCCCGGCGCATGGAGGGCATCCGGATCGTCCGCGTCTGGATGAACGAGGGCGAGCTGGCAGTCGGAGACGACATCATGTACGTCCTCGTCGGCGGAGACATTCGTCCTCATGTCGTTGCCGCGCTGCAGGCCCTGGTCGGGCGGCTGAAAAGCGAGTGTGTGACGGAGACGGAGCTGCACTGACTGCGCTGCGCCGTCCCCTCGCCCGGGCGCGCTCCGCGGCGGGAATCCCGCGGCCGGTCATAACCAAATAACATAGCGGATCCGCTTGCTGTATGATATGATGATTTCAAATGATCCACAGGAGATCCTTTCGGCTGCGCCGGAGCGGCTGCTGCCGTGGTTCGCGCGCAGCGCCCGCCCCCTCCCCTGGCGCGCCGACCGCGAGCCCTACCATGTATGGCTTTCGGAGATCATGCTCCAGCAGACGCGCGTGGAGGCGGTAAAGGGCTATTATGCGCGGTTTCTTGCCGTTTTGCCGTCGATTTCCGCCCTCGCCGCGGCGGAGCCCGAAACGCTGAGCAAGCTCTGGGAGGGACTCGGTTACTATGCCCGTGTGCGCTCGCTGCAGCGGGCCGCGCGGGAGATCATGGACGTCCACGGCGGCGTCTTCCCCTCGGATTACGCCGCGATCCGGGCGCTGCCCGGCATCGGGGACTATACCGCGGGGGCGATCGCGTCGATCTGCTTTGAACGGCCGACCCCGGCCGTGGACGGCAACGTCCTGCGCGTCGTCACCCGTCTGACGGGGGACGGCCGCTGCATCGATGCGGAATCGACGAAGCGGGCCGTCCGGGCGGCGCTGGCGGAGATCTATCCCGCCGGGCGCTGCGGGGACTTCACGCAGGCGCTGATGGAGCTGGGCGCCACGGTCTGCCTCCCTTCCGGCGCGCCGGCGTGCGGGGGGTGCCCGATGCGCGACCTGTGCGTCAGCCGGGACGGCGGCTGGAAGTCGCTTCCCGTGCGGCGGGCAAAGAAGCCGCGGCGGCGGGAGGCGCTCACGGTCTTTCTGCTGCGATGCGACGGCCTGACCGCCCTGCGCAGGCGGCCCGACAGCGGGCTTCTGGCCGGGCTGTGGGAGTTCCCCAACGTGCCGGGACATCTGAGCCCGGAGGAGGCCGTCGCGCAGGCGGAGCGATGGGATGTCCGGCCCCGCGCGCTGGAGCAGTCCCTGCGCCGGACGCATATCTTCACCCATGTGGAGTGGGACATGCAGTGTTATCTGCTGCGCTGCGGCGCCGCGCCGGAGCGTTTTATCTGGGCGGCGCGCGAGGCGCTTTTGCGCGATTATGCGCTGCCGACGGCGTTTCGGATGTTCCGCGATGCCGATTAGTATACGAATTGCGGGAATGAGGATGCCATGACGCTTCTCGAAGACATCGCCGTATCAATCGAACAAGGAAAGATCCGCCGCACAAAAGAGCTGGTAAAGCTGGCCGTGGAGGGCGGCACCAATCCGCGCACCGTGCTGAACGAAGGGCTGCTGAACGGCCTGAAAGCCGTGGGCAAGCGCTTCGACCGCAACAGCGGCATGGTGTCGGACATGCTGGTGAGCGCCCGAGCGATCAACGAGAGCATGGAGATCCTGAAGCCCATGCTGCTCCCGCCGGGACGCCAGCCCATCGGCCGCGCCTGCATCGGCACCGTGCGCGGGGACCTGCATGACGTCGGAAAAAACATCGTCCGGCTCATGCTGGAATCCCGCGGGATCGAGATCGTCGACCTCGGCGTGGACGTCCCGCCGGAGGCCTTTGTCCGGGCAGTCATCGAGGACGGCTGCGAGCTGGTCTGCTGCAGCGCGCTCCTGACGGCGACGGTGCCGGAGATGCAGGCCGTCATCCGCGCGCTGCGCACTGCCGGCGTGCGGGACCGCGTGCTCGTCATGGTCGGCGGCATCCCGGTGACGGCGGCTTACGCAAAACGCATCGGAGCGGACATATGGTCGTCTGACGGCTTCGACGCCGCCGAAAAAGCGGAGGCGGCGCTCCTGGAACGGCGCCGCAGGGAACAGAAAGAGAAGGAGGAACCACATGCGTGATCTGAAAGCTTTCGCGAAGGAATGCGGCTTTACGGTCGCAGAGGACCTGGATCCGAAGACGCTGCACTTTATGCCCGAGGTCCGGGAAATGTGCGCGACGGGCTGCCGCCACTACAATCACAGTTGGGCCTGCCCCCCTGCCAACGGCTCGCTGGAGGAGTGGCGGGAAAAGGCGTCCCGTTTCTCGAAGGGCATCCTGCTCCAGACGGTCGGCGACATCGAGGATACGCTGGATTTCGAAGCGATCATGGAGATCGCGAAGACCAATTCGGAAAACTTCATCCGCTTCACCGACGTTTTGCTGGACGAGGATCATCTCGACTGTCTGCCGCTGGCCGTCGGCGGCTGCACCCGCTGCAGGCAGTGCACCTATCCGGATGCGCCCTGCCGCTTTCCCGACCGGAATTTCTCCTCGATGGAGGCCTCGGGGCTGCTGGTGAATCAGGTCTGCTCCGACAACGGCGTCCCCTACAATTACGGCAAGGGCAAGATGGCCTATACCTCCTGCCTGCTGTATAACTGATCGCGAACCGTGTTTTTGGCGAGGCGAAGCCCCGGCAATAACTATGGATCGTTTTCTCCGGTTTGCTTTGTGAAAAAGGAAGATGAAGATGGAACACCAGATCGTTTTGATGGACGGCGCCACCGGCACCCGCCTGTGGGAGCTGGCGGAGCGCGCGGGAGAGGCGCGCGCCCCGGTTTGGACCTATAACCTCACGCATCCCGAGCTCGTCCGCCGCGTGGCGGAGGAATATATTGCCGCGGGTTCAAAGCTGCTCTGCGCCAACACGTTCGCCGCCAACGGCGCGGAGGCCGCCCGCGTCCCCGGGATCGACGTCGGCGCGGCGGTCGCCGCAGGCGTTGAGATCGCGAAGGAGGCCGCGCTGGCCGCGGGAGACGTCCGTGTCGCGGTGGACGTCGGCCCGCTCTCCGCAATGCTCGTCCCCTACGGGACGACGGAGCCGGAGCGCGCCCGGCAGCTCTTTGCCGACCAGATCGGCGCCGGTGTCGCCGCGGGCGCCGATTGTATCTTCCTGGAGACGTTTACCAGTCTCGCCATGCTGCGCATCGCCGCGGAGGAGGCCGTGACGCACGGTCTTCCCGTCCTCTGTTCGCTGAGCTTTGCCCGGAACGGGCGGACGATGATGGGCGACGGCATCGCGGACATCGTCGATACGCTTTCGCCGATGGGCGTCGCAGCGCTGGGCATCAACTGCTCCTTCGGCCCCGCCTCGGCCGTCCCCGTCATCCGGGAGTACGCCGCGCACACCGACCTGCCGCTGATCGTAAAACCCAACGCCGACTGCGCCGCCGGAGAGTTCGCGGACACGCTCGCCCCCGTGCTCCCGCTGGTCGCCTACGCGGGCGCCTGCTGCGGCAGCGATCCCGACTACATCCGCGCCCTTGCCGCGCGCCTGTAACACACAGAAACGGCAGCAGCCCCCTCGCCTTTCGGCGAGGGGGCTGCTGCCGTTTCCGGTCATCAGAGGAAGGCCAGCGACAGCGCGATGAGGAACTGCGCCGGGTAATAGGTGAGATAGTTCAAAACGATGTCCACGGGGCGGTCTCTTCCCTCCCCGAAATAGGTGCCGCTCAGCACCAGGTCGGACACGGCGAACAGGACGCTCCCGGCAAAGAACAGGTTCAGCGCCGTCTCCCGAAAGCTGTGCAGCAGCGCCAGGGAGCCGGAGAGCAGCACCGTCAGGAACAGGAGGAACCCGTATGCCGCCACAACGGGCTTCATCTGCCCGTAACGCAGCTTCATCGGCTTTTCCATCAGGAGGTTCACGGCGGTCAGCACAGCCGCGAGTCCCAGCGGGATCAGCACATCATCGGAGCGGCCGTGGATATAGAACTGCAGGATCAGCCCGAGCTGATACAGGATGTGGCCGACGCCGAAGGTGGCGAAGCCCGCATAGGTCAGCGGCGCGTCATCGGCGGGATAGACGAATTTCAGATCCAGCCAGATGTCGCCCATCAGGCCGAAGACCAGCCCCGGCACGACGAAGGCGCCGAGGACCGGCAGCGCGCCTCCCGCCGCGGCGCGCGTCCAGCCGCAGACCGCCAGCGCGACGAACAGCGCCGAGGTCAGGGATTTCCACAGCGCGGCCTTCAGCGTCGGGCCCCGGAGCTTCTCGCGCAGGAACAGCGCCAGCGCGGCCGCGCCGCAGGCCAGAAGAACGATGCATGCCGTCATAGCCCTCACCCTCTCTTCCTGCGTTAAGTATATGCGTGCGTCCGGACATATTCCGCGATTTTTGTAAGACTTTCTCCCGTGAGGTGCAGGCCATCGCCGTTGTGGGCGCTTTCCGGCAGCTTTCCGTTGACCGCCAGCGCCTCCCAGCTGTACAGGTAGGGCAGGCCGAGCTGCGCGGCGATGCTCTCGATCCATCCGTTGGCGTCATTGATTTTGTTGTTGTTGATGTCCCTTTGATTCTTGTAGCTGTCCGCGACAGGGTAGATGGAGTTGAGGATGATCCTGGTATCGGGGCTGGCCGCCTGGATCTCCCCGATGAGCTGTTTGTATACGGCGATGAAATCGTCCTTCCCCACGAGCGCGATCCCGTCCACGCCGAGCGTAATGATCATGATCTCCGGCTTCACCTTCGCAGCCGCGTCCGCAATGGAAAGCTCCTCGCCGCCCGGTCGGAGATAAATCTTCGCGCTCTGGTAATAGGGAAGCGTCAGGTAGCCGACCGCAGGCGTCCATACCTGTTCCGGCTTCGGCAGGTCGGTGTAGCCCGCCTGATAGTAGGGAATGAAGCCGTAAGTCGTGCTGTCGCCCAGGAAAACAATCTTGTCGAGATACTCCCGTCCGGCGTCCGCCGTCAGGCCGAGGCGCAGCGCGCCGGCCGCCTGTCCCCCGCTCTGCTTTGCCCGCGAGAAGATCTGCGTGGTGTTGCTCGGCTGGTCATAGCTGAAGTCGAAGCCGAGGATCGGCCCGAGCTCCTGCAGCTTGAAGTAATTGTTGTTGCCGATGAGGAACGCGCTCAGATCGGCGTATACGGCGCCGTCGATCACGATCGGCTGCGAGGAAACGACCGCCGAGGCAGACTTGTCCTCCCCCGGCTCCAGATCGCCCGGCCGCGGCGTATACTTTTCGCCCCGGGAGATATACACCGTTTTGCTCGCATCGTCGAAGCCGACGGAAAACTCGCTCCCGGTGCCGCTGAGCAGGCAGGCCAGATCGCGCAGCTTGAAATAGTTGTAGCCGTCGATGTTGTACTTCTCGCAGGCCACATTCTGCCCGTCCACCGTCAGCTTCTGCGGCGAGCGGACGACTCTGGGCGCCGCCATCGCGCCCGTCGGAGCCAGAAGCGCCAGCGCCAGCAGCAGCGCCAGCGCGATGCGTCCGATGTGTTTTGATTTCATTCCGTATTCCTCCGCTCTTTGCGTAATCCGGTTTTTTGCGTCAACTCCCGTTCGTTCTTCATGCGTTTCCCCGTTTTTCAGCCATTTTTGCGAGGAACTCCGTGCCATAGCCGTAATGCTCCACGACGAAGTCGAGGTCCTTGTCGCCGCGGCCGGAGAGGTTGACGAGGATGGAGCCGGTGATGCCCGTGCGGGCGACGCGGATCGCGTACGCCAGCGCGTGCGAGCTCTCGATGGCCGGGATGATGCCCTCATGGCGGCTCAGCAGGAACAGCGCCTCAATGGCCTCCTCGTCGCTGGCTGTGACATAGCGGATGCGTCCCAGGTCGTGCAGCATGGCGTGCTCCGGGCCGACGGAGGGATAGTCCAGGCCGCTGGCGTTGGAGTAGACCGGCGCGGGATCGCCGTTGGCGTCGGCCAGCATGATGCTGTTGAAGCCGTGCATGACGCCCTCGCTCCCGTAGGTGATGGACGCCGCGTGGTCGCCCAGCTTCTCCCCGCGCCCCAGCGGCTCCACGCCGACGAGCTCGACCGGATCGGCGAGAAAGGGCGTGAACATGCCGATGGAGTTGCTCCCGCCGCCCACGCAGGCCGTCACCTGATCGGGCAGATGGCCGGTCTGGGAGAGGAACTGCTCGCGCGCCTCCTCCCCGACGCAGTACTGAAAATCCCGCACCATCAGCGGGAAGGGGTGCGGACCGGCGGCGGTGCCGATGCAGTAGACCGCGTCGCGGTACTCTTTCGAATAGGCCTCAAACGCCGCGTCGACGGCCTCCTTCAGCGTCCGGAGCCCGAAGCCAACGGGGATCACGTTGGCGCCGAGCATCTTCATGCGCGTGACGTTGGGGGCCTGCTTGGCGATGTCGACCTCGCCCATGTAGATGTCGCACTCCAGTCCGAAGTAAGCCGCGGCGGTGGCCAGCGCCACGCCGTGCTGTCCAGCGCCCGTCTCGGCGATGAGCTTCTTTTTCCCCATGTATTTGGCGAGCAGTCCCTCGCCCATGCAGTGGTTGAGCTTGTGCGCGCCCGTGTGGTTCAGATCCTCCCGCTTGAGGTAGATCTGCATCCGCCCCAGCAGATTGGAGAGGTTCATGCAGTGGTACACCGGGGTGGGCCGCCCCTGGAAGTCCCGGCGGATGCGGCGCAGCTCGGCAATGAACTGGGCAGACTGGGCGATGGTGTGGTAGGCCTCGGCATACTCATTGAAGGCCTTGATGAGCTCCGGGTCCTCCAGATAGTTGCCGCCGTATTTCCCGAAGTACCCGTCCGCGGAGGGGTATTCCTTCAGATAATTGTCGTAGTCTCTGTACTTGTTCATGTCCCCGTGTTTCCTCTCGGTTTCCTGTATTTGCATCCGGCGCGATTTGGTGTTATTATACAACTGCCGACGTCCGATATCCAGCTTTTTTTCGGCGCCGCCGCGCTTTTTTGCCGCATTCGGCGCACAAAGAGGACGCATCGGGCGACGGCATCACGGCCGCGCTCCGTCCGCGGCTGTCTCCGACCGCATCTTGAGATCATGTGAAGGAAGGAACACGATATGAAAGCGAACGAATCATTCCCCTCTCCCGAGGAATTCCTGGCGCAGTACCGCGCCGGTGTCGAGGCACAGCAGCGCGCCGGGCGGCGCGAGGTGCTGCGCGTCGACGTCACGCTCACCGGTCACACGCTCGAAGAGCCGGAGCCCGGCTATACGATCCTGACGCTGCCCTTCACCGGATTCGCCGACAGCCCCTGGTTCCGCGGCACGATCCTGCCCGGCGCAGCGGACGTGCAGCGGCGGAGGAACGGCGAAATCGAGCGCCTCTGCGCCGATTACTGGCTGGAAGGGTGCGATTTCACCGGCGCAGCGTGCCGCGTACACATCGTGAACGTGGACGAAGGCAGCGGCTGGAAGCCCACTGTCACGGCCGACAGCGCCGCCATGCGTTTTCTGAACGGCGCCGACTGCTACACGGTCATGGAGATGCGGCGGGTCGGCCCCATCGTCCACATTTTCACTGAGCTTCCCGAAGCGGCGGCACGCCCGTCCGAGTCCTGACTCCATTTTCATTCCTTGACGGAGGTGTCGCTGCATGCCCCTGCGGCTCATACGAAACGACATCACAAAGACGGCGGCGGACGCGATCGTCAACACGGCGAATCCCCGCCCCGTGATCGGCGCGGGAACGGATTCCGCCGTCCACGCGGCAGCCGGGCCGGAGCTCCTGGCGGCGCGGCAGGCCGTCGGCGACATTGCGCCCGGCTGCTGCGCCGCGACGCCCGCTTTCGCCCTGCCGGCGCGCTATGTGCTGCACGCCGTCACGCCCTTCTGGATCGACGGCCGGCACGGCGAGGAAGAAGCGCTCCGCCGCACCTATGATGCCGCGCTGGCGCTGGCGGAGCGGCTGCAGTGCCAGTCCGTCGCGTTCCCGCTTCTGGCGGCGGGGAGCTGCGGTTATCCACGGGAGCTGGCGCTGTCCGTCGCGATCGCTGCCTTCACCGATTTTCTGATGGAGCACGAGATGACGATCCTCCTGACGCTGTACAACCGCGAAGCGTTCGGGCTGGCCGGTTCGCTGTTCGACGATCTGAAAAGCTATATCGACGATCGCTACGTGGAGCAGCATGCCCACCGATGGGAGAACGCCGAATCCGCCCGGGATCGCCGCCGTCCGGTCAGCGCCGCTCATCCGATGGCGGATTCCCTGGAGAAGCTGTCGAAGCGGCGGGAAAAAGCCGCGCGGCAGGAGGCCGCGCAGGCGGACGCGTTCCTCGCGGCGGACGAGGCCTGCGGCGAGCGCCCGGCATCCTCGGGATCGCCGGACGGCTCCGTATCCGCGGCAATGTCGGCGCCCGTCGGCGCGGCGATGTCGGACGCCTCGCTGATCGACTGGCTCCGCCAGCACGAAACCACCTTTTCCGAATATCTGATGGATCTGCTGCGGGAGCGCAGCGGGAAGGATTCCGAGGTCTACAAGCGCGCGGAGGTCAGCAAGCAGCTGTTCAGCAAGATCCTGAGCACCCCGGATTACCGGCCGACCAAGAGCACCGCGATCCAGCTGGCGATCGGCCTGCAGCTGGACATGGAACAGACCCGGAAGCTGCTGGAGAAGGCGGGCTATGCCCTGACGCGAAGCAGCAAGGCCGATCTGGTGGTGCAGTATTACATCGAGCGCGGGATCTACAGCGTCACGTTCATCAACGAAGCGCTGTACGACTGCGGGCTCCCGCTTCTGAAGACAGGACTGAAATCCTGAAAACGTCAACCGCCGGTTGACCAACTCCCCTTTCGGATCCGCTATGCTTGGCATAGAAAAACACGAAAGGGGAGTTTTCTTATGAACAAGGATCTGACCGAAATCGTCTTCATTCTGGACCGCAGCGGTTCCATGGCCGGGCTGGAGGACGACACCGTCGGCGGCTTCAACGCCATGGTGGAAAAGCAGAAGAAGGAACCGGGCACGGCGCTGCTCTCCGCGGTGCTGTTCAGCGACCGCAGCGAGGTGCTGTATGACCGGACAGACATCCGGAAGATCGAGCCCATGACGGACCGGCAGTACCGCGTCGGCGGCTGCACGGCCCTGCTGGACGCCATCGGCGGCGCGGTGCATCACATCGCCAACGTGCACAGGTACGCCCGCGAGGAGGACCGCCCCGCCCGGACGATCTTCGTCATCACGACGGACGGCATGGAAAACGCCAGCCGCCGCTACAGCGCCCGGGACGTGCGGGAAATGGTGCAGCACGAGCAGGAAAAGTACGGCTGGGAGTTCCTGTTTCTCGGCGCGAACATGGACGCCGTCACCGAAGCCCGCGGGATGGGCATCCGGGCCGACCGGGCCGTGCGCTACAACTGCGACGCCGAGGGGACCGAGCTGAACTTCAGCGCGGTCAGCAAGGCCATCTCCCGCGCCAGAAGCGGCGCGTGCATCGAAGCGGACTGGAGCGCCGAGATCGCGGAGGACTATCGGAAGCGCGGCAGGAAATAACAAAGCAGCGTCGGAAACGCGCCGGAGCATCCCCGCTCCCCCTCCTTTCGGAGGGGCGCGGCGGAGCGCTCCGGCGCTTCTCTTTTTTACAGAATGTTCACACACTCCGGCGGTCTTTTAAGAAGCTTTTAAGCTTTTGCGTCTTTGATAGAGGCGATCCTGAAACAAGCGAGGCGAGCGTATGCAATACCGTCATGAATGGAAACACGAATTGAATTATCTGGATCTTCTGACGATCCGGACCCGTCTTCAAGCGGTGATGGAGCCGGATCCCCATGTGATCGACGGCAAGTACCTCATTCGCAGTCTTTACTTTGATAATCTGAGCGACAAAGCCCTGCGGGAAAAGCTGGACGGTGTGAACCTGCGGGAAAAATTCCGCATCCGCTATTACAACGGCGACACCTCTCTGATCCATCTGGAGAAAAAGAGCAAGGTCAACGGACTCGGAACAAAATTCTCCGCCCGGCTTTCCGCGGAGGAAGCGCAGAAGGTCGTGGAGGGCGACATCGACTGGATGCTGGCGTCTGAACATCCGTTGATTCAGGAGTTCTACTGCAAGATGCGTTATCAGGGAATGCGCCCCAAAACCATCGTGGACTATACGCGGGAGCCCTTCATTTACGGACCGGGGAATGTGCGCGTCACCTTCGACTATGACATCCGGACCGGCCTGCGCTGCACGGATTTTCTGAACCCGGACTGCGTGACGATCCCCGCGGGCGACGCGCCGATCCTCCTGGAAGTTAAATGGGACGCATTTCTGCCTTCCATCATCCGCGACGTCGTTCAAATGCCCGGACGCCATGCCACGGCGTTTTCCAAATACGCACAATGCCGGATCTACGGCTGAAACAGGAATG
>JAEEGL011335224.1_pt1 | contig 10255 bp, 19 predicted proteins | sample 9134231 | NCBI WGS metagenome assembly JAEEGL01 (sample SAMN16246548, study PRJNA631951) | gut metagenome | biome: gut microbiome; feature: rumen; material: fiber-attached | host: Bos | place: Iran: Karaj | collected 2018-10 | reverse complement strand
CTGGCCCTGGGGGAGGAGTCCCTGGAGGGACTGAGTGTGGTTCGCGCCGTCCACATGAACGTTGATTCCGCAGCTGCTGTTGGCGATTGCTCCTGCCTCCCTGAGTTTCCGAATAATTTCCTGCAGAGCTTCCAGATCCTCGTACTGGAGGATCGGCGTCACCACTTCGCAGCGATGGTCATCGGACGACCGGCCTTCGCTGACAGAACGGCGATGTCCGCGGACATTGATTTCCGGACTGATGGAGATATCCCGCATGCACTTCCAGGTGCGGCCTTTGTTGTCCTTGGCCGTCCGAGTATCGTATCCGTCGCTCAGACGCCCGGTGGCGGTCCCGCCGAAGTATCCAGAGATGACCTGCGCGGCCTTCTCACGGGTGATGCCGGTCAGTTCGATCTCTACGCCGAAGTTCTGATTCTGAATGGTGATCATGGTGGTATCTCCTTTCAATCCTGCCAGGCTGGTTAGTGAAGCACTACGCGGTTCTTGCCGACAGTGATCACGGTGTATTCAAAGCGATTGTCGTTCCAGCTGCGGGTGACTTTGGCAATGCGGTTCATCTTCATGTTCGGTTTTCCCATATGGCGGCGGACAGCGGGGAGAAGGATCTTCCTGACCTCATCGGAAGTGATGTCCTTTGTGCGGATCCTGGCTTCTTCTACACGCTCCAGATCGTATTTTGCGCGGAGGCGGCTGTAATACTTTTCCATGGCTGCTTCGCCCTCTTCGCCTTCCAGGTACCAGTCAGCGTCCCGGCGGCTGCCAATTTTGAAGAAGATGCGCTTTTCGATGACATCCAGCCGTTCGTTCCAGATGATGGCGTCCCGGCCAAAGCCGCGGGCGTTGATCACCCGTTCATCCTCACAGCGGCCAACGGTGAGCACGATCGCTTCGGCGGTCCTGAAGTTCTCGCCCCAGATCGTTTCCTGGTGGAGCATCACCCGGATCACTTCGTTGCCCTTCCGGAAATCGATCTTAGCGATTTCACCCTGGGAACCGTTCATCGTGTTGGTGTTGATCTGATAACCGGCGTTCAGGAACTCGGAGATCTTGGCGGCGTAGATGGCGTTGATTTCTGTGGACTTCATGGTGTTTTCTCCCTTCGTTGATGTCTTAGTTGGTATCGCTTACAACCATATAATACACCCATATCGGGTGTATGTCAAGAGGCAATTACACTTTTTTTCAGTGTTTTTTACACTTGACACGGGTGCATGATTGCGGTAGTATAAGAGGCGAAGGAGGTGAGACTGTGACGAAGTATTCACGGCTCCGCTATAAGATGAACGTGCTGTCTGCTCTTAGAGAGGCTGGATACACAACTGGGCGGATACGCAGCGAGAAGATCATGGGTGAGCAAATGCTGCAAAAAATCCGGAAGGGTGAAGAAATGCCATCATGGGGAACAATCGAGACGATATGCAGAATTCTTAATTGTCAGCCCGGCGATATCGTAGAATATGTTCCCAGAAACGAAGGAGCCGATGACGATGCGTAATCTTGGAACGACGTACCGTATTGGCGGAGTGTTCATGGTTGAAAACATGACAAATGGAAAGATGCTCATAGGTTCTTCGTTTGACGTTGAAGGGTACAGAAAGCATCTTCGGAAACAGCTTGAGGCCGGGCAGCATCCGAATCCAGAATTGCAGAAAGACTACAGCAATCATAACCGGTTCCGCTTTCATCTTCTGCATGTTGGCATTTATCCAAAGTATCAGGATTATAGCAATGAGCGCCGGAAGTTGTATGATCTCGAAAGAGAATACGAAAAAAAGTATGGTGTGCTGGAGGGTGGTTACAATCGCCCTGTAGGAAAAAAGAAAGAAGCCCCGGATGCGTCAACATCCGAGGCCGGGGAGTGAGGATTACAGCTTCTTAGGATTACCCGCAAAGTCGTGCGTGACTTTAGGTTCCTTGTTGGGCACTCTCACGATAATGTCTGAGATATCGCAGTCAAGTGCTTCACAGATCAGATCGAGGTGCTCAAAGCTGATCCTTTCAGCAAACTCATTGTAGAGTTCGCTGATCGTGGTGGGGCGGATCCCTGTAGCTCTTGCCAGATCCGCCTGATTGCGCCGGAGTTCGCCAAGCTTCCGGGAGAGAACGATCTTAATCATCAACACCATGCTCCTTCGTGTGAGATTCTAACACCCTTTTGCAGATTACGCTTGAATTTGTTATCATTTCACGCAACGAGTGATAACATATCGGATTCTGTTAGAAGCGGAGGAGCACGGGGACGAAAAAAAGGGACATGCTTCATTCCCGAAGCATAATCCCTTTTTCAGTGCCGGTCACTCAAGATCGGCCATTGAGATTTCGAGGACGAACAGGCCATTGACCATATAGATCATGGGCTCCTGAGTTCGCCCAGCGAAAATGTGGTGGAGTTCAGAAGAGCCTGGGCGAACACTGGCCTCTGCCTCGTCACCGACAGATTCGATGTCAAATGGGATCTCGGCGGTGTCGTGGCCGTCTCGGGTGTAGTTGAAGACGATCTTCAGCTTATCGTCGTACAGGTACACGGCCCGGAGGAACATGTTGAAGAGAAGCTCCTGGTAATCCTTGTCCTCCAGATCGCCTACGCGGACCAACGACAGTGCGGAGATGATATCGTCCCTGGAGAGGTTGGACAGCTTGTCCGGCGTTTTCAGGGCGATTTTTGCTGTCAGGTCCGCTTTCTGGTCTTCGAGTTCGGTCAGACGTTCCTTGGTGGTTGGTGTGATGATCCCCTGCTCGATGGCGGACATGATGTTTTTGATGGCGCCTTCCGTCTGTTTGAGCTGGGACTTGAGGAGAGAGACTTCCACCGGCTCCGCGTGCTTTTGCTGGTACTCGATCGACTTGTCGGCCAGCCACTCGATCATGCCATCCTGCAGGGCGTATTCCTTCAGCGCTTTGGCCACCAGGTATTCGAGCCGGTCACGGCCGATTTTCTGTTTATCACACGTCTTTTCATAAACCTGGTTTTTGCAGGCGTAGTAGGCGTAGAGCCGGCCTGTCTTGCTGGTGCCTGACTTTCCGATCATGGCAGATTTGCAGTGGCCGCAGAAGGCTTTTCCTGTGAGCAGGTACACGCTGTTTTCCCTCCGTTTCTTGACAGGGCTGTTTCTCGGATTGGCTTTGAGCTTCAGGCGCTCCTGGACGGCGTAAAAGGTGGAACGGTCGACGATGGCCGGCACGCCGTTTTCGATGCGGTATTCGCCGTAGATGTAGTAGCCGATATACCGCTCGTTGGACAGGAGCTTATTGAACGAGGATTTGTTCCAGGGCGATTTGTGCTTGGTTTTGACGCCGCGCGCATTCAGATCCCGGGCGATGTCTGCCAGGTTGTCACCGGCCAGGAAGCGGCTGAAGATCTCCTTGACGATGGCCGCTTCTTCCGGATCGACGGCGTACCGGCCATCCTCGCCCTTTCGGTAACCAAATGGCAGCGCCGTGGTGACCATGCACTTTTCCGCATTGTCGTTCAGGCCACGGCGGATCTTCGTCGACAGTTCCCTGCTGTAGTATTCGGCCAGGCCCTCCAGCAGCGATTCCATCAGGACGCCGGTTGGATCGTCGGAGATGTTCTCCATGGCGCTGAGGACGCGCACGCCGCACTCCTTCAGCTGCCGCTTGTACACCACGCTGTCATACCGGTCACGGGCAAAGCGGTCCAGGGAATAAACGATCACATAACTGAAGGCGCCTTTTTTCGCGTCGGCGATCATCCGCTGGAATTCAGGCCGGTTGTCGCTGGTGCCGGTCATGGCGCGGTCGGCGTAGATGTCGATCACCTTCAGGTCCTGCCGTTCGGCAAACTCCCGGTCAGCCTTTACCTGCTGGTCGATGGACACGTCCCGCTGGTTGTGGCTGCTGTAGCGGGCATAGATGACGGCGAGTTTATTTTTCCCGTTTGCGGATGAATTCTTTATTGCCAATATCGATCACCTACTTCAGCTGGAACTCATACTGTCTGTCTGGCCATTCATTGCTGTAATCCATCAATTTGTCAACAACCAAGGTGATCGTCCCTGTCAGTTTCCGAAGAACAAATACTTTGCCCACTGAGATTTCTTTGCCAGGCATAATTTTTGTACCGACTTCTGAATTCTTGGCAATTAAGGTTGCATCCTGAAGCTCTATGCCATCCTGGTAGGCGGTTACGTCCACATTGACGGCGAACAGATCCGCTTCGGTTCCGATGTTCCTCCAGGTGAATCTCACCAGCAAATAATTCTGGTTTCCAACCGTCTGGATTTCATAACCGTTATATTTCACTTCCGCGGTTCCATGCCTGAAAAAGCTTATCTCTCCCATCTTTCGATAATGGAGTCCATCGAGTAATGCCAGCAATTCAGTTTTTCCTGCTCCTGTTCCATTGCCTCTGTAAAAGGCATAGCAGGTTCTGCCCATCGGCGAACGGAGCGATGCGACATAGAATTCCTGATTTCCTGCAGGATGAAGCGTAAACAGCGCTGTCTGGCGGCCGTCAACCGTGATTTCCTCCCAGTCAGAATAATCATCCTCAAGGCGCAGAGTGGTTTTCATCTCAGCTACGATCTCCGGGACAGTTGGCGTACCGGAAAAAGAATCTTTGTATTCAATCAACGTCACATTTTGCGATGTAGTCGCTGTTTTCAGCTCATACCAATCTTCTTTTTTGTTATACTTCCAGCCATCCGGTAAAGAAAGCTCGAAGTAGTTCAGCTGATATACCGTTTCAGCGCTGGATGCTGAAACAAGCAGGACGAAGAGCAGCAGCACCGTGACCAGACATACTGTCATTCGTTTCATCGTGTCATCCCCCTTGTACTATACCAGTTACTTGAGCTGTACCTATATGCACTTCTTAGTTACTTGTACTGTACCCTACTTACGTATACCCATAGTTGTATATAAACCAAGTAACATATATGCTTATAGAGAGATTAAGATATAATATACAGTCTTTCTCTTTTCTTTTGGTTCTTTTCTTTTCTCTTAAACCGAATGATACGAAATGATACGATTTGAACCTCAGCGCGATCCCCGGCATCCGCACTTCCCCGCATACCTGATTTTATCAGTTTTGTCCGGGAAAAGATATTGAATCACTTTTGCCTGACAGAATCAGCCGGACGTGCTATGATAGTGCGTGCCACCGGTGAGTACTGAAACAGGAGCGTTGAAATATGAGCGACACAGAGAAAGCTGCCGAGCTGAGGCGGCTGATTGGCAAGCTGTTGGAGAGGATCACCGATGTCAAACTGCTGGAGCGGATTTACAGTTTCATCGGAAAGCTGTACTGTGAACAATAAACTGAAAGTCAGAGCTGTCTCGAAAGAGGCAGCTCTTTTTTTATTCCTCAGTTTCCGTTTCCCCGTCCGGGTGAGCTTTCAGATCTTCGACGAAATCCCTAAACATAGCCCATTGCTCATCGGTCCAGCACTTGGCAGCCATGACAGCCAGAGACTTGAAGTACGGGGATTCATCCGGTGTATGTTCCTCGACAAAGGCTTTGAAACGTTCTTCAGGCTGTAGGGTGCGAAGCATTTCTCCTTCCCCGGTTGTAAGCCAAAGATAATTGACGTTAAAAGTGGCGCAGATCAGCTTTAGAGTGCTCTCACTGATACCGCCTTTCAGCCTCGTTTCGGCCTCCTCAATGTTTTGAACCATTGCGCTTGTCATTCCAAGTTTTTGTGCAAAGGCTTCACGTGATAGTTTTCCACCTGGCTGATTAAGCCGGATGTATTTGATCCGTTCAGAAATGGTCATAATTTCACCTCCTTCTTCATCATATCACACGAAAAGTTAGTTGTCAAACTAAATTTCTTTTTGCAAAGTAGTTGACAAGCTGATTTTTCTGTGGTATTTTTAGTCCGTCAGCTAAACCTCGCAAATGACAGAAAGGTGGTGAACAAAATGAGCGAACGAGAAAAGGGAGCGATCCTGGAACAGGCCGCAAGCCTGCCGCCGCTGCTGAAAGCCAGAGCCGAAGGCTTCATGCAGGGCCTGACCGCAGCCGCAGCGGATACCGGCCGTTCCGCATCCCAGCCCGAACAGGCTGAGAAAGAGAAGGAGGAGGCGCAGCAAGATGGATGAGAAAACGGTATTTAAAATTGGCCAACGTATCAATGCGCTGCGGACCGAAAAAAACCTATCGGCGGAAGAACTTGCTGCCATGATCGGGAAAGACCGTTCCACCGTGTACCGATACGAAAACGGAGAGATCCAGGATATTCCACTGGCCGCGATTCTGGACATTGCAAAAGCGTTGAAGGTTACGCCCACTGAACTGATTTGCTGGACCGAGAAGGAACAGGAACGCATACGCCTTGACATCGCAAAAGAAAAAGCCGCTGCAATCCTGCTGCGGCAGATGGAGAAGGACGAGGATGCATTCGAGGTTTTCATGAAAGAAAAGGAACAAAGAGACCGCCCGGCTTTTTTCAAGGAGAATCTACTGCCAGCGCTCTATCAGCTCGGACAGGTACTGGCAAATCTGAGGAATTAAAGCTTCAGGTTTTGCAAAACCGCATTGTAGAACTCAGCAATTTTCTTTCCGGCAACATCAGGTTTTTCCGCTTCCACAGGAACGACCTTCAGCATGCCTTCTTCCATTGCCTTGAGTGTCAGCTCTTTGGCAATTTCATACTCAATCGCTTTGTGCTCCATAGACACCTCCCTTCTCCGGGCGGCGCATCCATTGTAACACAAAGTCCGATGATAACCAACACAAAAGGAGTTGATCCACATGGAAGCGGCAGAAGCCGCGAAAGTACAGTTCGACCCTTCCCTCATCCCTCCGGAAGCCGTGGAATACCTGGCATCCGAAACGCTGCGGCTGGTACGCTGGATGATGACGATCCCCAAGTACCGGGAAGCCATTGAAGCGCTGAACGCCGCCAGAAGGACCGCGAGAGGAGGCGGCGAGGATGGATAGGGTACAAAAAAGCCCCGGCCTGCTGGAACAGGACGGAGCCGAAAGTGTGCAAACCACTAAGCACGAGGAAATGATAACACGGCGGAAGCCAAACGTCAAGAGGGCGAATTGGCTCAAAGAGTTTCACGTGCGGAGCGGGATGACCAGCGCGGAGATCGTTGAGCTGATCCGCCCTTTGTGTCCGGGATTCGACAAGCCGCTGCTGGTGAAATGCGAGAACCCGGAGAAGTACGGGATCCAGCTTTCCCAGAAGGCCATGAGGCGGCTTAAGGAGGTGGAGAAACGTGACGGACCTGCCTGACGCGCCTTGGATCCGGGACGCGGAGATCAACGGAATGCCGGAGGATCCCCCGCCGCTGTGCCCGGTCTGCGGAGAAGAAGCGGAGGACTATTACATCGACCTTGCCGGGGACATCATCGGCTGCGAGAACTGCGTCCGCAGAAGGGACGCGTACGAGTACAAAATCAACCAGTAAGGAGGACTGAACATGATCCAGAAACCCGAAAACATCGTTCCCCAGGAGAAAAAGATCCGCATGCTGATCGCCGGCTATCCCGGAATCGGCAAAAGCACCCTGGCGCTGAGCGCCCCGCGTCCCCTGCACATCGACTGCGATTTCGGCATTGACCGCGTAGAACCGCAGTACCGGATGCCGTTCATCCAGCCCGGCAGCTATGCGGAGATCCTGAACGACCTGCAGCCCGGCAACCTGACCGACTTCGACACGCTGGTGTTCGATACCGGCGGCAAGCTGATCACCCTGATGAGCCAGTGGGCGATCCTGCAGGACAACAAGTACGGCCAGCGGGACGGCAGCCTCTCCCTCAAGGGCTACGGCGCGGTCGGCAGGGAGTTCGTCCGGCTGATGGACTACTGCTTCTACCAGCTGAAAAAGCACATCGTGATCATCTTCCACGCGACGGAGGAAAAGGACGGCGACAACACCCGGCTCAGGATCAAGGTGGAAGGCCAGACCAAGAACAACGTCTGGGAGCCGATGGACCTGGGCGGCTTCGTGGAGATGCAGGGCAACGACCGGACGATCGGCTTCAGCAACTGCGAGCGGTATTTCGCCAAGGGCACCCGCGGCATCCACGGCATCTACAAAATCCCGGACCTGGCCAACCATCCGAACGACTTCCTGACGCAGCTGTTCGCCGAGTACAACAAAAAGAGCGAGGAAGAAGTCGCCGCGGCCACCGAACAGCAGCGGAAGTATACGGAAGCCATGGCGGTCGGCCGGGAGATCATCGCCAACGTGGTGGACGCGGAAAGCGCCAACAGCGCGGCCCAGGCTATGAAGGGGCTGGAGCACGCGCTGACCAGCGAGGCGGAGATCAAGGCCGAGTGGGTCAAAAAGACCAAGGAGCTGGGCCTGTCCTTCGATAAAGCCACCAAGGCTTATGTGAAAGGTGTGGTCGCCTGATGGCATTCCTGATGACACACAGCCTCCTGAGCGCCTGGCTGTACAGCATGAAGGAGAATCCCTTTGCCGACGCCACCACGGAAGACACCGCGAAAGAGGACTTCCTGCGGGTGCTGCGGCGGGAGCCAACGCCGACCACGGAGGCCATGCAAAAGGGCATCGACTTTGAAAACCTGGTCACCGACATCTGCAGCCAGATGCGTCCGGTGCAGGGAAACCTTCTGAACACACCGGACGAGGGCGACACTGTATCCGAGGAGCTGAAGAAACACCAGTGGTTCATTCCGGCGCTGAAGGTGGCCAAGACCGTCCGGGGCGGGCAGTTCCAGTATTCGGCTTATAAGCGCGTGGAGATCGACAGATACGAGCTGCTGCTCCACGGCAGGCTGGACGCGCTGAAGGCCGGGCACATCTACGACATCAAGTTCTCCGGAAGCTATGACCGCGGGAAATATATCGACAGCACGCAGCACCCGATGTACCTGGAGCTGATGCCGGAAGCAGTCGATTTCACCTACCTGGTCAGCAACGGGACGGACGTATGGACGGAGCGGTACCGGCGGGATGAAACACAGAGCATCTATCCCGTGATCCGGGATTTCCTGCAGTGGCTGACGGCCACCGGCCTGATACAGACCTACCTGTACCACTGGGGTGAGCGGAAATGAGGGGACGCCTCCGCGACCTGACGATGAACCGGGACAGGACCCAGAACATCACCGTCACCGTGAACACGGATTTCCGGGAGAAGTTCGATCAGCTGATGGACAAGGATCTGGACATCGAGATCAAAGTCCACCGGGAGAAGCGGAGCAAAAGCGCCAACGCCTACTTTCACGTGCTGGTCAATAAGATCGCCGGAGAGACCGGAGAGAAGGACGACGCCGTCAAGATCCGGCTGGTGACCGAATACGGCGTGGTGGCCAAGGATGAGGACGGGCTGACGATCGGCTTCAAGCTGCCGGCAACGGTGGACGTGAGCAAGATTTACCCCTATACCCGGCTGTTCGACCAGCGGACGGAGGGCGGGAAACTGTTCAACTGTTACCTGGTGCTGAAGCATACGTCCGATATGGATACCAAGGAAATGGCCCGCCTGATCGACGGCGCCATTGAGGAAGCGAAGGAGCTGGGGATCGAAACGGACACGCCGGAAACCCTGGCCCGGTACCGGGAGGAATGGGCGCGGTATGAGCGCCCGGAGAAAGGAGAAACGCATGGAAGCTGAACTGGAGAAAAGCATCGCCGTAGACGATCGTCTGGCAAAAACCCCGGAAGAAGACAAGTACGGGCGGTACGAGCTCAACAAGGATTATGTGGCCAACGGCCAGATCATGGTGACGATCACCCTGGCTGAATACCGGGAGCTGCTGACCAAGCACGCGTCGGAACAGGTAAACGAAGCCAACTGCAAGCGCTTCACCGTGGAGCGGGAGCGGGATGAGCTCAAAAAGCAGGTGGAGGAACTCCGGAAGCAGCTGAACGACCTGCGCGGCATGATCGCCAGCGCGGTGCCGCTGAAAGCAGCGGCGGACAGCCAGGATGAGTAAACCATCCATCCTGCAGACGGAAAAAGAATGCTACCTGACCGGATCCCGAATCAACCTGGACAAGCACCACGTTTTCACAGGACCACGCCGGAAGGCAGCGGACAAATGGGGCTGTTGGGTGTGGCTGAACCACGACGTTCACATGTACCTGCACCAGCAGGATCCGGAGCTGGAAAGGCGGCTCAAGCGTGAGTGCCAGGAGCGGTTCGAAGAGATCTACGGGCATGACACCTTCATGAGGGTGTTCGGAAAAAACTATCTGTGAAAGGAATCAATATGTGCAGCAAACAGAAACACAAGACCCGCAGCCGGAAGACCTATAAAAACCGGCTCCGGATGGCCCGCTGGTTCTGCGGTGGGTACACGAT
>JAEEGL011001463.1_pt1 | contig 10255 bp, 10 predicted proteins | sample 9134231 | NCBI WGS metagenome assembly JAEEGL01 (sample SAMN16246548, study PRJNA631951) | gut metagenome | biome: gut microbiome; feature: rumen; material: fiber-attached | host: Bos | place: Iran: Karaj | collected 2018-10 | reverse complement strand
TTATCTTTTTTAATCATACCTCCAACCTGATCATCTACCACAAGTATTTCTTGTATCATAACAAGGTTTCCATATCCTCCACGAAGCATTCTTTGAGAAACAATAAGCTTTAGTGCATTTGCAAGCATAAACTTAACTGTTTGTTGATCTTCAGCAGGATAGAAGTTTATAATTCTATCGATTGTTTCTGAACAAGAATTGGTATGTATTGTTCCTAAAACTAAATGTCCTGTTTCTGCCATTTCTATTGCAGCATCCATAGTAATTTTATCTCTAATCTCTCCTATAACCAAAACATCGCAGTCTTCACGAAGAGCATTGACAACTCCTTCATGGTAAGACCTACAATCACCATAAGGACTAATCTCTTTTTGAACTATTACGCTTCTCTTATTTTGATGTACATATTCGATAGGACTTTCAAGCATTAATATCTTCTTGTTTTCATTTTCATTTATCTCATTAACCAACGTACTTAGCGTAGTTGATTTACCCGAACCTGGCTTACCAGTAACTAATATTAATCCTTGGCTCTTAACAGCAAATTCTTTAATAATAGGTGGTAAATTTAACGTATCATAAGGTGGCAATTGATCTTTAATTAAACGCATTGTCATTATAGGAACGTCCATAGAATATGAAATGTTAACCCTAAAACGTGTATTATTAAATTTATAATTTATATCTAGCAATCTTTGTTCATCTAAAAGTTCGATCAAGCGTTCTTTATTTCCAGTTATTTCCTTAATAAAATCTTCCATATCTTCTGGAGTTAATTCATTAAGTTGATCAATTGGCGATAACTCTTTAGATATCCTAACTAGTGGTTGACAACCAGATAGCAAGTGAACATCTGAAGCTTCAACATCTATTGCATACGAAAGAATCTGACTAAGTAATGGTGCATCAGGTCCTAAATTTTGAAAACTATAATTTGACGTTGGCTTAGGCACACTTCTATATTTAGGTGCCGAACTATAATCCGGTTCTGGCTCATCATATTGAGCAAGCAAATTAGGATCAACATAGTTAGCATCTATTATTTCATCATTATTATCAACCATACTTCAACCCCTCATCTTTCGTACTACATTATTCATCATTATTTTACTATTATTAAAAGATTATTTCAATTAAAATTACTCAAGTTCAAAAGCACCCGTATAAAGCTTATAATAAGTTCCTCTTTGTGAAATTAAGAAATCATGCTCACCTCTTTCTATAATTTCTCCATGATCTAATACCATAATTGCTTTTGCATTTCTAACAGTAGAAAGTCTATGTGCAATAACTAAAACGGTTCTTCCATTCATTAGTTTATCCATTCCGTCTTGAACTATCTTTTCGGTACGAGTATCAATTGACGAAGTTGCTTCATCTAGAACCATTACAGGAGGATCAGCTACTGCAGCCCTTGCAATAGATATAAGCTGTCTTTGTCCTTGAGATAATTGTGAACCATTTTCTGTTAGCATAGTGTCATATCCGTTTGGAAGCCTCTTAATAAATCCATGAGCATTTGCAAGTTTAGCAGCTTGAATAACTTCTTCGTCAGAAGCCTCAGGACGACCATATCTAATATTTTCCATAATCGTTCCAGTATATAGATTTGTTTCTTGTAATACCATTCCTAAAGACTTTCTTAAAGAATCTTTTTTGATATCCATGATGTCTAATCCATCATATTTTATTATGCCTTCTTGAATATCATAAAATCTATTGATTAGATTTGTGATAGTTGTCTTTCCGGCACCAGTTGCTCCAACAAAAGCAATCTTTTGTCCAGGTTTAGCATATAAACTAATATCATTTAAAACAACTTTATCTTTTTCATAACCAAACGTTACATCAATTAATTCTATAAATCCTTTAACTGGCACATAAATATATTCATCTTTATTATTAGAATATTGATTCTTTAGTTCAATATATTTACCTTCACTTTGAATCAAAGACATTGGTACTTTCCATGCCCAGTCTTCAGTAAAGTCAGAAGTTTCTTTTCCATCTTTATCGAAATTAACTAAAGTAATAACTCCATCATCTACTTCAGGTTCTTCATCAATTAAATCAAATATTCTCTTTGCTCCAGCTAGAGCCATAACAACAGAAGCAAATTGTTGAGTAACTTGGTTAATTGGCATTCCTAGTCTATCCGATAATTGTAAAAATGCGACAAGCTTACCTAAGGTAAATGCTCTTGTTTTAATTGCAACGATACCACCTGCTACAGCAATAATTACGCATTGAAGCCTAGACATTTTGCCCATTATTGGCATCAAAATATTTGCGAATGTATTTGCTTTTACAGAAGAATCATAAAGTTCATCATTTAAAGCCTCAAAATCATTAATAGCTTCTTCTTCATGAGTAAATACCTTGATAACTTTTTGTCCATGGACCATTTCTTCAACGTATCCATTAATTGCACCTAAATCATTTTGCTGTTTAACAGAATACTTACTTGCAAGTTGTGCAATTTTTTTGGTAGAAGTAACTAATAAAAAGATTAGAACAAGTGTAAATAAAGTAAGTCCCGCATTTATGCTAAACATCGACATAAGCACAGCAGTTATTGTAACAAATGTACCAATAGTTTGCGGAATACTTTCTGAAATCATTTGATTTAGTGTCTCAATATCATTTGTATATCTACTCATAATATCGCCGTGAGAATTTGTGTCAAAATATCTAATTGGCAAATTCTGCATTTTTGCAAACATCTCATCACGGATTTCTTTTTGAACACCTTGAGAAATATAAATCATCAATCTTTGATAAGAATATGTGGCTATAATAGCGACGCCGAATATGATAGCAATTTCACTAATATAATCCCACAAGCTCTTATTTAATGCTTGCATATCTTCCTCTGACACTACTACTTTTCCATTTGTAACTTCTTCATAAGAAGAAAATCTTCTACTTTCAATTTGCGTACTTGGATTTATTCTTCTAACATATTGGTCTATTACCGGTGTAATTTTGTCATCAATAACTCTTCCAATAAACATTGAGCTTTGAACATCACAATAACTACTTACTATAATAAGTAAGAAAACTATAAACCAAGCAATTTTATGAGGTAGTATTACTCTTTTGATCAACTTTTTAAAAGTGCCTTTATCTATTTTCATTTTTTGTCCTCTTAACACAGCATTTCCTGCTCTTCCTCGAGGCATATTTCTAGCATTATCACTCATTTTCTGCGCCTCCCTTCACCTGAGAGTCGTATACTTCTCTATAGATTTTTGATGTTTCCATTAACTCTTGCGGAGTCCCGAAATCTACAATTTCGCCTTCGTCCATGACAATAACTTTATCTGCATCTTCTATAGAAGAAATTCTTTGAGCAATTATTAATTTTGTAATTTCTGGTATATACTCTTTAAAAGCTTTTCTTATTAAACTATCTGTATGAGTATCAACTGCAGAAGTCGAATCATCCAAAATCAAAATCTTTGGCTTTTTAAGAAGCGCTCTCGCAATACAAAGTCTTTGTCTTTGACCACCTGAAACATTGGAGCCACCTTGTTCAATAAGCGTTTCATATTTGTCTGGAAATGTTTGAATAAACTCATCGGCTTGAGCAAGTTTACATGCTTCTTGCATTTCTTCCATAGTAGCTTCTTTATTTCCCCATTTTAGGTTATCTATTATACTACCTTTGAATAAAACATTTTTTTGAAGAACCATAGCTACGCTATCTCTAATTGTTTTTAAATCATATTTTCTAACATCCACTCCTCCAACTTCCAACGAACCTTCTGTTACGTCATATAGTCTAGGAATAAGTTGAACAAGTGTTGATTTACTACTACCAGTTCCACCAATAATACCAATTGTATCTCCAGAATTTATTTTTATATTAACATTTTTCAAAGATAGTTTATCTTTATCTTTTGCATAACTAAAACTAACATTATTGAAAACTATGCTTCCATCTTTAACTTCTTTTATAGCATCATCAGGACTATTAATATCAGGAACTTCATTTAATACTTCCTTAATTCTATCTACAGATGCCCTAGCAATAACTAACATAACAACTATCATAGAAATCATCATAAGCGACATCATTATTTGAAGTGCATAAGAAATAAGTGATTGTAAAGTACCAGTAGTGATTTCATTTTGAACTGTTAGTTTGGCACCAACAACAGCAACAATAATAAGAACGGTATAAATACAAGTCTGCATAACTGGTCTGTTTAGAGCAACTATCTTTTCTGCAATTGTATGATAATCAAATATTTTTTTTGAAACTTTATTGAATTTTTTGATTTCATCATCTTGTAAGTTAAATGATTTAACCTCTCTTACACTTCTTACATTTTCTTGAACCGTTAGATTTAATTCATCATAAGTTTCAAACACTTTTACAAACCAAGGATGTGCCTTATAAATAATTATTCCAAGTCCCAATACTAAAAATGGAATAACATATAAAAAGTATTGTGAAAGACTAGGACTAATTACAAAAGCAGCAACAACTGCAGCAATTAACTGAAATGGTGCCCTAACAGTAATTCTTAAAATCATCTGAAATGCTTGTCTTACGTTCATTACATCAGTCGTCATTCTTGTAACTAAACTTGATGTTGAAAACTTATCTATATTAGCAAAAGAAAAACGTTGAATTTTTTTATACATATCTGAGCGTAAATTTTTAGCAAATCCTGTTGAAGCAATAGCCGCCATTTTCCCAGATATAACTCCAAATAGAAGTGCTAATAACGTAAGTCCTGCAAGTAAAAGACCGTACTTTATTATTAATTCTAAATTCCCCTTTGAAACACCTTGGTCAATTAACAACTTTCCCATAACTGTTGGAATTAAAGTTTCCATAGCTACTTCTAGCATAATTAAGAACGGTGCCATCAGTGCATAGAATTTGTATTTACCTACATATTTTAAAAACTGTCTCAATTAAATTCCTCCATCTACTAACACTATACAAAATAAAAGGCGACCTTAAGTCGCCCGATTTTAATTTCCATCAACTAAATTTGCAACCTCACTATCAAACACTTTCACATAGTAATTTTGAATATTTGGGTAAAAACTATTTAGATATATTGTCTCACCTGAAGTGTTTACAATTTTTAAATTTGGGAACGTCTTAATCATAAAATCATTTCCCCATGTTACTTCAATTCTATTTTTAACCTTTTCATTTCCGTAAATATCTTGATAATGGTCTTCATAATAATCTTTGAATCTAACATCTATGTCGTTGTCATGTATAACTCTCGTTTGATAAAAGTCTGTGGCTACAATTGTTGCAGCACAGTCTATAACAAGGAATAAGTTAGTAAGTATTACTAGCGCATATTGTTTTCGCAAAGATGTTTTTTCTTTGACGACATCTATAATGGCATCCACTCTAGGATTTATTATCTCCATTAGTAATAATCCTAATATCCCCCAGAAAATACCAAAGTATAAACATACTCTTCCATTTATATTTAAAAAGTAACTAGAATAGTCCCACCACTTAACGTGCATAAATGTTTCGCCAAACCAGCTTACTAAATATTCAACAATACATCCTATTACACCGGAAATAAGAAAAGTAGTAATTCTATTCGAACTGTTGATTTTTTTAAGTGGTAAAATCATACAGATAGCTCCAAAACCATATATTGCGCAGAAAGGTCCATATAAGAAACTTTGTCTACTTTCGATTACTCCCTTTGTGATTAAGCCATATAACACTTCTACCAAGTAACCTAAGAAACTGTAAATAACCATATAGGAAAGAATTCTCCACATGCTAACACCAAAAACCTTAACTCGTTTTTTCTTCTCTGCCCTTTCATCTACTTTTTTATTAAATTCGTCAACTCTTTCCTTAATTTGTCCCTTGATTTCTTCTTTTTCCATTTCAATCCTCTTCTATAATATTTACCGATTCATTTTATACTATTTTAAAATATTCCGCAATATACATGCCCTTAAAAAAAGGAGCTCATGGCTCCTTTTTAGATATTTAAATACATAAATGAACAATCAATTTTGTTGAAAATGCAAAGAAGTCTTATTATATATTGCAACAAGTACAAAAATACAAATACGTATACTGAAACATCTATCCTATAAATAAGTCTTTTTTTATTATTATGTTTTATCGTATCTACCAAATAAAACAAATCTACAACTACAATGTAAAAAAACAATATAACAATTATAGGATGGTATAAAAAAGCTTCAACAAAATTTAGTTTAAGTAAATTAATGACACTTCTTGTCATGCCACAAGAAGGGCATATAATTCCTGTAGCCTTTTTTATATAGCATACATCATCTATGAAAACTGAATACACTTTTGAAAGCACTAGCATAACCGTAGAAATAGCAAAGAACAAAAGATTAGCTACACAAAAGTTAGCTAATCTATTATTAATTTTGTTTGGTTTCTTAATTGCTACGTCATCCATTTATCATCACAACCTGACTAAACATTAAGTTCAAACTGTTGTATCATTTCAGGTAATTCTTTAAATGTATCCATTGTGAGTCCGAAGATTGCTCCTCCAAGTACAATAATAACTATAAAGACTAAAGTAGAAAGAATTATGCCAATTATACCACATACCAATCCAGAAATAGCCATCTTTTTACCAGTTTCATTTGCCCTCTTCTTACCTACTATACTAAAAACAATAGCAAGTATACCAAGTATAAGAGCTATTTTATGAAAACAGCATCCAATTACTGAAATAATACCACTTACCATTGATGTAATAGCAAGTGCATTACTATGTCCATCGCTATCATTTACTATGTTTTCTTCTGGTCCAACATAAGATGCTTCATAAACTTTAGAAGAATCATCTGTAGAATTGCTTTCATTAGATGAAGTCACATTATTATCGATTGGATCGACATCCTTATTTGGGTTTTCACTTTCCTCTTTCACTTGTCTTAATAACTCTTCTTGTTGATTCTTTAATTCATTATTTTCGTCCATAATATATCACTCTCTTTACTTTAATATTAATTATATTCTACAAACAAATAGTAATGACAAGATAGTATAACGATTATCTATTAATATACTTTTAACAAAACTGTAACACTACTATCCTTCAATTATTTCAAAACATTTATTGATAATATTATTTAATCTTTGCGTTTTTTTGTTTAAGAACAAAAAACCAATAAGTGCCTCAAATCCTGTTGCGTATTTGTAATCAACAATATCAGCATTTTTGGCATGTGAATGAGGATGAGAGTTTCTCCCCCTTCTTACAATATCTTTTTCTTCTTCAGTTAAATAAGCTTCTAATTCTTTAAGAATTTTTACTTGTGCATTCGCACTAACATATTTAATTGACTTTTTATGGTATGCTCCATTTTTAGCAATTCCTAAATTAATAATGTGTTCTCTTACATATTGCTCATAAACTGCATCGCCCATATATGCCCATACAAGAGGCGAAAGCATTTTAATATCTTCTTTTTTTAGCAAAGCTTATTCCTCCTTTCGGCAAAAGGGTTGTCCCTAATTGCTGGCTCCTAATTGACGAATTATGGTCTTTCCAATGACAATCTTCCAATTTTTCCGCTTCTAAATTCATCAATCAAAACATTTGACGCTTTATTAAAGTCTATTTCTCCGCCCTTAACAATACATCCTCTTTTTCTCCCAACTTCCTCTAAAAGTTCATATGGCATTTCATAAGAAAAATCATCTGAAATTTTAAATCTGTCATATAACTCTTTTTTATAATTCTTTGCGAGTTCCTCAACAAGATTAACTGCTATTTCTTCAATATCAACAACCTCATCTTTTATTGCTTCTATATATGACAAATGTCTTGCATAAATCTCATTATCTAACTTTGGCCAAAGGACACCCGGAGTATCTAAAAGTTGAAGTCTTTCATCCAAACGAATCCACTGATTTTTGGTAGTAACCCCTGGTTTGTTTCCTGTGCTTGCCGTTTGTTTTCCCGCAATCTTATTAATTAGCGTAGACTTTCCAACATTAGGTATTCCAACAATCATAGCTTTAATATTTCCGCCAACCATACCTTTGGCTTCTTGCTTTTTAAGCTTATCTTCCATTATTTTATATGCCGTTTTTACAATATCTTTTACACCAATACCTTTAACACTATCTGCTAAAATAGCCGTTTGACTTTTAGATTTATAATATGAAAGCCAGTCTTTGTTTACTTGATCATCAGCTAAATCCGCCTTATTTAAAACAATAATTCTAGGTTTCGTTCCTATAAGTTCATTTAGAATTGGATTTCTTGAAGCCTCTGGACATCTAGCATCAACAAGTTCAAGTATCAAATCGACTTTAGCCATAGCTTCGCCTATTTCTCTCTTGGCCTTTGCCATATGGCCGAGGGTACCAGTTAATATTAGTTTTATTTTCTTCCATCTATATCACTTCCTCATTTTATAATTTTACAATTATTTTTCACTTCATTTTCTCCACAATTAGTCAAATAATAATCAAAAAACATTCTATCATATTTTTCTTTATTTATTTTCTCAAATTCACAATACACTATTGGATTGTAATACACATTATATAGCAAATATTCAGATTCTATTTTTTTGAATCCTAATCTTTTATAGAATTCAAATCTTTTAATAGTAATTGGATTATTTTCACATTCCTTTTCTATTTCAGCAATTAATCCTTTATTATTTATAATTTTACTTAATAAAATCTGTATAGCTTTAGTTCCATATCCTTTATTCTGATATTCTTTGTAAATAGCAAAATAATCCAAATAAAATGGATATTCATCATTTATTTTTTCAAGTAAAAAAAATCCAATAATTCTATTTTCATAAGTAATTTTATAGAACTTTTCTATTCCACTATTTGATGTATTTACAATTTTATTCCAATTTCTTTGTTCATCTTTTGGAAATAGTTTTATATATTCATTATAAATATCATTTTTAAATTCTTCTATAGTTATTTCAATAACATCTATCATTATATTTCTTCTTTCTCTTTATAATTTGTTAAACATTCTTTTTATATCAAATCCGAAAAAATCTCTATACAAAAAAGTTAGCATTTTCAATAGTTTTAAGGAACTTTCTATAAATTGTTTTCTCGCAGTTAATGTTAGTACTTGGCAACTTTTCTTTTCTATCTTCCATATTACTCACTTTCCTATCTTTATAATGCTTTCAATATTTCTTCAAATTTTGTATATCCGCTTTCGGCATTTATATGCCCACCATTTTTTATTACATATTGTTGATTTGAAATAGTATCTGCAAATGATTTTTCTACTTCAAATTTCACATATGGATCATTATCTGAATAGTAGCAAATAATATCGTTACAATATTCTTTTATATCTTCAAAATTTTCAATAAACATTGGTTCATTAACTGCATCAAATTCTTTGTCTATTCCTAAATAATTATTAAATCCACAAACAAATATAAGCTTTTTAACTTTAATCTTATTTGTAATTAAATACTTACATACAAATATAGCTGCTATACTATGCGCTATTATTATAGTGTTTTCATCTATTTTTAATTCATTTAATACTTTAGACCAATTTTCAAAATTTTGATTACCTACTCCAACTGGCATTTGTGGTACAATAACATTTTTATTGTCTTTCTCTAATTTATTTTTTAGCCATGGAAACCAGTTTCCATCTTTTGAACCAAAACTACCATGTATTATTATATAATTTTCCATTTATGTTTCTCCTTTTCATAAATATGTAAAATTCTCAATGTTAAAAATCCAGTATTTTCAATGGTTTTAGTCCACCTTTCGAAAAATACGGATATTCCAGGAAAAGCTTGCTGGTCGAAAGTCTTTTTCTTCTTTATTTTCAACCTTTATTCACTACTATTATTTTTTATTTCTTTTAATCTATTATACAACACTTGAACTGAATTACTTTCATAAATGTTATTTATATATTTTTCTTCTTCTCTTCTTTTGCAAAACTCTTCAAACCTTGATATAGCAACATCTACATTATTTTTATTAACTTTATCATTGCAAACCTTTAAAGCAGTATTTATATAACCACATATGCTACATGCTGTCATTGCATCAAAGTAAGAAAATTCTGGAAGTGTAGATTTTAAATATAGTTTTGTTGCAAAATCATCATCAATTTTTATTGGATTTTTCAAAATAATTTTTTCTGCAATATATATTCCGTTTTCACTAACTGTTTTGTATATTTTACTGTCTTCTGGAATTATAACTTCGCATAATGTATTTCCTCTTATTAGCCATCTA
>JAEEGL010797956.1_pt1 | contig 10255 bp, 10 predicted proteins | sample 9134231 | NCBI WGS metagenome assembly JAEEGL01 (sample SAMN16246548, study PRJNA631951) | gut metagenome | biome: gut microbiome; feature: rumen; material: fiber-attached | host: Bos | place: Iran: Karaj | collected 2018-10 | reverse complement strand
GAGGGTGAAAAACGCCTGCTTCGCCTTTTAGGCTTCGACCCTGAGACGATGCAGCTGCGGGTATCGGAGATGAACCTGCGGGAATGCCCCTGCTGCGGACAGGATGCGCGGGTTTCAAAGCGGGTACGCCCGCGCGCGCTTTTGGGGATCGACCCCCGTACCCTCGTTTATACCCCGATGGAAGACTTCATCGTCTATTACGTCCTCGAATGTCCCGCCCATACGATCCCGCTGACGCCTTCTCCTGCCTGCGGGATTCAGGATCTGGAAGCGGCTTACCGCGAATCCTTACCCCAGGCGCAGATTCCATTGGTGATGGATTCGAAGCTCTCTTCGGGGGGACATCTCTTCGTGGGATCCGACATCGGCTCGATCCTCCTGGAGCCCGGCCTCATGAGAAAACTTTGGGATGAATGCGGTTGCGGGGATTTACCCAAATGGGGCTACGCCTTCTACGCCGACACCCTGGTTCTGAGCGCAAAAAAGCTCGAAAACGAGGATCTCCTGCAGGCACAAAGGGCCTCGCTCGAAGCGGCCACCGCCAACTTCCAGGGGCGAACCTGGCCCTGCAATCATGTCAGGGCGATCGATCTCGATGTTGATCCATTGGGATACGTGGAGCGGCTGTGATCTCACTCCGGTGAGATGCGAGAGATGGGGTGCTTCCGGCATAAATCCCCGGGGGATCCCTCTCGTTGAAAGCTCTGGATCGATGATCGCACTGCGGTCTCACATCGTGCTGAGGTTTTGAAATCGATGCTGACCCTCGGTTACCTGTTGTTTTTAGGACTGCCTTCCGCCGGATGCCCGGGGGTGATCGACGATGAAGTCGCCGTAAACGATGATCACCCTGCGGTACAGAGCGATTTAAAGCCGGCAAACGAGAGCTCTACTCCGGGGTATGCTGCGATCCTGCCCTTCGATCCGCAAATCCCACTCCTTCAGATCGAGCCGATCACCGATGAAGAGGCGCTGAACCTCACGGTGGATCCGCCTTCGATGCCTCAGACAGGCGCGACCATCCTCTGTGTCGTAGGGCTTACAGCTTTGCTCACGGGCACCATCGGCTGGATCACCACCCCCACCTGCATCACCCGCGATCAGACCGGCGACTGCACAGGGTTAGGGCAACCTGAAATCGCCTATACCCTCATGATCGTATTGGGATCCGCTACTGCAATCTCCAGCTATGCCTGGATGAGACGCGATTCCGCACCGTGAAAACGGGCTTCTACCGCAGGGGAGGGAGTCTTTAGAGGGAAGCTGAGCCCTTTATCACGGGGTGACCAGCTTCCTCGCTTCTTCGACGCTTGCGGCGCACCGGAATCCAAAATGGTGGGCAGGTTTGTTGGAGGGTTTGTACGCCCGGCGCCAGAAGGTTTGCGCTTGTTCGGGACCCCAGTACCAGGAGCCTCCGCGCACAGATTTTTGTGAATGGCCTTTGCACCTGGGGGCACCATTGCAGGGGCCTTTGGGATCGATGCCTTCACACGCCGCACCACAGGCTGCGTAGGATTCGGAATACCAGTCTGCTACCCATTCGTAGCTGTTGCCCGCCATGTCGCGGAGGCCATATACGGCGGCAGGTTTGGATCCCACTTCGAAGACGCGGCCTTTTTCGGGGTGTTGACCGCGCTTTTTCACGCCGCAGGAGCGGCCCCTCTCGTCCATGATCACCGCGCGCTCGCATGTGGCGGGTTCGTTCCCCCAGGGATAGATGCGTCCGTCGGTGCCGCGGGCGGCCTTCTCCCACTGGGCTTCGGTCGGTAAATGTTTGCCCTGGGCTTCGCAATAGGCGACAGCGTCGTACCAGGACTCGCCGTTCATGGGTTGGTTCGGGCGGTCGAAGTCGCGATACAAAGGTTTAACGTCGGGACACCGCCCTTTGGCGACGCAAGCGCGGTATGCGGCGTAGGTCACCTCGTCGATATCCATATAGAAGGTCTGAACGTAAACGGTGGACTGTGGGCGTGCAGCCTCCTGTCCCTCGTTTGTTCCGCGTAAGAACTCCCCGCCAGGAATGCAGGCCATGCCTTGTGGCGCGGTCTCACACGGGATGGGATCGGGCGCACCCTGAATTTTTGAGGGTTGTACCGGGGGGACAGCACCGTTTTCAGCTGTGGGTTGAAGGGCAGGCCCCAGGAGTAAGACGAGATTCAGCAGTAAATTCATTCCAGATCCCCCGATGCAAGGATTTTTCCAATCACTTCTGCGCCTCTTGTAATGGCGTTACGGCCGGGAACATTGCCTAAAACGACGATCCACCGCTTGGGGGAGTTCTTTTTATAAATGTAAATGACATCGGTCATCCAGTCACCGGCATAGCCCGGCTTGTGAAACAGGGTGACCTCCCCCGGTTTAAAGGCGTCTTCAATGGCGTTAACGGCTTCCATCCCCCGTCTGCGGTGCGCTTGCAAAGCTTTGCGGATGGTTCTCAACTCGTATGATCCCACATTGTAGCGTTGCGAAACGGGTAACTGCTCGTGGAGCATGATGCGTCGCATCACTTTGGCGAGGTCTTCAAGGGTGGCGCAGGCCGATGATCCGGCGCATTTGTACGATCCCGTGCTGGATCTGGCCTGGATCGTGCGCTTTTTGGGACCCAGTTCCAGGTCGATCTGGGGCGATCGCTTGAGCCATTCGGTGCCCCCCGTCACTTCAAGCCATTGCGGCTGGTCGTAAGCCTTATGAATACCGGCGTATGAAAGGGGTTTTAAAATTTTTCCATTCAAAAAGTCGTGGCCCTGAAGCTGTACCAAACGGTTGTGCGAGAGGTTGTCACTCTTTTGCAGGGCGTCCGTCAGCAGGTCGCTCACCTTATACCGGTGGGTGATGCCGTTCGGATCGTGAAAACTGGCGGTTGCCCGGGCATCAAACCCCTTTGACTTTAAGTAAATGGCAGCACCCACGGCGGAGAAAATCTTGATCGTCGAGCCTGGGTTCCAGTCATCCTTGATGCGGCCCGTTCCATGATAGTCGTACCAGTTCTCCCGGAGGATCTTCTTCTGACTCCGATCTAAAGTGATGTCGACCACCAGGGCCTTAAAGCGTTTCTTGGGTTGATAGCCGTATGCACCCAGGAGATCGGCGAGATAACTGGTGTTGATCGTCCCTTTAGGTACGGTACGGGGCTTTTTTGCTTTTATGGCGGCTTTTTTGTCGGGGGTAACTTTGCCTGATCCGGTTTGTTTGGAGGCTTTACCCCCCGAACATTTGGCGGGGAGCTTAATTTTTTGGCCCACCCTCAGCTGTTCTGTGATGGTGGGATTGGCGCTTTTGATGTTGTCTATGGTGCAATGATGCTTCTTGGCAATTCTTGCGAGTGAATCCCCCTGGGTGACGATGTAGTTTTTGGCCAAAGTAGACGATGACCAGGCGGTACAGAGGGCCAAACAGGCCGTCAGGAGGATATATCTCACCATGACTTACTCACCTGTAATGGAAAAATGCATGAAGTCCTTGAGTTGGCCGGGCAGATCACCACCCCATTTCCAGAATGAGAAGGCGGTATAGACCACGCCACCGCGCGCGATGCTCTCTTTGGGGTTGGCTTTGGGGCGCCACGGACCGCCGATGCTCTTTTTACAGCCGTCTAAATCCGTTTCATCTTTGCGGGGGCCCTTGCACTTGTTGTACATGGCGTTTTGCCCGGCGTTGATGTCGATGGCTGTCCCGTATGAATGGTTCGAAAACTGCGAGCGCTTGCCGTCCACAATGGGGCCCCGGGTCTTTCCCGGCCGGTAACCCTCCAGCTGATGGATGGTAAAGCTCGGATCCGCATCGATCTTCTGCAACGCCTCCCGGACCTGATCGGCGTAATATTTGCAGATACGAATCTTAGGCAGGCGGGGGAGGGCGATTTCCACCTGATCTTCGGAGCAGACCGTGCAGCGGGGATCGTGAGGATCGCGTTCTTCGGGGGTCAATTCCCCCTTGGTCTTGGCGTATGCAACCCGGCCTGTGGCCTTCTGTATCCGGGTATCCCACGCATAACTCGTGTAATGGCATGGATCACTCGGGGATTCCTCAAATGCGGGCACTGTATTCGATGCGCTCCCTGCGGTGGCTGGCGCGCTTTCAGCCTTCGGTGAACCTTCACCCTGCGGTTTGGCCTCGTTTTGAGGCTCGGGTGAGTCTTCATCCCCAAGGGCTGTGCCGCTGTTGGCGTTGGAAGCGCCATCGGTCCCCTGGGCAGGGGCTCCTGCTACAGCCGGAATCGATGCTGTCCCCTGGGGAGAGGATCCATTCTGATCCTGTGCCGGCGCTTGTCCCCCTGGGATCGCATCGATTCCATCGTTTGAAACCGGTGCTTCACCGGGACCTGCAGCAAAAGCGGAAGCGCAAATGAGGCTGCAGACCCCGAATAAGATGCGTTTTTTTGAAGCTTTCATGGTGCTACCGCCGGTTCTGGAGCCTTTTCTTCGGTCTTAGGCTGCGGGTTATCGAGGTGCGTATAGGGAATGATGTCGTTCGGCTGGTTCATATTGACGACGGTACGCACATTTTTCTTCTTGGGATTGTCGAGATCCGCCAGGAAGGCCTTCGCGCCCTGAACGTTATAGTGATAGTCCCCGTTCTTCGGGTGCGTCGCCACGGTGCGAACGATGATCGACCGGTCGTCGAACAGCTGCGCCCGCATGTTGTTGCGGAAACGATCGTTGTAGTTCCAGTATTGCTCGGCGTTGGACGGGTAGATCGCCCGGACCGGGATGTTTAACTTTTTGCAAATCTCAGCAATCCCGGCGAGACCTTTGTCGCCCAATAAGTTTCCGAGCATGGGCTTGACGCGATTTTTCATCACCAGCTCGCGCACATAGCTGTACATCGCCGGATCGGTGACGAACGAAGGCACTTTGGCGGCCGTCATCCATTTTTGAAGGCGCTTCATCCGGCGGTGAACCTGGCTGCACCCCGCGTTATAGACCTCGACCACGGCGCGATATTGTTCTGCAGGGAGGGATTCCTTCAAAAACGCGCGCGTGGACTTCACATTCTTGGGGTCCCAATAGGCCACAAACTGTTCGATCGTCTCCGCCTTCCCGAAGAAGAGGGCGTACGCAATGTGCATGCGCTTGATCCACGGGTCGTAATCGGTCAAAAACACCAGATCGGGCCGCATCCACCCCGCGAAGAGGTATGCCTGATCGGTGCCCACGCCAAAATACACCCCGCCTAAATCCTTCAGATCGGGGTAAAACAGCTCCATATGCCGTTCGTCACCCGACAAATAATGGCGGCCTTCGAGATCTGCACGGGTAGCATTGAGCTTTTCGGGCTCTGCATCTTCTGCTAAACCGTCGAGCATGGCCTTGACTTCATCCGTCAGCGGCTCCACTTCATCCGCAATAGCAGGCGAAACAAAATTTGCAATCATGACCACCAAGAGGGCCATGATCTGAAAGAACTTGTTCATCGATGATCTCCTGTAGGTTCCAATTTCCTAACGGTTTGATCCCAAAGACGCCCCTCCGGGATTAACCTTCAATTCTTTTTGTAAATGGATTCATCCCGATGGTTCTCGACTCTAAACAGTCTGTTGCCGTGGGTATATTCCTGCTTGAATTAGACGACGCATTGATGGCGCAGGCATCATCCCTCTGGGAGATGCTCGATGCCGAAGAAATCGAGAAGGCAAACCGGCGTTTAAAAGAGAAGGATCGCGTGCAATATGCGGCTGCACATGCGTTGTTGCGGTATGCCTTGTTTGCATGGACCTCTGTACCGGGGGGAGAATGGCGTTTTGCACGAAGCGAAACAGGGCGTCCCCGGGTGACGAATGCCGGTTTTGAGTCGTTAAGCTTCAGCTTAAGCCATACCGACGGCCTTGTGGGCTGTGCGCTGGCTGAAAACTGCGGGTTAGGGTTTGATTTAGAATGGTTGGAGAGGCCAACCCTCAGTGATGGGGTTAAAGCGCTGGTGTTCAGCGATGATGAACTGGCGGAATTGCATCCTTTACAACCGCGAGAGGCTGCATTGTACGCACTGCAACTCTGGACTTTAAAGGAAGCGTTTTTTAAAGCCATGGGTACCGGACTGAAAGGTGATCTGCGTGCAGCGAGCTTTCACCTGGGGGGAATCCCCCATCCGTCGAGCATCGCACATGCATGGCGGTTTCAAACTTTGCGACCGACTGCTCACCATTGCGGTGCCCTCTGTTGCTCGCTCGATCCATCGGTGCAAACGCATGTTGTCACCCGGGATGAGCTTCGAGCGAGCTTCAGTCGTTCACCATGCGCTCCGGTTGACCGGTCGTTTCAAGCACGCTCGTCCACATAATCCCCTCGGGATCGACGTATTTGCGCTTCTTATGGACGGCTTCAAAGGGGATGTGGATGAATTCATCGTTCCAGGAGCCGATCATCATGCCGGTTTTACCCGCCATTCCGGCGTGCGCGGCATGCTGTCCCAGGTAGAGACAGAAGACGCAATCGCTGGGGCAAGCGGGCACCGACCGGATCATGTAGCTCGGATCGATGTATTTGATGGAGACATCCATGGAGATACGCTTGAAATGCTCGCGTACCTTATCCCGTACCAGGATACCGATGTCGCCAAACTTCTTGTTACCGGAGGCATCACTCCCGAGATCGGCAAAAAGATCCTGTCCCGCGCCTTCGGCCACCACGACCAATGCATGTCCGCGGCGTTTCATTCGGTTTTCGAGGGCGGTTAAGAAGCCTTTCGGGCCGTCGAATTCGAACGGTACCTCGGGGATAAGCACGAAGTTCGCGTCGGGTTGGGCCAATGCTGCGCTGGCGGTGACGAATCCCGAGCTGCGACCCATCAGTTTCACGATGCCGATACCGTTCTGGTAACCCTTGGCTTCGGTATGTGCACAGCGGAGGCATTCGGCCGCCTTGGCGACGGCGGTATCGAACCCGAAGGTACGGGACACCAGGTAGATATCGTTGTCGATGGTCTTCGGGATACCGATGACCGAAATGTTGAGGCCGCGCTTCTTGATCTCCTCGTAGATCTCCGTCGCGCCCTGCAGCGTGCCATCACCCCCGATGGTGTACAGAATGCGGATGTCTTCGCGGTATAACGTGTCGACCATGACGTCGATCGGCTGTGGACCGCGGGATGACCCCAGGATAGATCCGCTGTTGTCGTGGATCCCTTCGACCAGTTCCGGGGTGAGATCGATGAAGGGCAAACCGTTGTTAGGGTTTAACCCGGCGTACCCAAAGCGCACACCTTTGATGTGGCGTACCCCGTACATGTAGGTGAGCTCGTTGGTGATCGCGCGGATCACGTCGTTCAATCCGGGACAAAGCCCACCGCAGGTGACGATGGCGGCCTTGACGTTCTTGGGATCGAAGAAGAGCTGCTGGCGAGGGCCCGCGCGCTCAAAGGTGACGGTGGAGCCGATGTCTTGCGTGAGGAGCTTGTTGATCTCGAGATCGCGCAAAATACGGTCGTTGTCGTCGACAAACCGCCGGTAGGGGACCGGTGATGGAATGGTGCAACGCCCAAGGCTATCCACTTGGGTATCGACTGGATTGTTGGGCATTTCTGCTCCAATGGGGTGAAAAAACGGTTGCGACCGGCTTACTTGCACTGCTTTTGGGAGCGCTTGAGCTTATCGCGCGCGGTTTTGACCAAGTTTGAGCGGGGATAATCGTCGATGAGCGTTTGGAGGAAGGGTTGACCGTCCTTGCAGCGGCCGAGTGCGTCAAAGTTGTTGAAGATCAGCAGCAAGGCGTCATCCATTTTTTTGCCTTTGGAGTACTTCTGCATGATGGTCTGCAGGCTGCGGACCGAGCCGTTGTAATCCTTGGCCTGGTACTGGCATTCCGCCATCAAATAAAGGCTGCTGTCAGCGCGATCTTTTTTGGGAAACTTGCTGACATATTCCGAAAACGCGCGGACGGCTTCCGGACAATCGTTGGCCTTTTTGCGCTCGTAACCGTAACGATAAAGATCTGCCGCATCTGTAGGCAAAACGGTTGCAGATTCAGAAGTTGCGGCCCCCGATGCTTCCACATTGGGCGCCTCAAAACCGCCACCGTTTTTGACTTCCATTTCAGCATATTTGCCTTTGAGAACGTTCAGTTCCTGGCGAATGCTTTCGAGTTCGAGGCCCGAATCGGCGCTGCCTGTGCGCAATTGATTGATCGCATCCGACAGGCGCTTTTCAGCATTCGAAAGGCGGGTTCCAAAGGCATCGACATCTTCGGCATGCTTTTCGCGCAGATTTTTTTGGCTCTCGAGGAGCTGGTCAACCTGCGCTTGAAGCGCCCTCAGATCGGTCTGCATCTCCTGGCCTTTCCAGTACGAGACGCAACCGGTCAGCTGAAAAAGGCAGAAGAGAAAGGCAGGGGCGCACAATCGCGCCCCGCGCAGTAAAGCGAGGGGCGTCTTCATGTTGATTAGCGCGGAGAGAACTCGGCACGGCGGTTCTTGGACCAGGCCGCTTCGTTGCTGCCGCTTTGCGCGGGCGATTCTTCGCCGTAGCTGCGGGTGGAAAGCTTGCTGGAGGAGACGCCCAGGTTGGTCAGGTACTTGCGGACGGCAGCCGCGCGGCGCTCACCGAGGGCCATGTTGTATTCTTCGGTGCCGCGCTCGTCGCAGTGACCACCGATTTCGATGTTGCCGGAGTTGCCCTTGAGGCAGTCGGCGACGCTGCTCAGCACGGACTTCTGGTTGGGCTTGATGCTGGAGCTGTCGAAGTCGAAGTAGACCGGGTTGGAGTGGCAGGAGTTGACGCGGACCTGGCAGCGGCCGGCGACGCAGTCTTTGCCTTCGGGACAAGTCGGGGTGTCAGCGCCTTCGCCGCACTCAGGCTTTTCGACGCAGGAACCGTTGCGGCACCAGGTGTTGCCGGAGCATTCGCTGTTGTCGAGACATTCGGCACCGCATTCGTTGTCGCGGCATTTCTGGTTGCCGGGGCAGGGCGTGCTGTCGTCGCAGTAACCCGGACGCTTGGCGCATTTACCGCTGGTGCATTGTTCACCGGGACCGGTGCACTGGCTGTTGTCGCGGCACTGGGTGCAGACCCCATTGACGCAAACTTCGTTATGCTCGGCGCAGTTCTCATCGTTGTCGCATTTCGGATAAGTCGGACCACAAGCGGTCATAGCCAATGCGGAAGCCCCGAGAACCATTGAGAAAAGGAAACCACGATTCAGACTCATGGTTGACACCCGTAAATTGATAGGAAGTTAAAATAAAAAAGCGCATCTTCGCGCAATCAATCTTGAGCAAGGTAGATTCTCTCGATTCCGTTGTCAACGGGTGTAATAAGAAGAAAAGGGGTTGAAGGGCCGTTTTTTGTGTTTTTTTTGCATGCCCTTGAAAAAATTTGTTACCAAATCTGCGGACGGGGATGCGTTAAAAAATGGATGAGAAAACGAATTATCAAATAAAATCATATGCTTGGTTATGCATGGGCGGCAATCTCGGCGACGTGAAAGCCAGTTTTCAAAAAGCGCTCTCCTCTCTCCGCTCGATGGGCGTTTGGGGATCGCCTTTGCTCTGCTCGGGGCTGTATCGCAGCGCTTATTGGAGTCCGTCTCCGGCTAAAACGGCGGCAGAAGAGGATCCGCAGCCGCCTTATTTGAATCAAGTGGTCGGATTTATTCCGCTTTTTTCGCCCATCGATACGCTGCACGCTTTTTTGAAGGTGGAAGCCCAGCTCGGGCGGGTGCGCTTAAAGCGGTTTGGCGCGCGGACGATCGATCTCGATTTGCTTTGCTACCCGGGCAGCGTCTGCGAGAGCGAGGAATTGATTTTACCCCATCCACGCCTGCATTTACGTCGCTTCGTGCTGACGCCCTGGGCCGAGATCGCGCCTGGTTGCGAGGTTCCGGGACTGGGGCAGACGGTGGCGCAGCTTTTGGCGCAATGCCCCGATGAAGGCGAGGTGGTGCGGGTTTCGGATGCGCCGGTTATTTAAATTTCTGGGGATCGAGATCATGGTGGATCTCGCGCCAGCCGGGCGAATTTTGTGAAGGATTCTGCGCGCTTGCATTTTGAAGTGCCGCCATCCTCTGTTCGATCGCGCGCTCTTCACCCTGACCCGAGGGTTTGAATAAAACGGCGCCTTCGAGGGCGTCGGGCAGGTAGGATTGCTGGACGTAATGTCCTTCATATTCATGGGGATAGCGGTATTCCTGACCGTAACCCAGCTGGGTTTGGAGCGCGGTGTTCGCGTTTCGCAGATGGAGCGGCACCGGCAGATTTCCGCCTTCCCGAACCGCCCTTCGCGCGGCGGCGAGCGTCGTCAGCACCGTGTTGCTCGTGGGCGCACAGG
>JAEEGL017323165.1_pt1 | contig 10256 bp, 9 predicted proteins | sample 9134231 | NCBI WGS metagenome assembly JAEEGL01 (sample SAMN16246548, study PRJNA631951) | gut metagenome | biome: gut microbiome; feature: rumen; material: fiber-attached | host: Bos | place: Iran: Karaj | collected 2018-10 | reverse complement strand
TATCTTCTCCTTGTATTTGGGTAATGCTTTAGATTGAGTATATTGTTATTTTATTCTTGATTTGACTGTTCATTTTATGGGGCAATAAATATCACTAAGTGTTGATATGTCTTTGCTGGATGGATAATAACATGTATTTAGTGAGTCGACAAGTCTGACTTGTGATGATTGGCTTTTCCCATGAGAACGAGGAGTATAGCTGCTTGAGCAACTAATACCTTGCTGCGTTTGATTATGTTCATCACTATGTCAATGCCGAGTAGTCTATGATGTATACTGGAAGAAATACTGGAAATCAGGTAAAATATCATCAGCAATCACAGAGAGGAAGCGCACCTGATTTCATGTTCAATCATCACGATATTACCCGGGACGCCTGCATGCTGCACGGCCCCCTGGCTCACCACGGTTACGACTGGTGGTGGCATTCCTTTACCGCGCAGGACGCGGAAACCGGGGAGGATAAACCTTTCTTCATCGAATTTTTCGTTTGCAATCCCTCGCTGGCAGAGGATCAGCCCGTTCTGGGACAACTGCCTGCCAACCAGGCGGCAGGGAAGCGCCCGTCCTACCTGATGGTGAAAGCGGGCACCTGGTGCGGGAACGCCTGCCAGCTGCACCGGTTCTTTGCCTGGAAGGACGTGAGCCTGCACGGCGGCGCGCCGTACCGGATCGAAGCAGCGGACTGCCTGGCCTGTGAAACGGAGCTTAGGGGCAGCGTAGCCGTCACCCCGGAGGAAACCGCCGCCCATCCGGAATGGATGTGTGACGCCGGTGAAATGTCCTGGGATCTGACGATCGACAAGCAGATCGCCTTCAATGTGGGCTACGGCGCCAGCAAGCCCCTGCGGGACGCGGAAGCTTTCGCCATGTACTGGCACGCGGAGGGTATGAAGAGCGCCTACAGCGGAACCGTTACCTTCAACGGGAGGAAATACACTGTCACGCCGGAAAAGTGCTACGGCTACGCCGACAAGAACTGGGGGCGGGATTTCACCACGCCCTGGGTATGGCTGTCTTCCAGCTGCCTGGTCAGCAAAACGACCGGGAAGCAGCTGACGAACAGCGCCTTTGACATCGGCGGCGGCAGGCCGAAGATCTACTTCCTGCCGCTGGACCGCCGGCTGCTGGGCGTGTTTTACTACGAAGGGAAGGAATACGATTTCAATTTTTCCAAGCTTCACCTGATGGTAAAAACAGCATTTTCCTTTGAAGAACTTGAAGAGGAAGTCGTCTGGCATGTGCGGCAGGAAAACATCCACGCAGCCATGGAGACGGAGGTGCGCTGCCTGAAAAAGGATATGCTTCTGATCAACTATGAAGCGCCGGACGGCAGCAGGCACCACAACCGGCTGTGGAACGGCGGCAACGGCCGGGGCACCGTAAAGCTGTTCGACAAGGTCAACGGGCAGCTGATCCTGATGGATGAAATCGAGGCTTCCCACATCGGCTGCGAATACGGGGAGTACGATCACGAGATTCCCTATGAAAGGCTTACCTGAAAACGCTGCAGACCCCGATCCTGATTCCGCCTCTTTTTACAATACCACAATCGTGATGCCGTGATTCATTCTGCCGTAGTCCGGATCCCGGGGAATGTTCCTGTCCTGTTCCGCCAGCTTCCTGGAGGCGGCGTTCACCGGCCCGAAGTCCTCTCCGGGAATGTAATCCCGGATCAGCTTTTTCCGCTTCATTTCCGCCAGTTCACCGCGCACACCGGCGCAGATCCTTCCGCCCCGGCCGGTACTGCCGTAGCCGTGTATCAGCTTTACCGCCCTGAACCGGCTGACGCGCATTTCCTGCAGCCCCATGTGCATCCGGCCGACGGCTTCGCTTACCACCGGCATACCGTCCTCCAGGTTCAGCGTGACGATGCCGGCTCCTTTCCTGTCTTTTCTGCCTGCCGGCTGTACAGGATCGTCTTTCCGGACCGGGCCGGTGTATCTGTCCAGGTATTCCAGGAATTCCCGGGTTTCCTCCTCCAGCGTCTGCTGCGGCGCAGCTTCCGCAGCTTTCGCCGCTGGCTTCGGGGCAGGCTTTGCCGGAACCGGAGCGTTCGGGCCGCGCACTGGGGTTTCTTTCTTCGGAGACAAAAGCGCTTTCCGCTTCAGCGCATCCGCTTCACGTTTCTGTTTTACGTTCGCTTTGGATTTCATAGGCTGGCAGACCTCATCGTTTGTTCTGTTCTTTTTTCTCTTTGTTTACGGGTATTATAGCCTTCCTCCGGAAAAGATACAATAACCGGCTGCCGGAAGGGAAGACAGCAAAACGTGCCCCGGCGCCGTGAAAGGGAATTGCCATTCAAAAAAGCGTAATGTAAAATAACCATGAAAGCAAGCGATGCGAGGGGTGGGGAAAGCATGGTCTTCCGGCTTGCCGTCGTGGAGGATGAAAAACAGGACAGTGATCTGCTGAAACGTCATATCCGTCATTTCTTTGCCGAGAACTGCCCGGATGACAATTATCAGGTAACCGTATTTGAAAACGCCGGCACCTTTATCGAACAATACAGGCCGGATTTCGACCTGATTTTCCTGGATATTCAGATGCCTGGCCTGAACGGAATGGAAGCGGCTGCTGCGCTGCGGAAGAAGGACAGCAGCGTGCTGCTTGTATTCGTGACGAACATGGCGCAGTATGCCGTGAAGGGATACGATGTAAACGCCGCCGGGTTTATTCTCAAACCTGTCAGCTACTATGACTTTCTTCTGCGGATGCGGAAATGCATCGGCATTCTGCAGTCGCATGTGGAAGAGTACGTGACGCTGAACATGCGGCAGGGCATCGTCCGCCTGCCTGTCCGGGACATCCTGTACATCGAGGTGAACCGGCATATGCTCACCTACCATACCTTCAAGGACGCCGTTCAGGCTACCGGCTCCCTGGCGGAAACGGAAGCGGCCCTACGTGAATCGGGATTTCTTCGCTGCAACAGCTGCTACCTGGTAAACCCGAAGGCTATCCAAGCTGTGCTCGGCTATGATATCCGGCTGATCAACGGAGAGACGATCCAGATCAGCCATCCCAGGAAAAAGCAATTTATGCAGGAACTGAATATCTGGCTGGGGGAGGGGAAAAACCTGTGACGATGTTGAACTGGTGGCTGGAACGCTTCCCCAGATACGAGTTTCTGGCGGAATATCTTCTTTTTCTGATTCCCATGCTGATTCATCTGCCAAGGAGAAAGCATTTCCTTCCGCGGCTGATTTGCCTGCTGGCAGCCGGCTTTCTGCTTTCCAGACTATGGAACAGCGCCTGGGCGGCCATTCTGCCGCTGTATATCCTGAGATACCTGATCCTGTTCGGCATGGGGATTGCGATCGCGACGGCCTGCTTTGAATGCGGCTGCCTGGCCGCACTGTACTGCGGCGCAGCGGCTTACGCGGCGCAGCACATTTTTAACCGGGCTTTCAACGCGGTGATCCTGTCGGCCGGCCTGGAAAAGGGCTCTGCCTATAACGGGGTTTATCTGCTGCTGATTTCGGCTGTATTAGCACTGATGGTGTTTTCGTTTACGCGCAGGATCAACCGGAACACGGCAAGGTATATGGCAAACCGGAAAATCCTGACGGTCAGCGGCCTGATACTGGTGTGTACGGTGGTGCTGACAGCGCTGTGGCGGGCGAATAAAGACGGACTCGGCACGGTGCAGACGGTGATCATGGATTTATATGATATGGCGGCCTGCGCCAGCGCGCTCGTGATCCTGCACAACATTTTCAAAATGGACGAAATGAAGCACGAAGCGGCGGTTATCCAGGAAATGTGGAACCAGGAAAGAAAGCAGCTGGCGCTGTCCCAGGAAACGGTGCGGGTGCTCAACCTGAAATGCCACGACATGCGGCATCTGCTGCGCCTGATTTCCGCACAGCCGGACGATAGCACCCAGCGGGAAATCGACAGCATCCGGGAACTGATCGACGTATACGATTCCCGGGTGGATACGGGGAACGAAGTGTTGAATCTGCTGCTGGCGGAGAAGGGACTGCTGTGCCAGAAGGAAAAGATCCGCCTCAATTGCGTGGCGGACGGACAGCGGCTGAATTTCATGGAAAAGCCGGATATGTACTCCCTGTTCGGCAACGCGCTGGACAACGCCATCGAGGCTGTGCGGCTGGTGGACGATCCCGACATGCGGATTATTACACTGACTGTGGTCGGCGTGATGGGCATGACCTCCGTCTGCGCGGAAAACTATTATCAGGGGGATACCGTGAGAGTGGAGGACGGAATGCCGGTCACCACCAAGGAGGACCAGACCCGCCACGGGTACGGCGTAAAGAGCATGCAATATATTGTGAAAAAATACAGGGGTGAAATGACTATCTGCGCAGAGCAGAACGTTTTCTCGCTGAAGCTGCTCCTGCCCGAACCGGAATAAGTATTTTTCAAGTTTATGCGCCCAATCCGCAAGGTTGGGCGTTTTCTGTTTTCTTTTTTTCTCCTTCCGCTATGATACAGCCATCAAATCAACGGAGACATGAAGGAGGAGGAAAGTCCATGAAACAGAAAAGAACCGGATTGTGGCGCACGCTTACGGTCGTGTTTGTCCTGCTTACGGCGTTTACCGTGGCAGGCAGCAGCGTAGCGGGCACATATTCCGCGCTGATCAACTCAACCCTGGGTATTGAAACCAGCCGCATCGTAAAGGCTGACGGCGCGGAGAATGAAGATACCCAGTATTTCAAATCCGCATACAATTCCCTGGAAGAACAGTATCAGGCCAAAGCGGCGCTCATCCGGCAGATCGGCCGGGAGGGCACCATCCTGCTGAAAAACGAAAACAACACGCTGCCCATGCAAAGCGGCACCGTGCTGGTACTGGGCGGCGGCAGCTTTATGCAGGCTCTGGCCCACGGCGGCGGCAGCATGAACGCGGCAGACCTGAGCAACGCCACTACGGTAGAACAGGCACTTGCTTTTGACGGCCTGAACGTGATTACCGAAGGCGCTTCCGCCGACGCCGCGCTGGTGGTGATCGGCCGTTCCGCCGGAGAAGGCGCCGACATGCCCGAGGGCGGCCTGGCGCTGACGGCTGACGAGCTTTCCCTGATCAGCCGGGCGAAAGAGGCGGCAGACAAGGTAATGGTGCTGCTCAGCGGCGATTTTTATCCCGAAGTGTCCTCGTTGCAGGCTGATCCGGAAATCGGCGCGATCCTGCATCTGGGCAACGCAGGCTATCGGGGCGCTTACGGCCTGGCGGACGTGATCACCGGCAAAGCGTCTCCCTCCGGACGCACCGTGGAGACTGTGACAGCGGATTCACACAGCTCCGCCGCCATGCAGAATTACGGCGACCACAGCTATACCAACGCTTCAAAAATCATGGCTTCACAGGCGGAAACCGAAGTCGTATAGGCGGAAAACTTCTACAAGGATTAGACGTAATTTGAAACCCGCTATGAGGACTGTATGCTCCACCGGGGCAACGCTGATTTCGGCGGCTGGACGTGGGAAAAGGACGTGCTGTATCCCTTCGGGTACGGCCTGAGCTACACCGCGTTTGCGCAGGAGCTGCTTGGCGTTACGTTCGACGACAACGCCCATACCGCCTCCGTGCAGGTGAAGGTGACCAACACGGGCGACAGGGCCGGAAAAGAAGTGGTCCAGGTATACGGTCAGTCTCCCTATACGACCTATGATCAGGAAAAACTGATTGAAAAAGCCGCCGTGCAGCTGATGGGTTTTGAAAAGACCGCTGAGCTGGCTCCCGGAGCTTCCGAAACCGTGACTGTTCAGCTGCACATGCAGTGGCTGGCTTCTTTCGACGCCAGGGGCTACGGCACCTATATCATGGAGGCGGGCGATTACTTCCTTGCCCTGGGCAGCAGCGCGCACGACGCAGTGAACAATATCCTGGCGGCCAAGGGTGTGAACACGGACGGCAGCGCAGCCATGACCTACACCTGGAACCAGGCGGAAACGGACGCCGCGACGTACGCCAAATCCGTCTATACCGGAGAACCTGTTACCGTACGCTTCCCGGACGCGGACATCAATTATTGGCTGGATGAAGCGGACCAGATCACCTATCTTTCCCGCAGCGACTGGCAGGGCACCTGGCCTGAGACGGTTCAGCTGACCGCGTCTGACAAGCTCAAATCCGCCCTGAACGACAAGAAAAAGTATGAAAACGGCGTGTATAACGATACTGCTTCCCGCATTCAGGTATATGACGTAAAGACCGGCGACGGCAGCACCGTCCTGTCCGCCGCGATGATGCGGGGCCGGCCCTACAGCGACGAAAACTGGAACGTTTTGCTGGATAATATGTCCGCGGAGGATATCGTGCGCCTGGTCGCCAACGGACGCTACCAGATCAGCGCGGTTCCGTCCCTGTCCTTCGTTTCTTCTCTGGGCGGCGATTCGCCTACGGGACTGAATATCCCGTATCTGTACAGCAGGACCGGCGCTGACCGGCAGCCGATCGGCGACAGCTACATGGTAAGCGACGGTATCACGGAGGATAAGGCAGATCTGGTGCCTATGGACGCCAGCTTCTACTGCTCCGAACCGACCCTGGCCGCCACCTTTAACAAAGAACTGGCCTATGCCGAAGGCGAAATGATGGGGGAGGACAGTCTGTACTGCGGCGCCAGCTTCCTTTACGGTCCCGGCACCAACCTGCACCGCATGCCTTACGGCGGCCGCGCGACCGAATACTATTCCGCCGATCCCGTGCTGAACAGCCTGATCGGCGCCGAACAGGTAAAGGCCGGCCTGACCAAGGGCCTTGTGATGGTGGTGAAGCATTTTGCCGCAAACGATCAGGAACAGAACCGCATCGGCGTCGCAACCTTCGTGACCGAGCAGGACCTGAGAGAAAACATGCTGCGGGGCTTTGAGGGCATCATGACCTACGGCGGCGCAATGGGACTGATGGGATCCTACAACCGCCTGGGCGTCACGGGCACCGCCGCGGAATACGATCTGATGACCACCGTGCTGCGCAGGGAGTGGGGCAGCGACTGCTTCGTGATAACCGACCTGAATTCGCCCACTGCCGGCCTGTACGACGGCAACGCGATTATCGCCGCCGGCACCTCCACCATGATGAACAACGGCACCTTCGACGCGGAAAGCGGATCCTATGTAAATACCACGCTGTCCGTACCGATGTTCAACAGCGATCCCGTGCTGCGCGTTGCCATGCGGGAAGCGGCGCATCATGTGCTGTACGCATTCGTCAACAGCTCCGCGATGAACGGACAGTCGGCCAGCGACCGCATAGTAACTGTTACCCCCTGGTGGAAGCCCGCGCTGCTGGCCCTGGAGATCGTTTTCGGCGCAGCCGCACTCCTTTCCGCCGTCCTGTACCTGATCAATGTCAACAAAAAGGAGGAAAAAGTCCATGCGTAAGCTGCTGAACGGAAAAGGAAAAGGTTTCATCCTGAGCCTTGGCACGCTGATTCCGGCTATCCTGAGCCTGGTGTTTTTCCGAATGCTGACTGCCTCGTCCTTTGAAAGTACGGAAAACGTGCCGCTGGTAACGGGACTGCTGACCGGCGCGATCGTACTCTGCGCGCTGACGACGTGGAAAGACGTTTTTCATGTGCCGTCGCTGCTGACATTCGCCGCGCTGTCCGCCGCAACCGCCGCTTTTGCGGCGGGGCGCGCCAGCTATGTAGCTTTCTACCTCTCCGGGGACGTGATGAATACCGGTCTGTCCCCCCTCTTCCTGGCGACCTGCGTCCTGCTGGTGCTGAGTCTCGCGCTGAGCATTGCCGCCCTGTGCGCATCGCAGGCGAAAAACAAGAACTGACCAACCCAGATTCAAACACCGATCCGGTGTTGATAAATAAAAAGGAGGCTTCTTTTATGAAAAACCTGTTCCGTACCCTGACTGCCCTGGTAATCGTTCTGGCACTTTCCTTCACCTGCCTGGCCGCACTGGCTGACTACAAAACACCGACGACCGACTATGAAATCTGGCAGGAATACACGGCTGAGCAGTATGTTCAGGAAGACGTTTCCGCAAAAACCGTTGCTTACCAGTTCACCGGTATCAGCGACGAAACCAGCAAGCAGAACGTTTCCGTGAAAATCGACCTGTACGAAGACGGTTTTGCCCGCATGGCCCAGTCCATCGACGGCAACGGCATCCGGTTCTACTATTACGGCTACTGGACCAACATGGACAATGAGGAGATCTTCCTCGCCTTTACCTGCTACAGCTACGAAGGGGAGACCGTGGAAGGCACTGTGACCCACGGCGACGTGCGCACGGTTGACTATACGTATGACCTTACAGAAGAAGAAAACGCGTTTACCTTCGGCCTGAACTTCTGCCTGGGCTTCGCTGACGGCGGCCAGTACGTCCGTTCGATGACGGTGACAGGCGACGGCGCCGCGGCTTTCGAGACGGAGGAAGCCTGGCTGGCTGACGCAGCTGCTTACTGGAGCGCTGCCAAATAAGCAGATTTCCGTCTTGCGGCCTGCCGGAACGACCATGCTCCGGCAGGTTTTTTGAAAAAAGGAAAAGCCTTCCACTAAAATGAATTTATTAAGTGAAATGAATTTATTAAGAGACAAGCGGGCACAGGAAGAAGCCGCACAGTCCGCGAAAGGAGAAGCGTCCATGCAAGCCTTTAATCCTTATCTGCCCAGCTGGGAATATGTACCGGACGGGGAACCCCATGTCTTCGGCGACCGGGTATACGTATACGGTTCCCACGACGCCTTCGGCGCGCCGATCTTCTGCGTGAACGACTATGTCTGCTGGTCCGCGCCGGTCAGCGACCTGAGCGACTGGCGGTACGAGGGCGTTATCTACCGCAGAAAGCAGGATCCGGGCAACAGGCTGGGAATCCGCTCCCTCTACGCTCCCGACGTGACCCGGGGCCCGGACGGGCGCTACTATCTGTACTACTGCTTTGATTTCCTGGGCGAGACGGGCGTGGCCGTATGCGACACCCCGGCAGGGCAGTATCAGTTTTACGGCAAAGTGCACCACAAAGACGGCAGGGTCTGGGGCAAAAAATCCGGAGAGCAGTTCCCCTTTGACCCCGGCGTGCTGACGGACGACGACGGCCGGGTCTGGCTCTATTCCGGTTTTGCCACCAAGGTTCCTTTTCCCGCCTCCCGCTGGCATAACCTGAAGAACGACGGCGGCACCGTGACGGAACTGGAACCGGATATGGTGACCATCCGAACGGAACCGAAGGTGCTGTTTCCCGTGAAGGGCAGGCCGGGCGCCTTTCCCCACGCCTTCTTTGAAGCCTCCTCCATCCGCAAGGCGGACGGGAAGTACTTCTTCGTGTATTCCAGCGAGCATAACCACGATCTTTGCTACGCGGTCAGCGACCGCCCGGACGGCGGATTTGTATACGGCGGCGTGCTGGTGGACCTGGGGGATCTGTACATGGACGGCCGGACGGACGAAAGCCGCGCCGACAACTATCTGGGCAACACCCACGGCGGCCTGCTGAACATCGGCGAAGACTGGTACATCTTCTACCACCGGCAGACGAACCGTTCCTCCTATGCCCGGCAGGCCTGCGCGGAAAAGCTGGAGCGGACCGCGGACGGCGGATTCAGGCAGGCGGAGGTCACCTCCTGCGGGCTGAACGGCGGCCCGCTGCGCGGCGAAGGAAAATACGAGGCGCGCATCGCCTGCAACCTGTGGGCGAAGAACCATGAAACAGGGCGGGTGGACGGCAGGGCTCCCCGGAAACGACTGGCGGCGCACCCGTATTTCACCCAGACAGGCAGGGACCGGGAGGGAAACGGAGACCAGTATATCGCCAATATGCGAGACGGCGCTGCGGCAGGTTTCAAGTACTTCAGTATTGAGAAGGAAACGAAACTTTCCGTCGAAACCCGGGACGCGAAAGGCGGCGCGATGCAGATTTCCGTGTTCCCTGATTTTCGTACGGTCTGCTGTGAAATCCCCCTGACGTCAGATCAGTCAGCGGCTTATCCGCTGAATCTGGAAAAAGGGGTCTACGCGCTTTACTTCCGTTACCGGGGAAACGGCGCTGCGCAGTTTCACTCCTTTCAGTTCAGCTGAACCCTGGATGCTGCCTGCACCGGATACCGCCAGCGGCCAGCACAGCAAAAACGCCTGCTTCCTTCGGGAGCAGGCGCTTTCTGATAATGTCACCCCTCCTGCCGGACGCACAACTTCATTAAATTATCATCCTCCGGCAGGCATTTGGCAAAACGATACTACGAGGGGAAGGAACAGAGGAAGTCGTCTGGCATGTGCGGCAGGAAAACATCCTAAGGCCATATGGTTCGGCCCGGTGATGAACAGC
>JAEEGL016898494.1_pt1 | contig 10256 bp, 7 predicted proteins | sample 9134231 | NCBI WGS metagenome assembly JAEEGL01 (sample SAMN16246548, study PRJNA631951) | gut metagenome | biome: gut microbiome; feature: rumen; material: fiber-attached | host: Bos | place: Iran: Karaj | collected 2018-10 | reverse complement strand
TCCGCAGCGAGCTGTATGAGGAGACCTATTACAAGGTCCTGCCCTCAGGGGTGATCGCCCTGCCCAAGCCCTTGAGCCGCCAGATGCTCGCCCAAAGCCTGCGGGTCCTCTGCGCCATCCGGGAGCGGCTGCGGAACATGCGGAAGCAGCAGGCCACGGTGGAGGAGAAGATCGAGGAACTGCGGCTGGTGAACCGGGCCAAGTGGCTGCTGATCCAGTGCCTTCACATGACGGAGGAGGACGCCCACCGCTACATCACACGCCAGGCCATGGAGCAGCGCGCCGGGAAGCGCGAGATCGCGGAGAGCATCATCCGTACCTATCAGTAAATAAGACCGATCAGCGGGAGCGCCGCCTGCAGCCGCGGCGCTCCCGCTGTCTTTGTCCCCGCGGCCGTACCATTTGACAATTGCTCCCGCCGCTTCTAAAATATGAGTATCCAAAGCGGAAAGGACGGCTTTCGATGGAATACAGGGCGCCGGGGCATTTCGTGGAATTCCGGAATGTGCGGAAGGTCTATCGGATGGGCGAGATCCGCATCGAAGCGCTGCACGATGTGGATTTCACCATCGAAAAAGGGGAGATCTGCGTGATCGTCGGCCCCTCCGGGGCCGGGAAGACCACGTTGCTCAATATCCTGGGGGGCATGGACAGGCTCACCTCCGGGCAGGTGCTGCTGGACGGCGCGGAGGTTTCCGCTTTTTCCAAGCGGGAGCTGGCCTCCTACCGGCGGTACGACGTGGGCTTCGTGTTCCAATTTTACAATCTGATCCAGAACCTCACGGCCATCGAAAATGTGGAGCTGGCGACCCAGATCTGCCGGGAACCCCTGGATCCCATGGACGTCATGGAGCAGGTGGGGCTGCGGGACCGGGCGCTGAATTTCCCCTCCCAGCTCTCCGGCGGGGAACAGCAGCGGGTGGCCATCGCCCGCGCGCTGGCGAAGAACCCGAAGCTGCTCCTGTGCGACGAACCCACCGGCGCCCTGGACTACATGACCGGCAAGCAGATCCTGAAGCTGCTGCAGGATACCGCCCGGCGGACGGGCATGACCGTCATCATCATCACCCACAACAGCGCCCTTACCGCCATGGCGGACCGGGTCATCCGGATCCGCAGCGGCACCGTGGCGGAGCAGTATGTTAACGGGAACGTTGTGCCCGTGGAACAGATCGAGTGGTAAAGATGAAGAAATCATCCGTACTGGCTTTGTCCGTCCTCCGTCAGATCAAAGGCACCCTGGGCCGGTATCTCGCCATCTTTGCCATCATCGCCCTGGGCGTGGGCTTTTTTGCCGGGCTGCGTGTCTCCACCGACGCCATGCTGAAGACCGCAGACAAATACCTGCAGGAAAAGAAGCTCTTTGATTTCCGGCTCATCAGCACCCTGGGGCTCACCGGGGAGGACGTGGCTGCCTTCGCCGGGCTGGAGGGCGTGGAGACGGCCTTGGGCTCTGTGTGCGCCGACTGCCTGTGCAAGGCCGACGAGGGGGACGCCGTTTTCCGCGCCCATCTGCTGACGGAGGAAATGAACCGGGTCGAGTTGACCGCCGGGCGCCTGCCCCGGGCGGGAAACGAGTGCCTGCTGGACGCCAAGTATTTCGGGGAGGAGAGCATCGGAACAGTGCTGACGCTCTCTGAGGCGAACACCGAGGAAACCCTCGGCACCTTCGCCTATGACACCTACACGGTGGTAGGGCTCGTCAGCGCGCCGTATTATGTCAACTTTGAACGGGGCACCACCGCCCTCGGCCAGGGCAAGCTGGCGGGCTTCCTCTGCCTGCCCGCAGAGGGCTTCAGCACGGATCTTTATACGGAGATATTCCTGTCCCTTACGGAAGGGGGCGCCCTCTACTCCGCGGAGTATGAAACCGTCGTAGACGGCATAGAGCCCGCCGTCAGCGCGCTGCTTGAGGAGCGGGCAGAGCTCCGGTATGACGGCCTGGAATCGGACGCCCTTTCCCGGATCGCCGACGCCCAGGCGGAACTGGACGAGGGCTGGGAGGCTTACCGCGAGGAGCGGGCGGAGGCGGAGCAGGCACTGGACGACGCCCGGGAGGGACTGGATTCCGCCCGGAAGAGCCTGGACGAGGGCTGGGAGCAGCTTGCTGAGGGAAAAGAGGAGCTGGACAGGCAAAAATCGGAGGCGGAGAAGCGCTTTACCGACGCCCGGCGGGAACTGGATGAGGGCTGGGCAGGGCTGGAGAAAGGAAAGGCGGAGCTGGCTTCCCGGAAGGAAGAAGCGGCACAGGGTTTTGCCGACGCCCAGGCGGAACTGGACGAGGCCGCAGGGCAGCTTGCCCAGGGTGAGACGCGATTGGACGCGTGCCGGAGCCTCTACGGCGCCGGGGCAGCCATGGCCCAGGGGCTGAACGCCGCGGGCCTCGGCGTGCAGTATGTTTCCCCGGGCGAGCTGGTAGCGGATCTGTCCGCCGGGACGGACCCGATGCTCACCGCCATCGTGGATCGGGCGCTGGCAGATTATGATATGACGGCGGCGTCCTTCTGCGAGGCCTGGGCCCGGGCCGAGGAGCAGCTGGGGGCGCCAATGAGCGAGGAGGCTGTTGCCGCTCTAACTGCCGAGCTGGATGCCGCCCAAGCAGCATATGACGAAGGCGCGGCGCAACTGGAAGCGGAAAAGGTCGCTGCGGAAGCCGCTTTCGCGGAGGCAGAGGCGCAGATCACCTCTTCCGAAGCACAGCTCACTGCGGGGGAGAGGGAGTACACGGAAAGCCGCAAGGCCGCCTATGACGCCATCGCGGAGGCGGAGCAGGAGCTGGCGGACTCGGAGAAGAAGCTCACAGACGGAGAGACGGACTACGCCGATGGGCTGCGGGAGTACGGGGATGCCAAGGCGGAGGCGGACCGGCAGTTTGCCGAGGCGGAGCAGGAGTTGGCGGATGGTCAGCGGCAGGTGGAAGAGGCCAGGGAAAAACTGGCCGGTCTGGAGAAGCCCACCACCTATGTGCTGGACCGCAGCGCGAATATCGGCTGCGCCACCCTGGACAACGACATGGGCATCGTCCGGGGAATTTCCCGCGTGTTCCCCCTGTTCTTCTTCCTGGTGGCCGCCTTGGTGTGCGTGACCACCATGACCCGGATGGTGGATGAGCAGCGCACCCAGAACGGCGTGCTGAAGGCCTTGGGCTATGGCGGCGGCGCCATCGTCGGACAGTATCTTTTCTATGCGGGCAGCGCGTCGCTGCTGGGCTGCGTCGCGGGCTTCCTGCTGGGCTCCCGCTTCCTGCCCATGGCCTTGTGGCGCGTCTATCAGATCATGTATGCCATCGACCGGCCGGTGGCCTTCGTGCTGGATTGGAAGCTGTTCGCCGGCTGTACGGCGCTGTTCATGCTCTGCTCCATGGGAGCCACCTGGCTGGTTTGCCGCCGGGACCTGAGAGAGTCGGCCGCGGAGCTCATCCGGCCCAAGGCCCCGCCTGCGGGCAAGCGCATCCTCCTGGAGCAGGCGGCGTTCATCTGGAAAAGAGTGAAGTTCCTCCACAAGGTCTCCATCCGCAACATCCTCCGGTATAAGAAGCGGATGGTCATGATGATTCTGGGGGTGGGCGGCTGCACGGCACTGCTGCTCACGGGCTTCGGCATCCGGGATTCCATCCAGCATATCCTGGACTATCAGTATGACGAAATCGAGATCTACGACTGCTCCGCCTCCTTTACAAAGCCGCTGAGCGAAGCGGACATGGAGGATTTCCGCGCCGCCCATGGCGACGTGGTAGCGGGTGCCGCTTTCCTCCATACCGGCGCCATGGATCTGACCGCGGGCGGCAAGACCCTCAGCGTCAACGCCGTGGTGTTCCGGGAGGAGCCGGACGGCTTCATCGACCTGCACCGGGGCGAGGAACAACTTCCCTGGCCGGGGCCGGGCGAGACGGTCATCGACTACCGGCTCGCCATGGACTGCGGCCTGAAGACGGGCGACGTCATCACCCTGCGGGACACGGAGTTTCGGGAGGTGACGCTCACCGTCTCCGGGATCTTCGACAACTATATCTACGACTATGCGTTCATCCACGCGGACACCTTCCTGGAACAGTGGGGGACAGCGCCGGAGATCAAGACCGCCTACCTCAATATGGCGGAGGGCACGGACCTGCATGCCGACGCCGCGTCCGTCGTCAGCGACGGGAATGTGGCTGCCGTCAACGTGCTGGCCGATATGCGCCAGCGGGTGGGCAGCATGCTCACCAGCATGAACTACGTCGTCCTCATCGTGCTGGTATGCGCCGGGGCGCTGGCCTTCATCGTGCTGTACAACCTGACCAATATCAGCATCGGCGAGCGGCGGCGGGAGATCGCCACCCTGAAGGTACTGGGCTTCTATCCCGCCGAGTCCGCCGCCTATGTCTTCCGGGAAAACATGGTGCTCACGGGCATCAGCGCCTTGGCGGGCCTTCCCATGGGCTATGCCCTGCTCTGGTATGTGATGCGGCAGATCAAGATCAGCAGCTTCTATTTCGGCTGCCGCGTCTCGCCTCTGAGCTATGTCCTCGCGGTGGCGCTGACCTTCGCCTTCGCGGCGGTGGTGGCGTTCCTGCTCTATTTCAAGCTGGAGAAGATCGACATGGCCGACTCCCTGAAGGCCATCGAATGACGGTCGCCCCGGGGGACGCCCATCAGAAAGCCGGATTCAAAACGGCTTGGTCAGGAAAACGCGCCTGGGAGTCCGGACGCCCGGTTTTGAATGAAATCCGGAAAAAGGGGCCCGCCCGGAAATTTCGGCCCATGGCTTGTCATTCCCGGGAAAACGATGTAGAATAGACAAAAAGCATGAGAGGTGTTGCAAATGGAGACCCGCGTGGCTGTAGTGAGCATCATCGTGGAGAATGAAAATGCCGTCGGTGAACTGAATGAGTTGCTTCACCGCTACCGGCAGTTCATCATCGGGCGGCTGGGCATCCCTTACCGGCAGAAAAACGTCAGCATCATCTGTATCGCCATCGACGCGCCGAACGATGAGATCAACGCCCTCGCAGGGGCCTTGGGGCGCATCCAGGGCATCACGGCGAAAGCGGCATATTCCAACGTCTGAGGCAGAGTATAAAACGGGCAGAACTGAATAACGTGACCATCCCCTGACGCCGAAACGAAACTTGAGGCGAAAGACAAGATGCAGCAGCCGAAAAACCATGGTACCGCTGTCCCCTTGTCCGGGGGACGGCGGTATTTGTTTTTGAGGAGGTAACATGAGCCTGAATGAAACCCCGTCCGGCGAACGGACGCACATCGCCTTTTTCGGCGCGAGGAACGCCGGGAAATCCAGCCTGGTGAACGCGGTGACCGGCCAGGAGCTGGCCGTGGTCTCCGACGTCCGGGGCACCACTACCGACCCCGTGCGCAAAGCCATGGAGCTGCTGCCCCTGGGTCCGGTGGTCGTTATCGACACGCCCGGCTTTGACGACGAGGGAAAGCTGGGCCTGGAGCGGGTAAAAAAGACCCGGGAGATCCTCCGGACCTGCGATGTCGCCGTGCTGGTGGTGGACGCCGCTGTCGGCATGGGGGAGGCGGAAGCACAGCTGCTGGACTTGTTCCGGGAGCGAGAACTGCCCTTCCTTATCGCATGGAACAAATCGGACCTGGCCCAGGCCCTGCCCATGCCGGAAGGCGCCGCGGAGGTCAGCAGCCTGCGGCATACCGGGATAGAGGCATTGAAGGAGCGTCTGGCGCATATGGCCCCGGTGCGGGCGGAACGGAAGCTGGCGGGGGACCTGGCGGAGCCGGGGGATATCTGCGTGCTGGTGTGTCCTATGGACGAATCCGCGCCGAAGGGGCGGCTGATCCTTCCCCAACAGCAGACGATCCGCGACCTGCTGGACCGGGGGGCGATCCCCTGCGTCTGCCGGGATACGGAGCTGGAAACGGCGCTGAAGAAGCTGGGGAAGCCCCCCGCTATGGTGATCACGGACAGCCAGGCGTTCCGGGCAGTCAGCGCCGTCGTGCCGGAAAGCGTTCCCCTCACCTCCTTCTCCATCCTGATGGCCAGGTACAAGGGCTATCTGGAAACCGCGGTGGAGGGGATCGCCGCGGTGAAAAGCCTGGGGGACGGGGACCGGGTGCTGATGGCGGAGGGCTGCACCCATCACCGCCAGTGCAACGACATAGGCACGGTGAAGATCCCCAATTGGCTGCGGACATACACGGGAAAAGAGCTGGAGATCCATACCTGCTCCGGCAGGGAATTTCCGGAGGACCTGAGCCCCTACCGGCTGGTGATCCACTGCGGCGGCTGCATGCTGACGGAAAGCGCCGTCCGCGCCCGCATGGAACGGGCCGTAGCCCAGGAGGTTCCCTTCACCAACTACGGCGTCGCCATCGCCCTGATGACCGGAGCCCTGGAGCGGAGCCTGCGGCTGTTCCCCGCGCTGCACCGGAAGCTGACGGAGGAGCCGGGATGACCGGGCGGGAAAGGGAGCTGATCCTCCGGCTGGAACGGGAACGGAGCCTCTCGGAAGGGGAATACGCCGAACTGATCACCTGCCGGGACGACGAGGCGGCGCAGCTCCTGGCGGAGGCGGCGTCGGCTGTCCGCAGGGCCGTCTTCGGGGACGCGATATACACCCGGGGCCTGATCGAGATCAGCAGCATCTGCAAAAACGACTGCCTCTACTGCGGCATCCGCCGCAGCAATGGCCAGGCGGAACGCTACCGGCTGACTGCCGGAGAGATCCTCGCCTGTGCGGCGGAGGGGTATGCCCTGGGCTTCCGCACCTTCGTGCTCCAGGGCGGGGAGGACCCGTATTACACCGACGAAGTGCTCTGCGGCATCGTAAGCGAGCTGAAAACGAAATACCCTGACTGCGCGGTGACCCTGTCCATGGGGGAGCGGAGCCGGGAGAGCTACCGGGCGCTGTACGGCGCCGGGGCGGACCGGTATCTCCTGCGCCACGAAACGGCGGACGCCGTGCACTATGCCCGGCTCCATCCGCCGGAAATGTCCTTTGCCAACCGGATACGCTGCCTGGAGGACCTGCGGGACATCGGCTTTCAAGCGGGCTGCGGCTTCATGGTGGGATCCCCCTTCCAGACGCCGGAGACCCTGGCGAAGGACCTGAAATTCATCGAGGGGTTCCGCCCTGCCATGTGCGGCATCGGTCCCTTCATCCCTCACAGGAACACCCCTTTCCGGGATGAGCCTGCCGGGACCCTGGAGCTGACGCTTTTCCTGCTTTCCGTCCTCCGGCTGATGCTGCCGGAGACGCTGCTCCCCGCGACGACGGCGCTGGGTACCATCCATCCCCAGGGCCGGGAAATGGGCATTCTGGCAGGCGCCAACGTGGTCATGCCCAATCTGTCCCCCGCGGACGTGCGGAGGAAATACGAGCTGTATGATAATAAAATATGCACCGGCGAGGAATCGGCCCAGTGCCGGGACTGTCTGGAACAGCGCATGGAGTCCATCGGCTGTTATCTGGCCGTGGACAGGGGCGACGCCCCCCATTGGAAAAGAAAATAAAACACAGGAGGAAAAACACCATGGCAGCATACGATCCGAAATCCATGAAGGCGGAGGAATTCATCAACGACGGGGAGATCCGCGCCACGCTGGCTTATGCGGAGGAGAATAAAAACAACGCCGCGCTGATCGACGAGATCCTGGAAAAGGCGCGGCCGGTGAAGACCGGGAACGGCTGCACCTGCCGCGGGCTGACCCACAGGGAGGCTTCCGTTCTGCTGGCCTGCGAACTCCCGGACAAGATCGAGCGCATGTACGAAATCGCCGAGGAGATCAAGCTGGCCTTCTACGGCAACCGCATCGTCCTCTTCGCGCCGCTGTATCTGTCCAATTACTGCGTCAACGGCTGCCTCTACTGCCCCTATCACCTGAAAAACAAGCACATTGCCCGGAAGAAGCTGACCCAGGAGGAGGTGCGCGCGGAGGTCATCGCCCTGCAGGACATGGGGCATAAACGCCTGGCCATCGAAGCGGGGGAGGACCCGGTACACAATCCCATCGAGTATATCCTGGAGTGCATCCATACTATTTACGGCGTCCACCACAAGAACGGCGATATCCGCCGGGTAAACGTGAATATCGCCGCTACCACGGTGGAGAATTACCGGAAGCTGAAGGAGGCCGGCATCGGCACCTATATCCTGTTCCAGGAGACCTATCACAAGAAGAATTACGAGGCGCTGCACCCCACCGGCCCCAAGCACAACTACGCCTACCACACCGAGGCCATGGACCGGGCCATGGAGGGCGGGATCGACGACGTGGGCCTGGGCGTCCTCTTCGGCCTGGAGCTGTATAAATATGAATTCGCCGGGCTCATCATGCACGCGGAGCACCTGGAAGCGGTGCACGGCGTGGGTCCCCACACCATCAGCGTGCCTCGCGTCAAACGGGCGGACGATATCGACCCGGATATGTTCGACAACGGCATCGACGACGAGACCTTCACGAAAATCGCCGCCTGCATCCGGCTGGCGGTGCCCTACACCGGCATGATCGTTTCCACCCGGGAATCGGAGGAGGTGCGAAGGCGTCTTCTTCAGGTGGGCATCTCCCAGGTCAGCGGCGCCTCCCGCACCTCCGTGGGCGGCTATACGGAGCCGGAGCGCCCCCACGACACGGAACAGTTCGATGTTTCCGACCAGCGGACGCTGGATGAAGTGGTGCGCTGGCTGATGGAGAGCGGGCATATCCCCTCCTTCTGCACGGCCTGCTATCGGGAGGGCCGGACCGGCGATCGCTTCATGAGCCTGTGCAAGAGCGGCCAGATCCTCAACTGCTGCCACCCCAACGCCCTCATGACCCTGGCGGAATACCTGGAGGATTATGCTTCCCCGGAGACCAGGGAGATCGGCTACCGGATGATCGGGGAGGAACTGAAAAAGATCCCGAAGGAGAAGGTCCGGCAGATCGCTGAGCAGAACATCCGGGATATCCGCTCCTCCAACCGCCGGGATTTCCGTTTCTGACAGAAAACACAGAAGACGATGCACAGGGGGCCGCGCCGAAGAGATGGCGCGGCCCCCTGTACGGCAAGTCAATACAAATCCGTGCAGCTTCAGCCGCTGGGGGGAAGTCCGCATCCTGACCGACGCGGGATGCCCGCACGCCGCAGCCGAGGTCCCCGGCTCCGCGAGGCCATAAGCGGCTTGAACTTCTTGTTGCCGAATGATAAAATGTTGATGCAAGTTACGAAGGGGGGTGGTCGCCGGTGCGGGGGAATCACATCAAGCGGATCCTGTTTGTCCTGCTGTTTTTGGCAATAGCCGCCGCCCTGATTTATTTCCCCTTCCGGGATTCGGCGCCTCAGCTGCTCGACCTGCTGAAAAACGGGGACGTGGAGGAGATACAGTCCTATCTGCGGAGCATCGGCACCTGGAAAGGGGTGCTGGTCACGGCGCTGCTCCAAATGCTCCAGGTCTTCTCCCTGGTGATCAGCGGCGTGCCCATCCAGGTTGCCGCCGGCGTAGTCTATGGGACGTTTATCGCCCTGGTGATCTGCCTGCTTTCCTCCACCCTGGCGCTGACCCTTTCCCTCCTCCTGTGGAAGGGGATGGGCCGGCGCATGAAGAAGTGGTTTCCCGTGGAGGAGAAGCAGCTGCGCCTCATCAATAAGCTGGCCCAATCGGGCACCCCGCCCCGGTACGCCGTGTTCCTCGCCGGGATGATCCCCGTCCTCCCCAACGGGCTTATCCCGCTGCTGGCCTCGAAGCTGGAGATCAGCGTCCCAGCGTTTACCCTGTGGGTGGGGCTGGGAAGCCTGCCCAACATGCTGCTCTGCTGTGCCATCGGCAACCGGCTGATCCGGGGGGACTGGCTCGCCAGCATCCTGTATGTGGCCCTCATGATGGGCATCGTGATCGTCATGTGGAAGTGGCGGGATCAGATCATCGGTTGGGTCCGGAGGCACACCCGTCCAAAGGACGAAAGGAAGCCATAAGCAGGAAAGGAAACTGACGCGCTGCAGATGCGCATACCTGCCGTAACGGAGCCCTGAAGGAGGCGCGGCGATCCGCGTTTCCTCGTAAGTAAACGCTGATGAAATCGAAGTGCGCAGCTTGTCGAGCAGATTTTTCGACTGGCGAAGGAAAAATCGCAGGAATACTTCTTGTATTGCAAGGTTTTGAGACAAAACCAGGCGGGAAATATACCGGCAAGCTGTGTGCGGCGATTTCATCAGCGGTTACTCAAAGGGAGGAGCGGAATTCCCCCGCCGGAGATAGCAGGGGCTCGTGGTCATAGGGCGGGTATTGCGCTTGCAGCGCGCCTTGCGGTAAATGTAACGT
>JAEEGL016656846.1_pt1 | contig 10256 bp, 6 predicted proteins | sample 9134231 | NCBI WGS metagenome assembly JAEEGL01 (sample SAMN16246548, study PRJNA631951) | gut metagenome | biome: gut microbiome; feature: rumen; material: fiber-attached | host: Bos | place: Iran: Karaj | collected 2018-10 | reverse complement strand
TATCCAATATAAGAACGGTTCTCGTTTTTTCTCTCCTGTTAGTAAATTGCAAATTGCTAACACTGAAGAAAAATACTATTATGGTTGGTTATATGAGAAAAACGAGCAAATCAACCTTTATAATGCTATAGAATAGTGTTGTAAAACAAGTTTTTGTACTTAAAATTTGGCAATATGGCAGAATGTTACTATTTTTACAAGATAAATAGTAAGACTAGATAAAGAATGAAGACTGAAAACAAAGATAATAAGAAAGTTAAGAACAAAACACAACAGGTGGAAACGCCAGGAAAGGTAAGTGCAATAAAAGCCTTCTTTAAGAATGAAACCGTGCATTTCATCTTTGGTTTAGCTATTGCGCTGATAGCTGCTTTCGCTCTCGTTTCGTTTGGCTCTTTCTTCCTCTATGGTGCTGCTGACCAAAGTGTGATTGATAATAGCACATCTGAAGAATTGTTAGCAGGTGAAGGTGATGTGCAGAATATGGGTGCTATTAGTGGAGCTCAGTTGGCTGACTATTTTATCAACCATCAGTTTGGCGCTCCATCCATCTTTATGGTAATCTTCTTGCTCGTAATGGGATTGAAACTGATGCGTGTAGTGAAGGTTAGGCTTTGGAAATGGTTTATAGGCTGTTCACTGTTGATGGTGTGGTGCTCTGTATTCTTCGGTTTCATGTTCAAGGGAATGTACGAAGATACATTCTTCTACCTTGGAGGTTTGCATGGTTATAACGTGAGCAGTTGGTTGGAGAGTCAGGTGGGTGTACCGGGTGTGCTGATGATCTTGTTCTTTACTGCTGTATGTCTCTTGGCTTATTTGAGTACACAAACCATCATTTGGTTGCGTAAGCTATTGGGTTTCGGTTATTTGAAACGTAAGAAAAAAGAAACACCTGCTGAGGATTCAGTTGATATGCAGACTGATGGAGAACAACAAGAGGAAGCTCCTGTCAATGATTTAGATGATATACTTGATACCCCTAAATCTGCTGCAATTAATTTGGGTGGACCAGACGATAACTTCATAGTTAATCCAGTTACAGAGTTGTTACATGGAGATGACGAGGAAGTCTTTGACGATGGTTCTGATGATGAACCATACAAAAAAAGAGATGAAGAATCAGAACCTGGTTTTGAGGTGGATGTTCCTGAAGACGAAGAAGTGGTTGAGTTGGAACCCTATAACCCAAGATTAGATCTGTCTCACTATAAGTTCCCAACCTTGGACTTGATGAAGCACTTTGACAATGACGGTCCAAGTGTGGATATGGAGGAACAACAAGACAATAAGAACCGTATTGTTGAAGTATTGCGTAGCTTTGGCATAGAGATAAAGACTATAACCGCTACGGTGGGTCCTACTATTACACTGTACGAGATTACCTTAGCAGAAGGTATTCGTATTGCCAAGATACGCAGTTTGGAAGATGATATTGCGTTGCAGTTGGCTGCTTTGGGTATTCGTATCATTGCACCAATTCCTGGCAAAGGAACTATCGGTATTGAGGTGCCTAACAAAACTCCAAGAGTTGTATCAGGTCAAAGTGTGATAGGCAGCAAGGCATTCCAAGAGAGCAAGGCTGATTTACCGATGGTGTTGGGAAAGACCATTAGTAACGAACCATTCGTAATAGACTTGGCAAAGATGCCGCACATGTTGGTAGCTGGTGCAACAGGTCAGGGTAAGTCTGTAGGTCTGAATGCCATGATAGCTTCTTTGCTGTATAAGAAACATCCTGCTGAGTTGAAGCTTGTTCTGGTGGATCCCAAGAAAGTGGAGTTTAGTGTTTATAGCGAGCTTGACCATCATTTCTTGGCACAGTTGGAAGATGCCAAGGAACCTGTTGTAACAGATGTGAAGAAGGTGGTGCGTACTCTCAATTCTCTGTGTGCCGAGATGGATGCCCGTTATGATTTGCTGAAGATTGCCAAGGTGCGTAACATCAAAGAATACAATGAAAGATTCAATAGTCGTCGCTTAAATCCGAATAACGGACATCGTTTCTTGCCCTATATCGTGGTGGTGATTGATGAGTTTGGCGACTTGATTATGACGGCAGGTAAGGAAGTGGAACTGCCTATTGCTCGTATAGCACAGTTGGCCCGTGCCGTGGGTATACACATGATTATCGCTACCCAGCGTCCTACGACCAACATCATTACGGGTACCATCAAGGCCAACTTCCCTGCACGTATAGCTTTCCGTGTAGCGGCGATGATAGACTCGCGTACTATCCTTGACCGTCCGGGTGCTAACCAGTTGATAGGTAAGGGTGATATGTTGTTCTTGCAAGGCAATGATCCTGTGCGTGTGCAGTGTGCATTTATCGATACACCAGAAATTGAAAATATAGTGAAATACATATCTGAGCAACAAGGTTATACCACACCATTCTATTTGCCAGAAGTGGCAGAAGATATTGATTCAGAAGGTGGTGGTGCTGAAGTGGATATGGACAAACTCGACTCTTTGTTTGAGGATGCAGCTCGTCTGTTGGTCATTCATCAGCAAGGCTCAACATCATTGATACAAAGGAAGTTCTCTATTGGTTATAATCGTGCAGGAAGATTGATGGACCAGTTGGAAAAAGCGGGAATTGTAGGCCCTGCTATGGGTAGCAAACCGCGTGATGTATTGTGTGTGGATGAAATGGCATTAGAAGAAAAACTTGCCAATTTGAAATAATTGAAAATTGAGAATTAGTATGAATATAAAGCAGATAATATTCATGAGAGATTTAGAACGTAACTGCGCATTACGCTTAGTTCGTGTTTTATTCCTTTTTCTAATTTTATTTTTCAATATTCAAATATCTTGGGCTCAGACACCGAAGGAATTGTTGGATGAAGTTGTGGAGAAGGCTTATTCCAGTGGTTATATAGATGTTGATTTCACGGTATATATGGACGGTGCTGATACGCAAGGCCACATCATTGTGCAAGGGAAGCAGTTCATTTTGGAGACACCAGGTATGAAAACATGGTTTGATGGCAAGACACAGTGGACACTTGCAGAAGAGAATGAGGAGGTAAGCATTTCTGAACCTACTGATGAAGAGTTGCAGGCACTTAACCCTTATGCGTGGATGTCGCTCTATCAACAAGGCTATGATTTAAAGTATGGTGAAACGGGTGTATCCGGTGTAAGAAAGGTGATTATGACAACCACTATTCCTCGTGAAGAGATGCAGAGCATTGTGCTATTGATTCATCAGACAGAACTCTATCCTGTACGCCTTAGTATGGCCAGTAGAGGAGGGTTGGATGTGGTAGTTATTGACATCGACAGTTATAAGGTGAAGCAGCAACCTCTAGCTGAAGAAACTTTTGTGTTCGACAAGAGTGAATATCCTGGCATAGAGGTTATTGACCTGAGATAATAATTAACGTTAAATATTATGGAAACAGAAAAAGTAAGATTGCTGATTATCGGTTCTGGACCGGCAGGCTATACAGCTGCGATCTATGCATCGCGTGCCAATCTTCAGCCTGTATTGTATGCAGGCTTGCAGCCTGGAGGTCAGCTTACGACAACTACAGAAGTTGAAAACTTTCCAGGTTATCCTCAAGGTGTGGATGGGAACCAGTTGATGGAAGACTTGCGCCAGCAAGCAGAGCGATTTGGTGCCGATCTTCGTCAAGGTGTTGCCACCCAGGCTGATTTAAGCCAGCGTCCATTTAAGATTACTATTGATGGCTCTAAGATAATTGAGACTGAAGCACTGATTATTGCTACTGGTGCTGCTGCCAAGTATCTAGGGCTGGAAGACGAAAAGAAATATGCTGGTATGGGTGTGAGTGCCTGTGCCACCTGTGATGGATTCTTCTATCGTAAGAAAGTAGTAGCTGTGGTAGGAGGTGGTGATACGGCTTGCGAGGAAGCCACTTATTTGGCAGGACTTGCTGCAAAAGTCTATTTGATTGTACGCAAGCCATTCCTACGTGCTTCTAAGATTATGCAAGAACGTGTGATGAATCATCCGAAAATTGAAGTGCTCTTTGAGCACAATGCAGAAGGTTTGTTCGGTGACAATGGCGTAGAAGGAGTGCATCTTGTGCAGCGTTTGGGTAAGCCAGATGAGCGTCATTATGACCTGCCTATCGATGGATTTTTCTTGGCCATTGGTCATAAGCCTAGTTCTGACATTTTTAAGGACTACGTTGAGACTGATGCAGCTGGCTATATCGTAACAGAAGGAAACAGTCCGAGGACCAATGTGTCTGGAGTGTTTGCTGCAGGTGATGTGGCAGACCCTCATTATCGTCAGGCTATTACTGCTGCAGGCAGTGGATGCAAAGCTGCTATTGAAGCAGAAAGGTTTTTATTAAACGGATAATATCATGGTGAAGCCTAATATTACAGACATCAATATCCCGGAACTGATATCAGATCTTTGGGCGCCATTGACACCTGAGCAGCGAGAGCGTTTGGCTAGCAGTTTTTCGATTCAGACTTATAAGAAAAACGAGATTGTGCACAGTGAAGATGAAACGCCTACTCATTTGTTCTGCCTCTTAAAGGGTAAGGTTAAAGTTTTTAGAGAAGGTGTGGGTGGAAGAAATCAAATTGTTCGTATGATAAAGCCTGTAGAGTATTTTGGTTTCCGTGCTTACTTTGCTAACGAGACTTACGTCAATGCAGCGGCAGCAGTAGAGTCATCTGTTGTATGTCTGATTCCGTTGGAAGTGATTGAAGAACTGGTGAAAGAGAACATTAACCTTGCCTGCTTCTTTATTCGCAATCTTTCGGCCTCTTTGGGGGTAGCTGACCGTCGTACAGTGAACCTGACGCAGAAGCATATCCGTGGTAGGTTAGCTGAGTCGTTGCTGTTCCTGAAAGAGAGTTATGGTCTAGAAGAAGACAACTCTACACTGAGCATCTACCTTTCTCGTGAGGATTTGGCAAACCTTTCTAACATGACTACTTCTAATGCCATTCGCACGCTATCGCAATTTGCATCAGAGAAATTGATAGCCATTGATGGACGTAAGATTAAGATTATTGAAGAGGATAAACTTAAGAAGATATCTAAGATAGGATGATATAAAAAATCCTCCCTATTGGGGAGGAGTGATGAAATAATAACAATCCCCCAATGCAGGGGGATTGTTATTATTTAGTAAACAGCAACTCTCGATACTTTGGCAATGGCCAAATCTCATCGTCAATTTCCATCTCGAGTTTGTCGATATGTTCACGTATTTGTTCCAAGAAAGGTTTAACTTCCTGCTCGTAAGCGAAAGCACGCTCTTGATAGTTCTCCATGTGATTAGCCTTCTTGCGTGATTCTGTCATTTCTTTTACCAAGCGCTTAATTTCTGTTACACGGAAAGATATTTCACGAATCAAGTCCTTTCTATCGGCGCTGAGTGATTCATATTCTTCAGCATCGAATACCTCTCGCAATCCACGCAAATTCTCTAACAAGCGATTCTGATAGGTAACGGCTGTTGGTACAATATGGTTGATGGCTAAATCACCTAATACACGGCTCTCAATCTGTACTTTTTTTGTGAATTTCTCCAACTCCACTTCCAAGCGACTTGCCAACTCAGTTTCATTGAAAATATGTTCGCCAATTAATACAGCCCTTGACTGCTCGCTTTCATAGAGCATCAATGCCTCTGGCACATTGTTGATATTACTCAAGCCTCGACGAGCAGCCTCCTGTTTCCATTCTTCAGAATAACCGTCACCCTCAAAACGAATGGGAGCCGATGTAACGATAGCATCTTTTAACGCACGGAATAGGGCTTCCGTCTTGCTCATGCCATCTTCCATAAATTTATCAACCGTTGCTTTGAACTCCTGCAACTGGTTAGCCATAGCTGCATTGATAGCAATCATCGCACCGGCGCAGTTGGCCGATGAACCCACAGCGCGGAACTCAAAGCGATTACCTGTAAAAGCAAAAGGCGAGGTGCGGTTGCGGTCAGTCGTGTCGAGCAGAATCTCTGGAATACGGTCAATACCCAACTTCAGTGTAAGGTTAGCCGCCTGGTCACTCTTGCTACTATAGTCTTGCTTGACAAATTCATTCAGCACTGTTGTCAATTGCTTGCCCAAGAAGATGGATAAGATAACAGGAGGTGCCTCGTTACCTCCTAAACGATAACTGTTGGTGGCACTCATAATGGAAGCCCTCAACAAATTCTGGTTCTTATAGACCATCATTAACACGTTTACCAAGAAAGTCAAGAACAACATGTTGCCCTGTGGGTTCTTACCTGGTGCGAACAAATTTATGCCTGTATCTGTGCAGAGCGACCAGTTATTATGCTTGCCTGAACCATTTACTCCGTTGAAAGGTTTCTCATGCAACAGCACTGAAAAATTATGCTTCCCTGCTAAGCGCTTCATCATGTCCATCACCAACTGGTTATGGTCATTGGCCAGATTGACATTTTCAAAGATAGGAGCCAACTCAAACTGGTTGGGTGCTGCTTCGTTATGTCTGGTCTTCACAGGAATGCCCAGTTTATAGCATTCTATTTCCAGCTCTTTCATGAAAGCAGTTACACGGGCAGGAATGGAACCAAAATAGTGATCGTCCAACTGCTGGTCTTTGGCAGATGAATGTCCCATTAGCGTACGTCCCGTCAAACAAAGGTCAGGACGCGCGTCGTACAAAGCACGATCTACTAAGAAATATTCCTGTTCCCAACCTAAGTTAGCATGCACACGCTTTACATGTTCATCAAACAATTTACAAACGGATGTTGCTGCCTTATCAACGGCTGCTAATGCTTTTAGTAATGGCGTCTTGTAATCCAGCGCCTCACCTGTGTAAGAGATGAAGATTGTAGGTATACACAAAGTGTCATCTACCACAAATGCAGGAGATGAAACGTCCCAGGCAGTGTAGCCACGTGCTTCAAAGGTGTTGCGTATACCACCACTGGGAAAAGAAGAAGCATCTGGTTCCTGCTGGATAAGTAGCTTACCAGAGAAACGCTCTATCACATCTCCGTCTTCATCGAAATCAATAAATCCGTCATGTTTCTCAGCTGTACCGTCAGTCAATGGTTGGAACCAATGGGTATAGTGAGTCACGTTCAACTGCTTTGCCCAACTTTTCATGCCGTTGGCAATCAGGTCGGCTGTCTCAATGCTGATAGGTTTCCCCTTCTCGATGGCGTCTTGAACAGCTTTATATGCCTCTTTCGGGAGATACTCCTGCATCTTTTGCTGATCAAATACATGAATACCATAATAGTCATTCAGCTTGTCAGACGGGAGGCTCACTTCCACAGGTTTTCTGTTTGCCAATTCTTGCAGGGCAAAAAATCTCATTTTTGACATATCAGTTTATCTTTTAACGGTAATTTGCCACAAAAGTACAAATTTAATTTATACTTTTGCTATTTAGTATATGAAAAAAGCGCACGAAATAGGATTCATCTTGTGGTTAGTCTTGCTAATTACTTTCTCACTAGAGGCTTTGGATGTCAGTGCCAAAAAGCATAATCCCATTGATGTACTGGCAGACAGCATTGTTCGTCTGACAGTAGGTCGTGCCATGGATAGTGTAGGATTAGCTGATGAATACAATGCTCAACTATACATCAAAGGGCTGGTACATGTGCGTAAGAAGAATGTGTTTTACCATCAGATACCAGGCATGTTTCATGTCAGTAAAAATGGACAGCGTCGTTTTATTATCGAGACGATTAATCAGGTGCATTATTCCTCTCCGGACTTATTTGATCAACGTACAGAAGCAGTGCTGGGTACTACCAACAGTTTCTTTGAGGGAGATGGCAGATTGTCCGATTTGTTTCATATCACTCCTTATCATCACATGTTGATGCAGGATAAACTTATCTCTCCACTTTCCCCTAATGGTGACAAATATTATATATATATGCTCGATTCTGTCTTCTACGTAGGCAACGTTCAACACTATAAAGTCGCTTTCAAACCACGAGTTGTTAGCTATCAGTTGGTTGAGGGCTATTTTATCATTACCAATGGTGCATGGAGCATCAGAGAAATGTGTTTTGAAGGCCGTAACGAGATGTTGCGTTTCAAAAATACGATGACAATGGGTAGAGTAGGTACAGAAACAGAAATGTTGCCAATGAAATATAACTTAGAGGTTTATTTCCATTTTATGGGCAACCGTATTGATGCTACCTATACGGGCCTGATGACCTATCATGACATAGAGCTCAAAGCGCCACTTCTTGTTTCAAAAGAACTGCGTCGCAAGGGTAAAGAAAAGTATGATCTCTCACGCTATTATAATTTGGGAAGTGATGACAGTGCACCTACAAGAGATATAAAATTCTTCGAGAATCATCGTCCTACACCGCTGACGGATGACGAGTTGGATCTTTATACTAATTATATCAACGCACAGTTGGACAATCAACTTGACAGAGTGAGGCAAAGTAAGGAGAAGCGCTCCCGTTTCTGGGGCAATGTAGGTGACGCTTTGGTGAGCCGAAGCCGTTTTTACGTGAAAGACGTGGGGAATTTCCGTCTCTCTCCTTTGTTTAATCCTCAACAGATAGGATATAGTCACCGTAATGGCATATCATATAAAATGGATTTGCGCTATACCCGAAGAATGGTACATGACCGTGTGATTGAGATAACGCCACGCTTGGGATATAATTTCAAGCATCGTGAGTTTTATTGGCTTGTGAGGGGCTATTTCGATTATTGGCCAGAAAAACGTGCTTCCTGGAATTTCGAAGTAGGTAATGGCGACAAGGTTTATAATAATGAAGTGGTAAAGGACATAGAAGCTATTATAGGTGATAAGGTTGATTTGTCGGATGTAAACCTGGAATATTTCAATCATACCTATTTCAAACTATCACATAGTTGGGAGGTTTTCAATGGTTTCACCCTAGATCTAGGTCTTAACCTGCACCATAGAGCTGCTACTGGTAACCGCAACGAGAATTACAATCGTACCTATAACAGTTTTGCACCAACGATGAGGCTTTCGTATACTCCAGGGCAATATTACTATATGGATGGTAAACGAAAAGTAAACCTGCATTCTTCTTACCCCACCTTAATATTTGAATGGGAGAAAGGGCTAGGGGGCATTTTAAAAAATTCTACTGTTTATGACCGTTTTGAGATAGACATTCAGGATGATCTTCCTCTCGGGCTGCAACGCACATTATTCCTTCGATTTGGAGCTGGTGCCTTCGCGTATAAAGATCATTTGTATTTTATTGATTTCGAGAGATTCCGTAGGCATAACCTGCCCATGGGCTGGAGCGATGATATTGGTGGTGTATTCCAACTGCTTAACAATGATGTTTACAACTCTTCTACCCGGTATTTGAGGTTCCATGCCACTTATCAGGTTCCGTTCCTGATCATTCCACATGTTGCGAAATATTTGAAATATGTGATGAATGAGCGCATATATTTCAACACAGTATTCTTGCCTCATCAAAACCCCTTCTATGAAGTGGGTTATGGGTTAGGTACACATATTTTCGACTTTGGTCTCTTTATGTCGTTTGCACAGCAGAAAAAAAGTGAATTTGGATTCAAGATAACTTTTGAGCTATTTAATAGATAAATTGATATATTATGAAGAAAGTATTGTTAATATTGTTGGGTATTGGGCTCTTTGCTGCTTGCCAAACGAGAAGACAAACTGTAATTGAGCAGGAAACCTCCTACACACAGTATGTCGATCCATTTATTGGATCAGGCGGGCACGGACATGTATTTGTGGGAGCCAATGTCCCGTTCGGTTTCGTTCAGTTGGGCCCTTCCCAACTGACCCAAGGCTGGGACTGGTGCTCCGGTTATCACTATTCTGATTCAGTACTGGTGGGTTTCAGTCACCTTCATCTCAGTGGCACAGGTTGTGGTGATTTGGGTGATATAACTTTCCTGCCGCTGGCGAACAAAGAGCAGCGTACAGATAAGTTTACACATGAACAGGAAATGGCAGAACCAGGCTACTATAGTGTACATACCCAGGAGGCGGATGTACAAGTGGAGCTAACGGCAACCACTCGTACTGGTTTCCATCGTTATTTCTATCCTGATAATAACGAGCAATTGTTATTGGTGAATCTTGATTATGGTATCAGTGGCGGCGATGTTACCCTTGGGGCAGCTATTCGTCAGCAAGGTGACCGAAGCATTGAGGGTTATCGTTTCTCAAAAGGGTGGGCTGTGAACCAACGTGTGTTTTTTGTGGCAGAGTTCAACAAACCCATCCGTAGTTTAGAGCAACCGGAGGATAACTTCAGCGTGTTGGCTTTCGAGGG
>JAEEGL015544849.1_pt1 | contig 10256 bp, 2 predicted proteins | sample 9134231 | NCBI WGS metagenome assembly JAEEGL01 (sample SAMN16246548, study PRJNA631951) | gut metagenome | biome: gut microbiome; feature: rumen; material: fiber-attached | host: Bos | place: Iran: Karaj | collected 2018-10 | reverse complement strand
TGATATGAAGTCTTTTGAAACAATTGATACTTGGAGACAAGAATTTTTAAATCAATTAAATCCAAAAGATCCTGAAAATTTCCCTTTTGTTCTTTTAGGTAATAAATGTGATAAAGAGGGAGAAAGAAAAGTTCCTGATACTAAAATTAAACAATATTGTGAAACTAAAAGTCATATGCCTTATTTTGAAACTTCTGCTAAGGAAAAAACTAATGTTGATAAGGCTTTTGAGGAAATTGCTAGATTGGCTTTTAAGAGAAATTCAAAAGAAGATGAAATGTAAAAATATATTTTTTTTAATTTTTTTTTCTTTTTATTTTTTTAGTTTTATTCCTACTAAACCAATTGTTCTTAATAATCAAACTGGTGGAGCTGTTGATAAAACTGGATGTTGTTAAAAGGAGATTTTTTTATTTTTTTGGTTTTTTTTTGTTTTTTCTTTTATTTTTTTATTTTATTTTGTTTTTTGTTATTTTGACTATTTAAAAAAAGAAATAAGTTAAATTTTTTATAATGAAAATTTTATTTTTTTTTTTTTGATTTAAAAATATAAATATAAGGTTTTTATTTTTTGTTATTTTCTTCAATAGTATATGATTCTGTTTGATATAAGAAATTCATTAATGCAATATTTCTTTTTTTTATTTGTCTATAATATTTTAATTTAGCTTTTTGTAAATTCATTTTTATTATTTTTTTTTCTCTTTTCATTTCTTCATTTTCAATTTGTTCATCAATATCAATTTTTTTACTATTTTCCTGTGGTGAATTACTTATTATAACTTCTTTTAAATATAAAGGAGTCTCAACATCATCTTTTTTGCAAATATAACAAATTTCTTGAATATCATTATTATTTGGATTTAATTCATCTGTAATTTTTAATAAATAACAGCAATATTTATGATATTTATGACCACATTTAAAAACTACTATATTATTTTCTTTTATTTGTTTTTTACATAAATCACATTTATCAATTATAAATGATATTCCTTTTATATTTTCATTACTAAAATTTCTTAGTTCATTATATTTTGTAAATTTATAAATTAATTCTACTATTTTATAAATTGCATCTGATTTTTCAAAAGAATTGATTATTTGAATAATTAAATGAGCAAATTCTCTTGTTCCAAATTTGTTAAATTTTTTTGAGATTAAATCTATTATTGGTATTAATTCATTATAATCTGTCATTGAAATTAAAATTTTTTCAATATGATTACCAGTATATTTGATAAAATCTTGTAACATTTTTTTTTTATCATCTTGAATTTCTCTTTTATGAGGAATTTCATTTAATTTGTATTTAAAATCATATAATTCATTTAATAAATCTACCCAACATTGATCAATATGTATAGAACGAATATTTGAAGATGATTCACAAATTAAAGTTCCTAATTGTACAAAAATATTATTTTTTTCATTTAATTCTAATAATATGTCATTGTTAAATTTTGTTAAATTTAATTCTTTCAAAATATCATCTTTTGTTTTTTTAATTGATTGAATTGTTAAATTCATTGCTTCATTATAATTACTTAAAACTTTATTTATATAAATAACTGCTTCCATAATATTATTTTTTTTCATTTTAGAAAGAAAATTATTATTACAAACAAAAATATTTTCTTTTAACACATCAATTATTTTATTATTTTGTCTAAAATTAATTAATAAATAAATTTTTTTTTCGATAAAAAATTCTAATGTTTTAATATCATCATTTTCTGAAGATTCAAGATATTTATTAATATAATTTAATTGTAATGAAGGATTATCATCTAATTGCTGAACAATAAGATTTTGTTGATTACCAAAATATTTATCAACTAATTTTGAAAAATGTGTTACTGAAATATTTAATAATTCTTTTGATTTATCCATTATAATCTTTTTGAAATTATCAAATTCTTTATTATTAAGTTGATTTATTGTTTCTTCTATCCATTTAAACAAATTATCTGGATCAAGCTCAACATTTTTTAATTTTAATTCTAAAGTTTTTTTATAATTTCTTGATATATCATAAAGAAAAATTGCAATATTTGAATAATCACTTTCATTTAATATATTTACTAATTTTTCACAATCTTCTTCATTAAATAAATTTTTTGAATCAGAAATTGATATTATCTTTAATATTTTATTTTCATTTTTCAAAACATCTTCTTTTGATTGACTAATATGATATTCAAAAGTATCATATTCTTTATATTTTTTATATTCTTTTGGATAATCAATTAAAAATTTAACAGCTTCTAATATAGTATTTTTAGTAACCCAAAATGTTTTATTCATTAAAGGAGAAAAATCACATAAGAAATCAAATAAATCTTTTTTCATATAAAAATTATTTTCTTCTTCATAAATTGATTCAATGACAAAATCTAAAAACATTTTTGGAGTTAATTCACTAAGAGATAAATCTGGTCTATTTACTGTATCAACAAAAGATTCAAAATCTTCATCATCAAAATAATCATTAATAATTGCAAATAATTTATTATCCATAAATAATTTTCTAAAGACTTGGAAAAAAGAAGTAGAATCAAATCTTAAAAAGTTTTTTAATGAATCTTTTCCAGTTAATAATAAAGTTATTTTTTTAATTAAATAATGAAATGAAAATAAATCTGGTTGTTCTTTTTTTAAATATATTTTTTGATTGAAAATAGAATCTATAAACCATAAAAGTTTATGACCAAAATATCCTTTACAATTATAAATTTCATCTATTTTGATATTATAATTGTGATTTATTATAAAATTATTATATTCCACACTTTCATTTTTAGTAATAAATAAATTATAAAGGAATTCAACTGGTTTATAATATTCTTTATCACAAACTTTAATTTTATCTATTTCTTCTTCTGTCAAATTCATACATAAATAAATATAAGGTTCTATTAATTCTTTATCTTTTATTAATTTTTTTACTTTAGAATATTTTAAAATTCTTGGAGAAAAATATAATAAATGATTTGATAATTCAATTAAACTTGTTTGTTCACAATAAAAATTAATATAATTCATAATAAAATTTTCATTAATTTCTTCATAGAAACTAATTGGTAAAATATTATTATTTTCAGAAAGATAATCTGTGAATACTTCATAAATCATATTTTTATTTTCAAATATTTTTAATGAACTTTCTAAAAATTTATATAAAGTTTGATATGATTCAGCTTTAATAGAAAATTCAAAAATTTCTCTTATAAATAGTTCTAAATATAATTTATCTTTTTTATCTTTTATTATATTTAAAGTTTTAAATAAAATTTCATGACAATATTGATCTTTATAATCAGTAAAAAAACCTTGTTCTATTTCTTTATTATTTTGTAAAATAAAAGAATTAATACAAATTAAAACACAATAAAACATATTTTTAAATTGTCCTTTTTCTAAAAATTTATTAATTAAACTTTTCCAATTGATGAGTTTTATAAAGTTTACTTCATTTTCTCCAATAATAATCAAATTATTACTGTTTAAATTTTCTATAATAAAATTTGAATAAATTGTATTTTGAATTTTTTTTGGTTCTGAATTAATTCCTGGATTATAATCTGGATTATCATAAGAAAAATTTTTAAAAGCTATATTCTCTAATTTTAATTGAACAATATCCATCTTATCTTTTTTAATTTTAGTATCTTTCATTGCATAAATATTTTTTTCAAAATTATATGTTAATAAAATATTAATTTTAAAAAGTTGATCAATAACAACAATAGATGAATAAGAAAAATATGAAATTTTAATTATTGGTAAAGTAAAAATATAAATACAATTTAATTTAAATTTCTTAATTCCTTTATCAATAATTTCTTTATAAATTCTAACATTTTTTCCCCAAGCAACAAATAATAATAAACCATTATCTTTATTAAGTATTTTATTAAACCCTATATTAAAATTATCATCTAAATTTTCAGGTAAATAACCATATCCAAAACAACAATGTGGAATATCATTATCACAAACATTATCAGGTCTTGATATTGTTAAAATATGTTTTTCCATATCTTCTTGTTTAGAAAATATTGGACTAATTGGCATTACTGCAATATTTTTAATTGACACAAAACAAAAAATCATTTTTTTCTTTTTACTAATTGATAAATTTGGAATTGGATTATAATTAATGATATTATATACTGGACTTGGTGTTATTAAAATAATATCAAATTTCATTTTATAAATTAATAAATATTTCTTTTTATAAAGTAATTTAATTTGTCTATCACGATTTGAATACACAATTTCAAATTTATTCTTTTGATTATTTATTTTTACAATTTTAAGACAAATAATTGGACTTAAATTTTCATCTTTAATTGTTTCAATTACATTTCCATTATTTAATATCTGAATTGCTCCATTTTGATGTCCTGTTACAATATAATTTTCATATACTTCAATACAGAGAATATCTCCTTCTTTTGTATTATATTTTCCTACTTCTGTATTATTATTTATATTATATTTATATATGAAACCTTTATTTGATCCACAAAATAAAAATGTTTGATTTGAAATATTTTGTAAACAAAAACTATTTAATTTTTCATTTTTTTTTGATTTTAATAATAAATTTGATAATATTTCATTTTCTTCTTTTTTAAATATTTCAAGTTTTATTGTATTATTTAAAAAATATGTAGATAGAGGGAAGAAATCTTTTTTTTTTATTATTACATTTTGTAAATTATCTTTAAATTTAGTTTCATATAAATCAAAAAAATCTAATGGTTTTTTTTTTGTTTCTAATAAATGATTTATATAATCTTTTTCTTTTTCATCTTCTTTTTCATTCACTTTTTTTATTTCATCATTTAAATTTATATATATATTTGAAAAACTTATTTTATTAGGTTTGACTTTTAACATTGTAATATTTTCAATTTTATTTTCATTATTTAATGTATCATTTATTATTTCTTCATTTAATGAAATTTCTTCCTTTACTAAATCATTTAATTTTTCTTCCACAAATTCATTTTCTTCATTTAAAAATTTTATTTTTTCATCTTCTTCAATTTTTTCTTGAGTTAATATTTCATTTGATGTTATTTTTCTCTCTATAATTAATTTATCATCTGTTGTATTATATTCATTAAAATAATTATTTATTTCTTCCTTTTCAATTATTATATTTGAAACACTTTCATTTATATTATCATTCCTTTTTAACAAGGAAATATCAATTAAAAATTTTTTATTTCTAAATTGAGGATTTGGTTTTATATTAGATTTTAATTTTGTGAGTATGTTTTCCAAAGTTATATTTAATTCATCATTTAGTTTAAATTTCATATTTCCCTCCTTTAAAATCCTTTGAATTGAATTAAATATGATTTTGTGCATTTAATATAATCCTATAATTATTTTAAAAAAATTAATCATAAAAAAAATAAATTGAAAAAAATATAAAATTTAAAAAAACTATGAATACTCTAAATTGAACAAAAAAACAATTGAAAATAATTTATATAACTCTAGATTTTCAAAAAAAAATAAATTTGAATCTAATTTAATCAACTTTTTAATTATTAATATAATTAATAAAAAAATAAAAATTAAAATGGATAATAATTTATTTGGTTTAACACAAGAAGAAAGGAATGCCCAACAATTATATAATTATATAGGAGTTGCAAATAATATTAAACATATGAGTTTAAATGTTTATTTTTTTTTGAAAAATTATGCTTTCAATAAGGCAATTAATATGAAATTACCTCAAAGTGAAAATAAAAAAATAAATGATTTAATGAATCTTTTTTATAATGAATTAAGAAGTACAGGATGGGATTCTAGGAGAATGTCTTTAAATGAATATAATAGTTTTTTAGAGTATTTTTATTCAACTATGGATTTTAATACAATTGATTTAAATAATTTATTTTTATGTAAAGACTTATTAGAAGTTATTCCTTTAGATGACCTTGGAAAACAAAGAATGGAATATTTTAATAAAAAAATTGAAAAATTTAAAACAGAAGATAATGATAAATATGAGAATAAAAATAATAATAATCAAAGTCAAAAAGATAATAAAAATCAACAAAAAAATGAAAATAGTAATAATAATAAAAATATAAATATAAATATAAATCAAAATAACAATACTAAGAATATAAATATAAATCCAAATGATAATAATGATAATTATCAAAATTTAAAAAATATTGATATATTAGACATGAATAAAGTATTTGGTTTCCAAATTAATAATAACCAAAATAAAAATAATGAAATAGTAAATAATGAACAACATTTCATTAATATAAATGAAAATAAATTTGATAATGAAATAAAAAATCAATCAAATGAAAAAAAAGAAGTAAATATAGAAAATAAATTGGATATCGAAATGAAAAATGTAAATCAATTTCCAAAATTAGTAAAAACAGAATTAATAAATAATCCAAATATTCAAAATCAAGATTCAAAAGAATATGAAAATGTCAAATCAGAAATAATAAATAATTTAAAATTATCTTCTACTGAAATGGATTACCATAATATTGCAATGGCAAAGGATCATTTTGAAGCAATAGTATATTATTTAAGAGAATTACTTGGAAAAAATAAATAAAACAATTATATTAAAACAAATTATTATAAATTAGTACATATTTTAAATTTCAAATAAAAATAAATTTTCCTTATAATTTATTTTGTTAAATATTTTCTTATTTTTTTTATTTTCTTTTTTCATATTTTGAAGGATTAAACCAATTTTATTTTAATTTTTTTTTTTTAAAATTATACTTTTTTCCAATTTAAATAATAAAAAAGATATATATTAATAAAACATTAATAAATAATATTTTAAAAAGTCTTTCCAAAAAAATGACATTTTTCCAATCAATTTTTGGTAACTTAAATGTAATATTAAAATACTTAAAATCAGACATAATTAAAAAACAAAGAGCATTTAAAATAGGACTAGTATCAATATATTTAGTAGTTTTTTTCTTAACCATGTTATATAATGTAATATCATTATCTCCAAATATTTTTATTCGTTTAGCCGAAGAACAAGTAAGTGAAGCAGATTTTATTTTCCTTCCTCAATTTGGAATAAAAGATATTTCAAAAGAAAAAGACATTTTTGACAAATATTTAGAAGAAAAAAACAATACAAATAATGATTTTAATCAAAATATCTCATTTTCAAATTTTTCATTTCAATTATTAAATTTTGAAGAAATTCAACAAAAATTAAAAAATATAAATTTTTTAAAAGGCGTAGTACCACGTTGGTTAATAATGGGAAATTCAAGTAATTTTAAATCAAATTCTTGGGCAATTTCAAATATGATTATATTAAATTCTGAATTAGAGAATAAAGTGGGAATGGGAAGAAAACTTCATTTACCAAGATTATATTTAAATGAATGTTATGTTAGTAATTCTCTTTATAAAAGTTTAAAGGCTGATTTAAATAATCATAATTCAGTTTTAATTGATGTTAGATTAAGTGGTTTAATTAAAGCACTTCAACCCAGTCAATTAATTAATAATTTGAATAATGAAGATTTTTTTAATCCAAATTATGATGAAGATGATAATGATAATGATTATTTTAATAATGATGATGATGATAATAGTAATAATGATTATAATAGTTTTTTTCTTGGGAATTTAAGTCAAATTGAAAAAGAAGCTAATTTAATTAGAAATTTTATTAGTAAATATTTTGGAGAAAAAAAAAGTATTATCATATCAAGAAAAATTATTATGGATTATATTAAAAAGAATTTATCACCTGTTTTAAATATTTCTGATAATTTTGTAAATGAAAAAGAAATAATTGATAAAATTGTTGATTATTCTATTAGTAGAACTTTATTATTGTTTTTAATACCAAAAGATAATGAAATTGTAGTTGAAATAATAAAAGAAATAATAAAAGAAGATAATGATGATACACCAATTAAATTCCTCTTTAACCAATTTTTTTATTATAATAAATCAAATGATAGATTATCATTAAGTGAAAATATGAAAACAATATTAAAAGAAACATCAAATGATAAAGATATTGAAATTGAATTACCTAATATGAATATACTATTAGATAAATTTTCAGATGAAGATTTAACTTCATTATTATCTTTTCAATTAAATTTAACAATAAAAACAAATGTTTCATCGACAGAAGGAAAATGGCCAAGTGCAAGTGGTAATGTGGTAGCAATTGATTCACAATATATGAATAATTATTTAGAATATAATGCAATAAGAATTATAAAATTAATTGCAAAAAAAATAGAAATGCCATTTATAGAAGATTTACTTATTGAATTTGTAAAAAATATTCTTAAAGATTTTAATATTAATAAGCATGCTTTAAGTGTTAATGCTATCATAAATAATAAATTTGATGTTTATAAATTAAGTCAAAATGATATGAGAGTTAAAATAAGTGATTTAAGTGTTGATATTACTAATGCACTGGGAATTGATTATAAATTAATTGTTACATTACCCATTTTTACAATGATGAAAACAATTGAAATTGCAAAAGTATTTTTACAAAATATTTTTTATGGAATTATGTTTTTTTTATGGTTATTAAGTGTAATATTGATTTATTCTTTAATGTTAGGAAATGTTGATGAAAGAACATATGAATTTGGAATGCTTCGTTCATTAGGTTTCAAAAAAAAGAATTTAATTATAATGATATTAATTCAAGGAATAATATTTGCAATTCCTGGAATAATTTTAGGTTTAGTTTCATCATATATTTGTAATATTTATATTGGATTTTTATTAAATTGGTATTCTGGTTTAGTTATTCCTTATAATATGAGTTATGGAAATGTTCTTTTTGGTACTATTTTAGGTTTGAGTATTCCTTTAGTTTCTTCTTATTTTCCTATTAAAAAATGTTTAGATAGTAATTTAAAGGAAACTTTAACAATTTTTAATAAAAAAATAGGGAATTTATTAGTTAATATGATTAAATTAGAAAATTTAGGTATTTCACCTTCTGCTTTTATATCAAGTTTAATTTTAATTATTATGGGATTTATTACTTATTATTTAGCACCATTAAGTTTCTTATTAATGAATCCTTCAATTTTCATAATGATAATGATGTTTATATTAATAATAATGTTAATTGGTATGATTGTTTTAATTCAAATAATAATTCCTTATTTAGAGAAAAAAATATTAGATATAATATTTTTAATCTTTTATAAAGATAGAAATATTCATTTTGTTGTATTAAAAAATTTAGAAGGTCATTCTCGTCGAAATAAAAAAGTTTCAATAATGTTTATGATTGCTTTAGGTTTTATAATATTTGCAGGATGTACATTAAATTTAATAGTATCATTTGTACAAACTTTAGCAGAAAGTTCAATGGGAGGAGATGCATTTTTATGGTATTTAAATGGTAGAACAGATTCAATAAATCAAATATTATTTGAAGAATATTTAAATAAAACAATGAAAAATTTCCCAGATTTAATTGAAAATTATACTTTTAGATCATTTCCTTTAAGTGATATTATAGGTAAGAGAACTCGTTCAAGTGCTTTAAATGGATTTCCTCGTTTCCCAAGAGAAATAATAGGTTTAGATCAAAATTTTTTATCAGCAGGATATGTAGATTTATACACATATACAGAATATGATAAAAAATTAAATTATACATTATTAAAAGATAATAATAATAAAATAGATTTAATATCATTATTATTTTTAAATCCAAATATAGAAGAAATTTTACCAATATTAACAGATGAAAAAGACTCTATTAATTTTCCAGTAAATCCTACTTACATTGATTCACAAATTCATCATGAATTTTCTATAATTGCAGCTGAAGGTTTAAGAAATACAATGGCTTTAGATATTAATAATCCAGCTGCAATAAGTTTTAATTTAAAATATTTTCAAGTATTCCCTTGTAAAGTTGTTGGAATGGCTGGGAAACTTCCTGGTTCTTTGAGTTATTCTTCTTATTCTACTTTATCTTTAATTAGTCCTTTTTACACTTCTACAGAACAAATTAGAAAATTAGTTGATTTAGAAATGGAAATTAATGAAGATTTTAGAAAAAAAATTAATGATTCTATTGCATATTCACATACTCCTGATCATATTAGGAAACAAGGTTTAACTATTAAATATAAAAAAAATTCTAATAAAAAATTACGTGAAATGGTTTTTTTTGAAATGAAAAATTTATTAGGTGATGATTATGTTATTAC
>JAEEGL014586372.1_pt1 | contig 10256 bp, 2 predicted proteins | sample 9134231 | NCBI WGS metagenome assembly JAEEGL01 (sample SAMN16246548, study PRJNA631951) | gut metagenome | biome: gut microbiome; feature: rumen; material: fiber-attached | host: Bos | place: Iran: Karaj | collected 2018-10 | reverse complement strand
TACATATAATGAGTCAACGGGTACCGTAGGTTCTGCTACCACATACGCTGCCGGCACATACAGCAATGCCATGACACAGCTGCGCTCAAGCAATGTGTCAATAATAGGTCAGTCTATGGACGGCACGGTGCTTTACAACATTCCTACCATCCCGGGCATATCTTACACATCTACGCTGGAGTTCCGTTCAGGCAGCAACAACTACCTGCAGGACTTTACCTTGAAGAATATGTATGCCGGAGGTGCTTATGACAAGGGTGTTGCAGTGGCGTTCTACGACCGTGGCACAAATACCATCATGAAGAACGTGAACTGTTGGTCAAACCAGGATACATACGTTTCTGTTGCCACACGTTGCTACTATGAGACATGTAAGTTTGCTGGTACGGTGGACTTCATCTGCGGCAGTGGTGATGTATGGTTTGAGCAGTGCGACCTCGTTATCAACAACCGCGCTGGTAATGTGATTGCTGCACCTCGTACCGCGGCAACTGAGAACTGGGGCTACGTATTCAATAAGTGTACCATATCAAAGGCATCTGGAGCATCAAACGTTACCAACGGCAACTGGAACCTCGGTCGTCCATGGGGTGCATCTCCTGCAGCGACGTATCTCTATACTAAGATGAACGTAACACCTTCATCAGCAGGATGGACAAACATGACCTCTGGTCTTGTGCTTCGCTTCCATGAGTATGGCTCAACCAACAGCTCTGGTTCTGCACTTGACCTCTCATCACGCAGTGTTTCTGCATGTGCAGGTTCTTCTGCAGATAATCCGGTACTCACAGCATCCCAGGCAGCCAACTATACCGTTGCTAACGTAGTAGGCAACAGCGGCAGCTGGGACCCACAGTCATACGCTGCACAGGTTTCAGTGACAGGCGTGGCACTCAACGGTACCACACTCTCATGGGACAACAGCGACTATGCACTTTGCTGGTTCGTGTTCAAGGATGGCGTTTACTATGCTAACGTAACCACCAACTATATCACACTGAGCAAGAGTGGCACATATACCGTACGTGCAGCTAATGCTATGGGTGGACTGGGTGACTCAAGCACAGCCGTTACATACAAGGCTGCTACCACCACCGTTACCAATACATGGGACTTCAGCGAGTACACTTCTACCATCGTGGCTTCTGGCAGCAACTACAGCACTTCTTACAACGGACTGACTATCGTGGGTAACGCCTCTTCAAGCTATACCAACGACATTATCTCTGCCTCAGGCTTCCGTGTGAATGGTACCAGTGCCTCTAACCAGCGCTATATCAAGTACACACCTTCTGCTTCTGGCACAATGACAGTGACATACGTTTCAAACAACATTACAGCCACCGACCGTATTGCAGCCATTGGCACATCGGTCGTTACAGGCACAAGCGTATCGTCAAGCACCAGCGGCGTGGTTGCTGCAGGCTATACCAACGGCGCAACATCCAAGACCATCAGTGCTAACCTCACCGCTGGCACCACCTATTATATATATTCAGCAAATGGTGGTCTAACCCTCAAGAACCTGCAATACACTTACACATCAAGTGCAAGTGCCAAGGCTGCCACCACCTTTGAGGCAGACGACGAAGAGGCTACTGCCGTTGAGGCTGTTACAGTTGACACTGCTGTGCGCAAGCCAGTGAAGTACATGGAGAACGGACGTCTCGTTATTCGCAATGCCGGCAATGCTTATGGTAGTGATGGCAAGAGATTTGAATAGTTTGTTTGAATTTATAAATTACAGAGAGGTCTGGAGTGCGTTGTTACTCCAGACCTCTTAAGTAATACATAAAGATTAAAGGGTTATAATAGATAGTATTCTAGTTCTATTATAAGAACAACTTGGAGGTTTTAGATAGTTTGCCATAATAGGTGTTTTAAACTAAAAAACATCGAGATTATGGCAAATCAAGCAACATTATCAAATTTAGATAATGTTTCGAAGTTTGTCATAGAGATAATACCATGTGAATTGTAGTTGCCGTATGGCCTGAATGACCAAGGCGAGAAGGCAGTTCCACGAAACCATGACGGGCATACATCTTCACTGCATCGGCAAACTCTGGGAAAGACTCAATGTAGAGATGTGTATAGCCTGCTTTTCGTGCTTCGTTGATGACCAACGTGAAGAGTTTTGAGCCATAACCTTTGCCGCGAACTTTTGGGGAAAGATAGAATTTTACCAGTTCTGCATACCCTTCAGGCAGGCCTTCTGTTGGATAGAAACCACAGCCCCCCATCACCTCGCTGTCTTCGTTGATGACCCAATATCCGGCATTCACACCTTGCAAAGACTCCCAAACATTCCATGTGCGAGAATCATCATATACGGTGTTCACCAATGGTGCTCCATATTCTTCGAATGCGGAGCGTATCACACGAGCAAGCGACTCCTGATCTTCCTGTTCTATCGGTCTGATGGTCGCTGTTTTATTCTCCAGACACAGTTCCATCAGAATGTCGCAACGTTCGTAGGCATTATTCTTCAGCGGTATCTCCTTGAATCCCAATTTTCGATAAAGAGCAATGGAGGCTTCCAGGCGGGTGTTGCCTTCGAGAAAGATTCGTTTAACATCATGGCAGCGGGCATAGTCGAGAAGAGCTTCGCCAAGTTTGCGTCCGATACCTCTGCCTTGTGCATCTGGAGAGACTGCCATCTTTGCCAGCTCGTGACAGTCAGATTCAGGATGTGGTTTCAGCGCACAGCACCCCACTACCAGTCCGTTTTCGTTGATAGCTAGAAATATCTGGCCACCATGGCCGATGATGTTGTCATCGATATGTGCAAATGTGTCAAGATCAGACTGCTCCAGTCTGAACCAGGTCTCTATCCACTGCTTGTTCAGTTGGATAAAGTCATGCTTGTATTGCGGCTCGTATGTGACAATTCGTATCATCAAATTTTAAATGGTTTATCATAATAGGTGTTCCAAACCTATTGAAGGTAAGAAACTGTTGCAAAGGTAATTAAAATATTTTTTAAAACAAAATAAAATGCATTTTTTGTAACTTCGCAAAAAATGGCAAAGCGCAAATATTTCAGAATTAAGATGGGAATTTTTAGAAACCACCTTATAGGCCGGTGTATATGTTTTATGGTTTATTAATGCCGTTTATTTTGACACTTTGTTATTATTTTGCTTGTTTTTATGACACTTTGATTTTTAGGATCTTAATTTCCTCGCGTTGAAATCCAGCGAAAGAGGCGAACGCACCACATGCGAAGCCGGCTCCGAAGTTCTCACCTTGCAAAGCATTCATGACTCCACTTGCAATGCCATGAGCTCCCGCACGAAGCAGTTCGTGTCCGAAGCCACCTCTACATAATAAACGTCATAATAAAGGAAATAGTATTCACGCAGAAGAAATAAAGCCAGTTGCACCGTTTTATGGTGTGACTGGCTTTTTTGTTTTTCCATGCTCCTGCGGAGCAGAAATCATGGAGAATAATCAGAGAAAATCTTTGGAGCCTGTCGGCTCAGAAATATTTTTGGTTCAAAGAGCCTGAGATTATAATAAAGATTCTTATTGGATTTCTGCCCGTCAGGGCACAAAAAAGATTCGTTCTATTCGATTGATTTGTGTTCATCCCTTTTTTGTCCCGAATTACAGAATTACCCGAACAGATTCTGTTTATTACAGCAATTATCATGCGCTTGGCACGTGGTGACGCTTTAAAGATTGCGCTAAACGATTGTTATGCTACACTTCATATAACAAGCCGTTTTAGAAATGCCATCAGACACCTCATGTTATTGATGGCTTTCTAAAACGGCTTTACGCAGTATGTGTATCTATTCTGAATAAATGCAGAAAGATAGTATGACTACAGTTTGCAACCCTTCACGTTGACGAAGAAGTCTCTTACGTCAGCTATGAAACGGTCACGGTCGAACTGCTTGCGTATCTTTACAGGTGCATTTTGAGATTCAAGGACTTTCAGTAAAGCCTTGGCCATATACGTAGGTCTGTCCTCATCGCTTACCTGAACAAACTCATTTTCTGGCATAGGAATCTCGTAGAAAAGCGTCATGACCGTATAAACATATGGATTCATTCGGTCTGCTGTAGCTCTATAAGATGGACGAACTCGGCATTTCATGCCTTGAGTGTTAATGAATATAAGCACAATTTCATCTAATTTCAAGTCTGTTACATAACTTTTACCAGAAAGATATTCGTTAAGTTCTTTACCTATGTTTTTGGCACTATCTATCTGATCTTTATAATGGTCATAATAGTACGGTTGCAAACGAAAACTTAATTCCATAATTATATTTTAGATTTGTAATTATTTGAATAATTTATTTCCAGGAGGCAAACTACGATACTTTGACGCATATTCGATCAACTGTCGTTTTTCTTCTATCCATAGCTGGCATTTGTCTGTCATCCAACCTGAGGACTGTTTCATTTCTAACCGGTGATTATTAAGCCATTCCCGTCCGTACCGAGCTTCTCCGTTGATGGTTTCGCCAATTTTCCACGTATCACCTGCGTTCAGATGCACACTGCCGCCTCTGACATCAGGGTACAAACCATCGGATGTTGCCACAAGGTGATATACATAGCCAGGGCGGCATTCCATTGTCTTTGTGGCCATGGTGTTAATGCTGTTGTATGCCCGGGTTATACCTTCCTCTATAGCAGCACGGTTATTATAAATCCAAACTACTCCTGCAGCAAAGGCCAAGATATTACCTGTGGCGCCAACACCTCTAACATTGCTAGTAGGACATGCTGGAGTCGTTAAGAGTGCGGAAAGGATCAACCTGGTGGTTCGTCTCTTTCCGGTGACAGTGACTTCTGGTAACTCCGCTTCAGCATCAATGTGCAAGCAATGGTTGTACAGTCCTATCTCCAGCCCCCTCATCGCTCCAGCCATGAAGTCACCGCCAAAGGCAGCGGAACCAACACCGCCGAACAAGGTCGTAGCACCCAGTACTCCATAACTTCCGAGACCTGCCCATTGTGCTCCGGAGCCTGCGAAAGAGGCGAACGCTCCGCTTGCGAAGCCGGCTCCGAAGTTCTCTCCCTGCAAGGAATTCATGACTCCGCTTGCAAGACCGTGAGCTCCTGCGCGAAGCAGCTCGTGACCGACACTTCCTGCTGCATGACCGAAAGCCGAGCCTATACCTGCGGTTACCACAGAAGACAGTACGCTTACTCCTGCAGCTTTCCATATACTCTGTCCCGTTGCTTTCGCATGTATGATGCTGGCAAACAGGTTGAAAGTTCCGAATATCAGTACTGCATCATCTATTCCGAACAACTGTCCGCTCGGGTCAGTGTATTTCAGCGGATTGTTTATGCAGTATGAGTAGCGGTTGAAACTCTGTGAGTTCTCCGGCAGCTGCACAAAATTATCCGGACTCAGGAATCTTCCTATTGCAGGGTCATAGACCCTGCCGTCCATGTGGATGAGACCAAACTCTGGCAGCATCTCGTGACCAGTATAGCCATGGTTGAACCAAATCTCGTTCTTGATGACAGTCTGCCTGCCCCATGCATCGTACTCAGCTTCGAAGACCTTGCGATGATGCAAATCGTAGATAGCTACGATGTTGCCGATGTTGTCTCGCTCCATCTGGTAGTAGCTGACACTCCAGATATCAGGCTCTCCTGCATCGATAAGAGAGTTTTCCCTCTTTAACAAAACGTCATTGTCAAGGAAATAGTATTCACGGATGTGATTTCCTATTGTTAATCTTTCATAATTGTCCCAATAGGTACGTTCTACGTCCCATCCCAAATCGACATCCTCAGGAGACCATCCCCAACGACTCCATTTCTCATCGTCGGGACCGTATTCATATAGTGAATAAGCAGTATAACCCTTATTCCATAATACGCCTATTTTTCCATTTAAGTCATAACCAGTAAATAATTCCTGATTGTCAATGATTCCGTCGGTATTTTCCACCTCACGGACGGCATGAGGTTTGTCGTCATCGTTGTAGGTGTATTCACCGATACCACTCTTGCTGATGATGTTGCCATTGTCAGCAAAATTCATGGTCATGGTCTCTACGCCATTACATGACACGCCAGTCAGACGGTCGAGGTTATCGTAGGAATAGGTCTCCTTCTTTCCATTGATGGTCTTACTGAGCAGGTTACCCGTAACAGCGTCCCATGAGAAGTTCAGTGTATCCTTCACCCCTCGATAACCGTAATTTTTGCTGTAATAGGTGTAGTTGTAATCGCGTGATATGAGGTAGCCGTTGTTATCATAGTGAGACGTGACATCACCGAGATAATCGCTGCGCGATTGTTTTTCCAATCCGTCATTGCCATAGTTCCTGTATAATCTGTTTGAGATATTATTGTCATACAGCATTTGTCTCAGCGTGCCGTCATAGTCGTATTCGTAACCAATTGTCAGTCCTTTCGTCGAGTGTGAGGTGGGAAATGTCACCGTCGCAAGCTGGCCTTTGCTGTTGTATGTGTAGGTCTTACGCAACTCGTCCCTGGTGCCGTCATGATTGTAAATCAATCCGCGCGATTCGCTTATCACCCTGCCAAGGTTGTCATACTCATAGGAAACGGCCTTGCCGTCACAATCCTTCTTCATGATACGTCCCTTACTGTTGCCGCTCGTACCATAGGTGTAGGACGTAATGCTCGGGGTTTCTCGTACGTTCGTTGTATTCTCACGCTTTCTCTGCGTCACCCTGCCGAGAGCGTCGTAGGTGTAGGTGGTCTTCACGCCTCTGCCGTCGGTCTCGCTGCTTACCTGACCGTTCCTGCCGTAGGTAGTGGTGATGGTTCCTGCATCAGGGTCAACGAGCTTGGTTCGGCGAGCAGCTGCATCATAGGTAATAGAAGTTCCTACGCCATTTGAAGTAATCCAACTTGGTTTGCCGTTGCTGCGATAGTAATATTCCACTATTCCTCCGTCAGATTCTGTAATTCTCTTGATATTTCCCCATGCGTCATGCGTTTTCGTCACGGAACGTCCCTTGGTATCCGTTACAGTAACGGTGTTCCTGCCATACTCGTAGGTGCATCCGGCACCTGAGCTGTGCTGGTTGCTGATGACCCTGCCCCTTGCATCATATTCGAAAGTATCAGTCTCCTTACGCTTGCCATACTGTGTTTCCGTCTTTGCTACTTGCCCTTTTGTATTATATGATGTATACTTTACCAATGAGCAACCTTGCTTGGAAGTATAGTATCCGATTTCTCGTCCCTGACTGTCATACACATGGCTTTCGTATGGTATGCCTGTACCATAGGATTGAGTAAACCAGTCGCCGATGTTGTTGTCATCGTTCCAGTCCGTATAGTATGTGACTTCCGAACCATCAGGATTCATGGTTCGTACGCATCTGCCCCATGAGTCATACTCATGCATAGTGGTGAGCGGATTGGAGGCATTCGTCTCATCTGTCTCCGTCAGTACGTTGCCGAATACATCGTACGTATATGTCGTGGTAGCAGACTCAGGTACGGTGTATGTCTTTACGAGGAAACGTCCCGTAGGGTCATACTCGTAATACTTATAGCCTGTACTCTCGTCGTTGCCGTGGAAGGTCTCGCTGGTTACGTTGCCCCAGCGGTCGTAGGTGTAGCGTACGGTGTCTGCACATGCCGTACCGGCTAAGGATACCGTGATCAGAGGATTGCCGAAGGCGTCATAGGCGTACTTCGTCACAGTCTTATACGTCGATGATGAATTGTCGGGATGCACCTGCTTGGCTGTAACGACCGTGGGAATCCATGATGTACCGCATGCGACATAGTTGGAACCACCTTTTGACTTATACATCTTGTTCCCCGTGCCATAGTTGTCTTTTGTCTCAGTAACCATCAGCAGGTTCTTGTCGAAAGTACTCTTCGTGGTTATTGTGTCGTAGTCATATCCTATGGCAACTCTCTCTGACATATAGGAGACGCAGTTACCCTTACTGTCATCAACAAATTTGTAAGTCTCTTTCGTTGTCGCCGTTTTGTGGGCAAACAAATTGTGGTTTTTCTTTTTTATCTCAGACGGTTTCCATTTCTTGGTATTCCACGCTGTAATCTGTGATGTCTCCGACACGTCATTTACCATATCATTCTTTTCTACATATGAGAATCCCATCACTCCACCACCGGCAACATGTATCTTCAGGTCATCAAAAAGGTATTCCATGCTGAAATCCTTGGATTTTACAGTGGATACCACAGGTATAGGCAGGGAGTAGCTGTTGAGTGGATATTGACTGTCACTATATCCTACAACCCTTTTTGCATAGTAACGGTAATCTACGGATGAGCTGTTGCCAAAACCATCAAAAACGGAAACAAGACGCGACCGAGCCGCATCCTTGGTTCCAAAACGGTAGATGTGTATCGCATTGTCAGTCATTTCGTCGGCATTGACGTCTGTTCGTCTGCCGTAGTTTGCAAGTTCCAACCTGCCATCACCGTTGAAATCTCCTCCGAAGAAATAGCTTTCGTATGACTCTCCTTCCCCCGAGAATGTATAGGCATGCAACAGTTTGAGGTCGTTTCCAACAGAGTGGATCCAGCGGACATCTGTGCGGTCATAGACAATGCGATTCATTATTTCACGTATGTAACAGGCCTTCATTAACACCACGTCTGATTTTCCGTCGTTGTCGAAATCCGTCACTATTACAGAGAATTTGTCATCATCCTTATCGGTTTCGGCCTGGTCGTATATTCCCCAGTTGTCAGGCAGTATCGTATCATGGAATGTTCCGTCACCGTTATAGTATGCAATATGGAATTGTTTGGAATCCTTGTCATAGCAGAAGAAATCAACGAGTCCGTCACCGTCGAAGTCTCCCTGCTCCATGCGCCAATAGGATTTAACGGATGTCCCGTCATATTTGTTTGCATCAGAGAAGACGTTCTCCATTCCGCTGCCGTCAGTATACCCATTATTATAGTAAATGGTGTAGCCGTTGTCGCAAATGGTCAGTATGTCGGATAACCCGTCATTATTATAGTCGCCCATGAAGATTTTCTTTGGTTGTGACAAAGGCCTGAGCATTGTCCTGTGACAGTTTTCCAAACGACCTGACGGAACACCGCCAGAATCTGGTCCGTATGCCTCGTCGTATTGTATTGAGGTGACAGCATAGGCTCCATTTGTATCTGATTTCTCAAAGACAAGCACATCATCCCTGCCGTCTCCGTTCATGTCCATGTTCGCAAACAGCGGCATTTCATCAGCTTTTGCAAGCGACACGTCAAGCCATCCGTAATAATCAGAAAAATTCCTTACGCTGCTGCCATAAATAACACACAGCCGGACCATCGTACCACCAACGAAATAAGGAAATGCCAAGTCGTTGAGTCCGTCACCGTCATGATCCATTACGGACAAAGCACCGATAATACATTCTATTTGGCCGAAATTTGTACTATACGGTAATGTATATCGTCGGGGAGTTGAAAATCTGACGTTGCCCTCGTCATCCAAATAGCCATGACTGATAAAGACAAGTGTATATTGCGCATTTCCTACGTTTCCCATGCATACTCTTATACCTTCGCTTATGCCGTCACCGTCCAGATCTACGCTGAAATATGTACTTTTACTGTTTTCTTTATTTACTCTTGAATAGGGTTGGACAGTCTCATAGCTTGACACGCTGTGGATAGGTTCTGGGGAAATCGTTTCAGTGTTCCACGTCAGTTCCGTTGGATTCAGGCTCTCGCCTGCACCGTTGCTCTCTATTATCGTGGTAAGGCGCGAGAACTTGTCGCCGGCTGTCTCGTCGTACGTAAAGTCATACTTACGGTGTACCTGTCCGTTGATGCTTGTGGTGACGGATGACAGCAGTTGGTTGCGCATGCCCTGCTGACTGCCGATGCGGTACGTCCGCACATTTGCGCCTGCCATGTCTCTGTATGAGAACTCCACCTTGGCGGTAAGTCCGCGCTCAGTGCCGTATGTTATTGCCTGCGGACTGACACAGAGGTTTTCATTGACGTATGCATAGCTGATGCTCTCACCGTATCTGTTCACTGCCGTAGTGACGTACCACGCTGCCGTACGGGTGGAACCGCCCTTGGCCACTTGCAGTCGTGAATTGTTGCCGCTGCCGTAGGTGAACACACTACCGTCGGTGGCTGTAACCTCAAAGTATGCCGTGCCGGAGTTGATGTCTCCGTGCAGCGTAACCTTTGTATATGGGTCACCCTCTGGGGCATACAAAGTTCCGTCCTCGCCGTCTTCGCCTTCCTGTAATATTAGGCGCTTGCCGTCAAGGTAGAAGTTGGAGTCCTTGTCATAG
>JAEEGL013180182.1_pt1 | contig 10256 bp, 7 predicted proteins | sample 9134231 | NCBI WGS metagenome assembly JAEEGL01 (sample SAMN16246548, study PRJNA631951) | gut metagenome | biome: gut microbiome; feature: rumen; material: fiber-attached | host: Bos | place: Iran: Karaj | collected 2018-10 | reverse complement strand
GGAGCCAATTTTGCGAAGCGTCGGAGTTAGCTGAGAAGGAAGCGCGCAAGAGGCAGAGAGAGCGGCACTCCATCTCGCCTCGCCAGAACCTGAAAAATGGGTAAACTCCAGCCATGTTTTTGATTCTCAGCGTCCCGAATGTTTGATATGATATCTGCATGAAACTTGAAAGCATGATTTTCAGGAAGGCGTTTGCGAAATGCGCTGCCGTCGTTGCCGCGGCGGTTGTCGCGGCGTCTGGATGCGGCGAGTCGGTGGACAGGCAGGCCGCTGCCGCCACGCCACTCGAGCTGAGGACGAAGATATACACCGTGTCGTCGGGCATAAAGCAGGCGTACAGTGCGCGCCCGGGCTGCGTGCTCGCCGCATTCGGCGACGCCGTTCCCCTTGCGGTCGGGAATTGTCGCCCGGACCAGTATTCGACCATATCGGTCGCTGGGGCGGCCACGATGGGGAAAGGCCGCGTCGTCGCCGTTGGCCATGAGTCGTTCATTTCCGGCAAAGCGGCAGGTGACAGTTCTGAATCCGGCGCGCGGGAGCGACGGTCGGCCAACAAGCCGTTTGTGCGGGAGTGCATGAAATGGCTCGCGAAGGGCGAGCCCCTCCGCACCGTGTATCTTGACGCCGCCGCGCAAAGCCTCATTGACGACTATTCGGCAAAGGTCTGCGGGGCGAAGGCAGAGTGGCTGGACGGCTACGACAAGCTTGCCGCGCTGCCGGAGGGTTCCGTCTTCGTGACCGTTCCGGACGCGCATCCGCTGGAGGACGCAGCCAAGCTCAAGGAGTTCGTGAAGCGCGGAGGCGGGGTTCTCTGCTCCGTCGTCGGCTGGGGATGGGTTCAAGTGTCGGGCGGCAAGTCGCTTTCCTCTGAAAACGTCTTCAACGCGGCCATGGGCGAATGCGGGCTGTTCGCATCCGGTTTGTTCGGCCTGTGTCCGACCGGCGGTTTGATCGGAGCTTACAGCGATCCTTCCTATAGTTTTCCCGTAGGGGGGGAGGAGGCGCTGAAGCTCGCGCTTTCGGGCCACAAAGACGTTGACATATTCGTGGGCGGATCCAGGGAGGTGTTTCTCACGGAGCTGTACGGGGTGCTGCCGAAGGACGACACGCGGTTCATCCCGCATCTCGACAAGCTTGCCGACGCTTCGCTATTGGATGCGCCTCCTTCCCCCGAGAATCCGCTTTCGTTCGCCCGCCGTCCCGCGGAGCATCTCAGGATGTCGCTCTTCATGCGCCGCTGGAAGTGCGACCCGGAGCGCGAATGGCCGGCGCATCCCGCGGCCGCGGTCTATCCAGGGCTGCCGTCCGGCCCGGAGCGCGTCGAACGCACGGTCGAGGTCGACCTTTCGATTCCTCGGTGGCACGGAACCGGTCTTTTCGCCGCGGCGGGAGAGCCTCTTTCCGTGGAGATCCCGGAAGGCGCCGCGGAGCTAGGGCTGAGCGTCCGCGTAGGCACATCCACATGCCGCATCTCCGACGGCGAAAAGTGGCTGCGTGCGCCGGATGTCTCCGTTGAGCTGCCGCTCACGAAGGCCGTCACGAAGTTCTCCTCTCCGTTCGGCGGCATGGTGTACATCAATGTCCCCTACGAATTGAAGGGGCGCGGCAAGGTTCCGGTGAAGATAGGCAAGGCGTGTCCCGCTGCTTGGTACGTCGAGGGGCGCGACACCCTTGAATCGTGGCGGAAGGCGCTAGCTGAGAGCCCCGCGCCGTTTGCGGAGATCGAGAGCGACATGATCGCGCTTACCGTCCCCGCAGAGGTCGCGCGCAAGGCAGGCGACCCCGGCGAAGTGCTCGCGCTGTGGCGGCAGGTGCTTGAGTGCGACGCAAAGCTGGCGGGCTTCACGCCGGAGAGATGGGTGCATCCCGGTTCGTCCGGGCGCCTCTCCCCGGAGCGCATGTGCTTCGACGTGCAGCTCTGCGCGGGGTACATGCACAGCGGGTACCCGATAATGATTCCGGCAAAGTGCATGCCGCTTCTGCTCAACCCCGCGGCGATGCGGGAGGGCAAGATAGACGAGGTCTGGGGCTTCTTCCACGAGATGGGCCACAACCACCAGAGCCCCTACTGGACGTTCAACGGCAGCACGGAGATCACGGTGAACTTCTTCTCCCTCTACTGCATGGAGAAGATATGCGGCATGAAGCCGAGCGAGGTCCCGCAGATGCGCGACCCGGCGCTGCTGGAGCGCGTGAAGCGCTGGAAGGCCAACGGGCGCCCGTTCATTGAATGGACGTGCGATCCGTGGCTTGGCTTCGTCTTCTTCGCCGAGCTGCAGCAGAAGTACGGATGGGAGGCGTTCGAGAAGCTCTTCGCGGAATACGCCGCGCTGCCGGAGGCCGAGCGCCCCAAGACCGATTTCGAGAAGCGCCGCCAGTGGTGCGAGCGCCTTTCGCGCATAGTCGGCAAGGACCTTTCCGAGGACTTCTCGTTCATGCTCAAGGACGGCAAGTAGCGGGGAGGAGCTCCTGACGCATTCCACAGCAGACATACCTTTGGAGGAGAAGTCTTCCGCTGTCACGCTTTCGGACATGGAGATATTCGTCTTCCCCGAGCTCATGTACTCGCTCGTGCTGGCCAACATCTCCTCCCCGCGCCTGTGGGCGTGGCGCGACCTTGAGTGGTTCGACGGCATCCGGGACATGCGCCCGAAGCGCCGCCTGCAGCGGCTGCGCCAGCACATAATGGACAACTACACGTTCAACCTCGACCTGGACACCTGGGGACTGACCCGCCAGCAGGTCGAGCTGAAGCGCTTCGCGACTTTCCTGTCGCCGGACGAGATCGCGAAGTCCAACGCGCTCTTCGGATACCAGGGCGACGTGTACTACTACGACATCGACATCCGCCGCCACTTCGGGCTCGACAAGTACGACGGCGACACGATCCCCTACTGGAAGACCGAGACCGTCGAGGCGATGGACGCCTTCCGCTACAAGCCGGGCCACTCCGTCGGGGCGGGAGAGTGCGTGTCCCTCGCCGGGCTCTATGCCGCCGCGGCGTTTGTCGTCTGCGGGATCCCGCTCGAGTCCATATACCTGATGGCGACGCCGCTCCACTCGCAGAACTTCGTGGACGTTGATTCAGGGATCCTCACCAACAACCGCCGTCTGGTGACCCGCGCGATGTGGTCGAACGGAACGGTCATCTCGCAGCAGGCGCGCCGCGCCCTAGAGCACGAGCGCGTTACGATAGTCTCGCACGAGACTGGATGGATACACCTCCTCTACCCCGAGGCCACGATATCGCCAGGCGCGTACGCGCATTTCTCGGAACGGCTCAGGTCGTTCCTCGTCCCGCCGAAGGGCGCAGAGGACCAGAGGCTCGTCGAGCCGCGTCTGCCCGACCCTGGGCGCGTGCGCTTCGTCTCGGGCGGTGAGCCGCTCGGCATAACTGCGGACATGGACCGTGAAGCAGTGCTGCGCCGCATAGACGGGCTTCGCGGCGCGAACCGCGCGGCTGCGCTTGCCCCGTATGCGGCCCACGACCTTTCGTGCACCGAGCACGGGCCTTTCGTGCTGGCGGCGCTTGCGCGCTCGCCCGTTTCGCGCGCGGCGCTGGCGGGGCTCGGGGAAGGGGAGGTAGTGCGCCGTCTTGCGGAGATGCCCGACGAGTCCATCTACGACGGCCCGGCCCGGCTTGCGCAGCCCGACGAGGTGTGGAACTTCCAGCGCGGCGACGGCCTGGAGAAGTGCCTTGTGGCGGCGAACGCCGTAGGGGGAACCGAGCTGCGGCTCAACGGAGCAACGGCGTCGCTCATGGACGGCGAGCGCTGCGTGTGCTCGTTCCCGACGGCCAAGACCGCGGTGCGCGACAAGGTCTGGCGGCTCGACATGCTTCCGTAGGTCGCGCGTCCCTACCGGGGGATTGCAATGCGGAGCTCGGCGATTGTGCGGCAGAGCTTGATCTTCTCCCAGCGGCGACGCCACGCGGGCGAGGCTTCGCGCCAGTAGGCGAGCAGTTCCTTCATGCGCCCGAGCACAGAGGAGCGGCCGCACAGCTCGCGCTCCGTGGCGTCGAGATAGGCGGCGAGCAGCGTGGAGGAGTCGTCGCGCAGAGCGAGGTTCCCGACGAACGGCCTGCCGACCATTACGGACGGAGCGTCGGCGCGTTCGGGCGCGCCGAGCCATTCCCGAAGCGCCTCGGCGACCGGCGAAGACTGGTTGCCCGGGTCGAAGTCGCCGTTGTAGACCACTGGGTTCGAGCTTGCGGCGGCTATGTCCAGGAAGCGCGCGACGTCTGGTTTGCCGGTGTACATCTGGCGGGCGGTGCGCGCATGGACCGTGAGGTTCGCGAGGGGGAAGCGGTTTATCAGCGGCATGATGGACGCGAGCTCGTCGGGCGACTCCACGCCGAGGCGGACCTTGAGCGAGAAGTTGCCGGGCCCCATTGCCTCCACGCCGGCCTCGAGCATGCGCGCGAGCACGTCCGGCGAGCGGAGGAGACCTGCGCCGCGTCCCTTGCGGGTGATCATGGGGTAGGGGCATCCGGCATTGAGGTCGGCCTTTCCGTGCCCTAGCTCCCTGAGCGCGACGAGGAGAGCCCGCAGAGCGGCCGGGTCCTTGCCGATCGCCTGGGGGACGCACGGGAGCGGCTCGTCCGCTGGAGAGACGTCCTTGAGGGAGCTGGCGTGGATCTTCGTGGACAGCGCGGGGATGAACGGCGAGACGCACGAGACGAAGCCCCCCTCCTTCAGGACGGGGGCGAATACGGCGCGGAAGGTCCTCACGGTCACGCCGCGCAGCGGTGCCAGGATGTACTGCATGGGCGTATTATACCACACTCACCCAATGGGGTTCAAAGTTCAAAGTTGGAAGTTCAAAGTTTGAAGTTCAAAGTTCGAAGTCTGGTGTTGGAAATTGGGAATTGGAAAGCACCGCAAAATCATTTTCGCATTGACAATCGGGCCGCGGTTTGAGATTGTACGCACTATGAAAAAAGCGATAAGTGTTTTCCTCATGCTTGTGGGGCTTGCCACGGTGGTGGCGGGGGCTGTTTACCTGTGGGGCCGGCGCCCCTGGAGGGTTGTGGTCGAGGTCAACGGGCACGTGATGACGGCTGGCGAGCTGCACGCGCGCGGAGCTGGCCTGCTCGAGGACGCGAAGAAGGTCGAGCACCTGGTCGTGCCCAACAACAGGAAGAAGCAGGCCGAGGCCCAGTACTACTACGAGGAGAAGGCCGCGAAGCTCTGGGTGCTCAAGGTCCTGATGCTCGACGAGGCGCTTGCGCGCAAGCTCAAGGCGACGCCTGCCGAGGCGCAGGAGGCGGTGAAGCTCATGGAGAAGAAGCTCAAGCCGCGCGGGATGACTGTCGACGACTACTTCAAGCGCGGGCCGCTGCCGGAGGAGATGCTTAGGCGCGAGTTCGAGGAGGGCGTGCTTGTGACCAAGCTCCTCAAGCAGGAGGTCGAGGACAAGATCGTGCTCAGCCCGGACGAGATAACGAAGCACCAGGAGGACCTGCAGCGCAGGGCGATGCAGACGAAGAAGATCCCGGCGAGCCGAATCGACAGGAAGTTCGCCATAGACTCGCTGCGCTCGATCCGGTATCTGGACGGAGTGAAGAAGTTCTACGAGACGCTCCGCGCCAAGGCGGACGTCAAGGCGCCAGAATACCCGAAAGTGGAGGCGTTCACTCCTTCGGCGGAGGACGCAGTGCCGCAAACCATGCAAAGAGAAAAGGAACCAGCAAAGTGAAGATAACAGAGCTCCTCTCCCAGTTCGACGTGTCCGGGCGCCTTGTGCTCGCGCAGCCGTTCGGCAACGGGAACATCAACGACACGTACCTCGCGGTGTACCGCAACACGTTCGACGAGACGCAGGTCATACTCCAGCGCGTGAACAGGAAGGTGTTCAAGAAGCCGGAGGACATCATGGCGAACATGCACGTCCTCTGCAACCACTGCCACCGCAAGCTCGAGCGCGAGGCCGACTCGAGCGACCGCATCTGGCAGATGCCGCGCATCGTCCGGACCAAGGACGGCAAGGACTTCGTGCGCGACGGGAAGGGCGACGTGTGGCGCGTCATAACGCGCGTACTCTCCGCGCACGCGTACGACACGGCGCAGTCGCCAGAGCACGCTATGGAGTGCGGCGCGGCGCTGGGCCATTTCCACTACCTCGTCTCGGACCTCGACCCCAAGAAGATCAAGGACCCGCTGCCGGGGTTCCACATAACGCCCCTCTACCTGAAGGCCTACGACAAGACGATCGACGGAGGGAAGCACGCGAAGGCGCTCCTCTCCGGGTCCACCGAGGCCAGGCGCCTCGCCAAGTTCGTCGAGGAGCGCCGTTCGCTGGCGACGTTCTTCACCGACGGCGTGAAGCGCGGGGACCTGAAGGTCCGCATGTTCCACGGCGACCCGAAGGTGAACAACATAATGATAGACGACTTCACGGGCAAGGGGACGGCCATGATCGACCTCGACACCGTGGCCCCGGGGCTTGTGCAGGTCGACTTCGGCGACGCGATCCGCTCCATCTGCAACCCAGCGGGCGAGGAGGCGACCAACCTCAACGAGGTCATGCTCGACGAGACGCTCTGCGCGGCCTTCTGCAAGGGGTACATGCGCGAGGCGCGCGAGTTCATGAGCGCCGCGGACCGCGAGTCGCTCTACGACTCCATCCGCCTGCTGACGTTCGAGCTCGGCCTGCGCTTCTTCCAGGACTACCTGGCCGGAGACGTGTACTTCAAGGTCTCGCAGCCGGAGCAGAACCTCAACAGGGCGCGCGTCCAGTTCCGCCTCTGCGAGTCCGTCGAGGCCCGCGAGCACTCCATCAGGCGGCTCCTCGCCGCCCTGTAGCGCGGAAATTTCGTATTGCCCTCAGGGGCGGAAAATGGTAAACTCGCAATTCGTAGGATTTAACAATCAAACAAGGAAACACATGATGCAACTGAATCGTAGGAACTTCCTGTTCGGCACTGCAGCTGTGGCGACCCTCGCCGGCTGCTCCACATCCAAGGCAAATGCGCAGGTAATACCCCCCCGCACGCTCAAGCCCGGCGAAAAGCGCGCGGTGGCGATGATCGGCATTGGCATACAGGGAAGAGGCCTGCTCAAGAGCTTCCTTGCGCAGCCGAACGTCCGCGTTGTCGCGATCTGCGACGTCGACAAGACCCGCCGCGAGGACAGTGCCGCCACGGTTGACAAGTACTACAAGGACGGTTCCAAGTGCGAGACCTACTTTGATTTCCGCGACGTCCTCAAGAACCCCGGCATCGACGCGGTGTGCATCGCGACGCCCGACCACTGGCACGCGTACATCTCCGTCGAGGCGATGAAGCACGGCAAGGACGTCTACTGCGAGAAGCCGCTCACGTTCTCGATCGACGAGTCGAAGAAGGTCATCGAGGCGCAGAAGAAGTACGGCCGCGTCTTCCAGACGGGGTCGATGCAGCGCAGCTGGAACAAGGTCTCCGAGTTCTACACGGCGGTCATGATCGTCCGCAACGGGCTCGTCGGCGACCTCAGGTACGTGGACGCGAACTACGGCCGCGGCGGGCAGAAGCTCGGCGGCCCGTCGCACCCGGTCCGCTTCTGGGACGACCCCAAGAACGCTGATAAGGAATCTGTCCCGAACCCCGACGTCGACTGGAAGATGTGGCTCGGCCCTGCCAAGTGGCGTCCGTACTCCGACCAGCTCGCCCCCCGCGGCGTGAACACGTTCTACCCGATGTTCTGGCGTTTCGACGACGACATCGGCTCTGGCTACAACGGCGACTGGGGCGCGCACCACCTCGACATCGCGCAGTGGGGCATGGACATGGACAAGTCGGGCCCCTACAGGATAATCCGCTCCGACGAGCCCTATTCGGACAACCTCTACCACGGCGGGCGCCGCCAGTTCGGCATGAAGATGCTCTTCAGGAAGCCCGGCGGCGGCGACATCGAGCTCTACCACGGTCCGTTCGGCGTGTGGGGCACGGTGTTCTACGGCACGGACGGCATCGTGGCTGTGAACCGCGGCAAGATCGCGGTGTGGAAGGGAACGGGCCTCGTCAAGCCCACGCCGGAGATCCGCCAGAAGCTGCAGGACATGTCGTTCATGCCCGACAAGGTGGTCGCGGCGTCGGTCGGCAAGGACTACGGCACGGACGCGGCGGCGAAGCAGGACAACGCCCTCGACGCGGCGATTCGGAAGCTCGAGGTGGCCTTCGACCTCGCCAACGCCAAGGTCAGGCTCTACAAGAGCGACAACCAGGTGCTCAACTTCGTCGAGTGCGTCATTTCGCGCAGGCCGACGATTTCGCCAGCCGAGGTGGGCGGCCGCAGCTGCACGCTGTGCCTGCTCTGCAACATGAGCTACCAGTACGACACGGGCTTCGACTGGGACCCCGTCAACATGACGTTTGCAAACGGCACGGGCGTCGGCCTTTCGCTCAAGCGCGAGGGCGGGTGCAACGGCTGGGAGGTGCAGGTCTGATGGAAGGACGTCCCGTAAAGGCGATAATCCTCGGGTACGGGATTCGCGGGCGCGCGTACGCCGCCTATGCGAAGACCCATCCCGGGGAGTTCGAGATCGCGGGCCTGGCCGACCCCGTGGCGGAGTTCCCGGCGGACGCCAGCTACCCGACGTGGAAGAACTGGGAAGACGCGCTTATGTCCGGCACTGAGGCGGACGCCGTTATCATCTCGCTCCCCGACCGGCTTCACCACAAGTCCTGCATGATGGCTCTCGAGAAGGGCTACCACGTCCTTCTCGAAAAGCCGATCGGCTGCACCTGGAAGGAGTGCGTCGACATAAGGGACGCGCAGATCAAGGCGCGCCGGCTCGTCCTGACGGGCTACGTCCTCAGATTCGCGCCTTTCTACAAGAAGCTGCGCGAGGTCATAGCGTCCGGCGCCATCGGCGAGCTCACGAGCGTCCACCACCTGGCGGCGATCTCCTACGGCAAGGCGGCGCACGCCTACTGCCGCGGCAACTGGTCCGTCGAGTCCAAGGGCACGGGCATGCTCGTCAACAAGTGCACGCACGACTTCGACCTGATCGAGTGGTGGACGAAGGGCAAGGCCTGCAAGAAGGTGACGAGCTTCGGCTCGCTATACCACTGGCGCCCCGAGAACAGGCCGGAAGGTGCCGCCGACCGCTGCCAGGACTGCCCCCGCTCCGTCAGGGAGAGTTGCCCGTTTGACGCGTACAAGATCTACTACGACCGCACCGACCTCCGTTACCATTTCGCGGACGAGTCGGACGAGGCGATTCTCAAGATGATCGAGAAGTCCCCGTACGGACGCTGCGTCTACGCCTGCGGGAACGACTCGGTGGACCACCAGACCGTGCTCATGGAGTACGACGGCGGGCTCACGATCATCCTGGAGATGGAGAGCTACTCGCAGCAGCGCACGCGCATAACGCATTTCTACGGGACCCGCGGCGAGATAATCGCCGACGAGCACAAGATCGAGATACTGCCGTTCCTCGGCGACTCGACGACGATCATCCCGCAGCAGTACGGCCACCACGGGGGCGGCGACCGCGAGATCATGACGGAGTTCGTCAAGCTCGTCAGGTCCGCCTCGCCAGAGCGTTACACCAAGATCCTCGAGGCGGCGCTTGAGTCGCACAGGATAGCGTTCCTCGCCGAGGAGTCGCGCTATTCCGGCAAGACCATGGACGCCATCACGGAAAAGGCCATTTAAAGGCAAAACAAGCACAACAAGGGAGACACGAATTGAACAAGACTGCATTGTCGGCGATTGCGGCCGTCGCGGCCGCGCCCGCGTTCGCGGGACTTTACGGAGACACGCCTGACGCGAAGCACGCGTGGGCGGTACATGACTGGAATCGTCCGAAGCCGGCGAAGGTCGCTGTGGACGCGAAGGGCGTTCCCTCCGACGCGATCGTCCTTTTCGACGGCACGAAGGAGTCACTTGAGAAGAACTGGCGCGACGACAAGGGCAATCCCACAAAGTGGAGCTTCTCCGAGGAAGGCTACTTCTACACTGTCCCGGACTGGAAGAACGGCGGAGGAATCTTCACGCGCGAGGAGTTCGGCGACTGCCAGCTCCACATCGAGTACCGCCACGACCCGAACCAGCTCTTCACGAACAGGGGCCCGCAGATGCGCGGCAACTCCGGCGTCTTCCTGATGGGCCCGTCGTATGGCTACGAGGTGCAGGTCCTCGAGAGCTACTACACCTCCAGCGACCTCGACGGCAAGGACGGCTTCGTGGACAACTACGCCGACGGGCAGGCGGGCGCTGTCTACGCCGAGAACCCACCGATGGTCAACCCCGCCAACAAGCCAGGGGAGT
>JAEEGL013015617.1_pt1 | contig 10256 bp, 5 predicted proteins | sample 9134231 | NCBI WGS metagenome assembly JAEEGL01 (sample SAMN16246548, study PRJNA631951) | gut metagenome | biome: gut microbiome; feature: rumen; material: fiber-attached | host: Bos | place: Iran: Karaj | collected 2018-10 | reverse complement strand
CGCCTTTTCGCGTCTTTTCGCAATCCCCTCCCAACGCAGAAATGAAAAGATTTGGATTGTATATGGTATTGGTATTCGTGCCTTTCGTACCTTTCGATGTTAAAAAAAAGGCAATAACATAGAAGTTGACCTTTCATGACCTCCCCCTCACCCCTCCTGTAGGAGGGGGGGGGGTAGTTTCTGCGCTCAGTGCTAACTACTCCTCCCCCTACAGGGGGAGTAAAGAGGGGGTCACATTCCTCCTGTAGGAGGCTGAGGGGCGTTCATACTCCTGCGAACCTTTCGGGTCAACTTCCATGTTATTCCTAAAAAAAAGTCTGGGCATCCTCACGGACACCCAGTACTGGAATCATATTTAAAATTAAAATTACATATGAGCACGTGTTTCCACGAGTCATTGAGTAATTAAGTCAGGTGGAGCTATCTTCGCAGACGGCGCCAGCTCGAGCCTTGCGGCAGAGCCTCCACCCGTTTGGGGGATTGCTCCTAAAAGCAATCGCTCCAAATAACTAACATTTTCAATTTAACCACATTTTCATTATATGGAAAGGAGGCGCAGCCAACACATTCCCGTGTCTGATCAGGAGCCGCCACGCCTCCCTAAGGCTTGCGAGGATTAGTCCTCGTCGTCCCAGAACGAATTGTTCTCGTTACCTGCGGCACCACCGGCGTCACCAGCACCCGGATTGTTCGTGTCGCCAGATGTACCGTCGTTGTTGAGGCTTCCTGCCAAGATATTCTCAATTTCGATGTCCGACATCTTGATTGAGGGCTTCTTATATTCTTTCATAATCTTACTCCTTTCTTTATTTAATGATTACCTTTTTACCGTTCACGATGTACAGACCCTTCTGCGGAGCGTTCACGCGCTGACCGTTCAGGTTGTAGAAATTACCGTCGCCCATACCCTCGATGTTCATCGAGTTGATAGAGGTGGCGATGCCGCTGCCTTCGACGTCTACAGACAGCTTAGAAGTCTCTGTTCCTTCGGGAACCACGAAGTAGCCGCGCAGACCCTTCATCGTAGCCTTGTCTGCCTCAGGATAGTAGAACTTAGCGTCTGTTCCCAGGAAGAGCTCCGTCTGGTCAGTCTTCAGGGTCTTCTTGATGACAGCACCTATGAAGCCATAACCTCTATCATCGGAATCCGCGATGCCTGTGGTGTTCACCACGGTGACACCGTTGAACACAGGATTGGTAACGGCTGTCTCGGGTTTCACCAGATAGGCGTGACCGGCTGTGATGGCCGTAGCAGTCTTGAAATTAATGACAGTACCCTCAGAGCCATCGAACTCGCGCAATTCTACATTCTCGCCCATTACGGCCTTCACTTGGTCAGCTGTCACATTGAACGGAACACTGAAGGTGCTCCAGTATGCATTCGAGAGTGTGCGTTCAAGGGTTGCGTTCACCAGTTTATTATCATTGGCGGTAATCGTTGTGGCCTCTGTGTCGTTCTCGCTGAAGGTTGCCTCAGGAAGAAGTAACTTGTAGAGCTGGATGGCCTTCTGGCTTGTATAGGTCGAAGACTTAAAGTAGCGGAAACGTGTCTGACCCGAAGTAGCATTGTATCTCAGATAGGCTCCACCTTCAGAAACGACATCGGCATTGCCATTCGCATCAATCGAGATGGTATTAGTGTATGGTTCTGTGCTTGTTTCCAATCCATTAGTATCAGAATCCCTACCAATATATTGCCCCGAAGCAGACTTAATGGTACCAGCATTCACGTCAATAGTGAACTCAGCAGCCTGTGTTTCCTCTGTTGCTGCGATTTCATTGCCTGCAATAGTTACACCAATCGTGTTACCCACTGCATCCAGTGTCTCAAGACCTCCATCGAATGCAAGAGAACCTTCCTCGTAAACAATCAGATACTTGCCATTAGTGAGTTCGTTTGTTGAGGTTACCTTCACGAACTTGTCACCTTCAACGACAACAGGCCAGCCCTCAACAGTGAGATTGAGGCTGTTGTTGCCTGCGGTAAGTGTGAACTCGAAGTCGCCCTCAACGCCAGTCAACATGTTATTGTTATGGTCGAGATAGAGAGGCACATCACAGTTCGCCTGGCTAAACGAATTATTTGAATAATACTTGTTTGTTTCAGCATAGACTTTGAACTCCGCGTCAGCAGCAATATGCTTACTCAGCTTGTAGACGCCATTACCTTCGTCGGTGAATTTGTCATCATTAGTCCAATTATTAAAACTACCTCTGAGATAGTACTCCCAACCCGTGACGGTCAGTTTCATGTTTTCAACATCCAGCGTGAAGGTATAGGTGCCTGCATTCTCTATGGTGAAGTTTTTGGCATTGTCATTAGCTATCAACGGGATATCTTTCCACCATCCGTTATGGATTTTATAGAGCTGGTCGTGATTACCACCATCGTACCAAGTCTGAATACCATTTTTCACCTCCACAATCTTGAACTCCGTATATGCTGGGAAATCAGCAAATCCGTAGGAATATGTGCCGTCGGCATTCTTGGTGAGCTTTTTCATGCCTTGAGTTGACCAGCCATTGCTCCAGCTACCTGCGAGATAATACTCTTCTGAAGCTGTCTGAACTTGAACATCAGTCGGGTTGGCAATCTGCGCTTTGTTATAATAACCGATGTTACCAGTCAAGCTGATGACATCGTCAAAGCCAAACACCCCATTAGAAGGGATATCGCGAACGATAATAGTATTCTCACCTTGAGCAATGGTTGTGTTATCACCATCAATAGCCGTTACTGTAGCATCCTCGATTCTGACGAGCCAACCTTGGTTCGTACTTTCTTTGATTTCAGCGATTGTCATCACAGTTGGCTCCACCGTGTTGTCCTGGGTAAGGACGGTAACAGTAGGCTCGGTTATCTCCAACAAACCATTATAGGTTGAAAGTTTACCAGAAACGCGAATCTTATCACCAACTGTCAATTCCTCGCCATACACGCAAATAGCGGCGGTTTCATCCTGAATATAAGCTGTACCGTCATTACAACTTGTAACGACACCAATAGTTTCTACATTTTCACCTGTATTCTGTGCGCGTACCTCTGCAATCGTCATTGTTGCATTGGGGTCTCCAGCCTGCGTGACGGTTACTTCTTCCGTAACGGTTTCATTCGTGTTGTATGTGTAGGTCAGCGTGATAACGCCTTCACGAGAGCTGCGAGCTTCGTTTGTTGTTGTTGTGAAGGTAACGCTGTTTTCTGAAATAGCGGCATTACTAATCCAATCCACATTTTCTGAAACGGTGATGACACCATCATTTGCAGGATTGTTGACCGTGAAATCGAAAGAACCTGATGTGGCATCGTATGCTATTTCGTTGTTGTTGGTGATGGTGAAAGAAGGAGTAGTGCTGGATACTTTTACTATAGAAGCAGAAGCAATACCCACTTGATTAGATGAATTACTGAATGTAATCTTCACGGCATTGGTGCCTGCAGGAAGATTGTTGTCAGTAATGGTAAAGTTAGTAGAGGTTACTCCTGTTGAAGTATAAGTCTGTCCTCCATCCGTACTATAATGCAGCGTGATGGTTTGTGTTTTTGTTCCCCATTGGGTGCAAACAAATGTAGCAGAACTCATGGTTGAGCCATCGGTTAACACCAAAGTTACATCTCCTCCTTTGGTAACAGGTTGATTAGTAATTGTTCCTGTTTGCTTATTAGCTGAGGCAAATGTCACCGTTGCATCGGAATAAACTACAACATGCTCACCGTAAGTATTACCCCATTCACTAAATCCTTCAATCTGAGTGAAGTCATAAGTGGACTCATTACTTTCTTCCCATTGGGCAAAGAGAACATAACTTGCGTTAATATCCTCTATGGTTGCATTAGGCTGATAGTCTGTACCTGTGCCATCTGCAGCTGTGTTCCACTTCGTAAAGGAGTGTCCAGAATATGTGAACCGATTACCTTCAATTGAAACATCAGTTCCTTCGTAGTATGTTTTTACGATATCCTCACCTGTACCACCATTTGCTTTATACGTAACGGTGTATTGTGGAGTGCTATTTACCACAGAAATAGTGAACTCTTTCTCACCATACTTGTAGCTATTATCAGCAGCCTGACAGACAGTTATAGTCTGTGCGCTGGGAGTAACAACATCCTTCGGGGTGACGGTGATGGTCTTGTTAGTTTGGTCTATGTTGAAAGTGGCATAATCATTTTCAGCTATGGAAACCGCTCCACTACTGGAAGTTGTATAGCTGATGGTTTGTGGTGCGTAATTGTTATAAAGGTCGAAAGAGAGAGACACGGGAGCACCCGTAAGAGCTAAATCATTATCCAGTAATCCAGGAGTGTCATTTTGATAAGTAACCGTTATACTTTTAATGTACATTGCACGGCCACCAGTTCCATTCGCCATCGTAATCAAAATTGCGCCAGAGGCACTTCCCTCAAAAACAACATCACCACCGGTGCTATTAGACCAAGAAGGAGTGTTTTGATTTTGTGTTCCAAAATCGTTACCGCCTACTGTGGCACTCACTATAGTTTTGCCTTGATATGATGCGCAGTTTACGACAATCTTTGTAATTGTCCCTGATATCCCAGAAGTTGAGAAGGTTATTGAGTTAGAAGGTTTATTGGCTGTTCCTACCTGTGCGTAACCACTACTATTATAATACTGATTAACACTTCCTCCATCCACTTCAACTGCCCACGTTTCATTAGCGGTTCCAGTCCACGTTGATGAAAAATCTGTAATCTGGCTAGCAGTAACTGTAGAAGTTTCAGCCCACGCATTACCTGCCCCTATCAGCATCATGGCCAAGAGGAGCAATGATTTAAGATAAAATTTTTTGTACATACCTTATAGAATTTAGTTAATTTTTTGTTTCTTCGTTGCGAAGGGGGTGCTGTCCTAAAACCAATAAGGTATGCCTTGGGGCAAAAAGGAAGCGCAGACCTCTCCATACTCCCAGACAGGTCTACCACAACCTTAAAGTATCATACGTCGAAGCCTGCGCAAAATATAGCGCTATACCTCTGATACTTTCTCTGTGCTCGCATTCCTTTCGAGGTGGTAGTTCGTCTGGGAAAGAGCAAACAGTTTTGTGTTACATAACGCCCTTTTCAGGGCATATTGCGAGTGCAAAGGTACACACATTATTATATATAACCAAAAAATGAGGGCAAAAATAAATATTTTTTAGCGTAATTGTTTGCACAGCGCATTAAAAACACCAGTTTCTTTGGCAATGATAGCCATCAAAAACTCGCCCTGAAAATCGTGATCAACAAAACAACGGATTGCACTTAGGCAGCTCCCAGCCCCTACAGTCACCGTTTTCTGACGCAGAAAAAAGTGTTTTCTGACTTGGAAAATAACGTTTTCTGACGCAGAAAATAACGTTTTCTGACGCAGAAAATGACACCTAACGACATCCGTGGCAATCAATAGGGCACCAGATGCCGTTTCGTTCTTATACCGTGAAGCGGATGTAGGACCTGTCGTCGAAGCTGACGTTGCCGCGCATGAGGCCCTTGGCGGCGGGATAGAGGTCGATGCAGAGGGGATCGTGGCGCAGGAGATGGGCAAGGGCTGCCTCGCTCTCAGCCAACGTGGGATGGAGAAAGGGGTAGCCGTCGGAGGCGAGGACAATCTCGTGGGCAGCTCGGCAGTCGATCACCTGCACGTGGTCGAGGCTCACGGGGAAGCCGTCGAACACGGAGTAGTCGACGTTCTGCTGGCGGCAGGAGTCGATGATGTCAGGGAGGATGAGGTCGCGCCCCTCGTCGTGCTGCTGGAAGTCGGCCACGGTGCGTCCCTGACGGAGGGCGTTGCGGATGTATTCGGCCCGTCGGCGCGCATAGCGGGCTTCCTGCGGCTTGGGATCGCCATAGAGGACGCCGTCGACCAGGCACTGGCAGTCGCCGACCATCCATATCTCCTGGCGCTGGCGGCTGTAGACGATGCAGCTGGCGGTGGTGCGCTGCTCAGGGTGGTCGCGCAGCAGGTGGAGGTCGAAATGGGCGGAGAGGTAGGTGTGGCGGATGCTTTGCGTGACACCGTCGCAAAAGGCGAAGCAGGTGGTGGCTGCGGGCATGCGGGCGATGTAGTCGCTGACGATGAGCATGCAGCAGCGGCCGTTGGTCATGTCGGGACGGATGCGGATGGGGGTCTTGCTGGTGCTGCCGTCGATGACGGCCACGAAGTCAGGACCGGCGAGGAGGCCGTCTTCGTTGGTGGCCGGGCTTGTCTTCCCGACGGTGGTCTGTTCGATGATGGTCATGGGCGGTGGATGGCTTGTCGTCGCGCGAGGACGGTCGACCGGACTTGGGTGAGTCGTAGAGTTGCGCGATGAGGTCTGGGCGGCCGATGCGTCGCAGTTCGCGCTCGATGTTGCGCCGCTCTTCGGGCTTATACCAGAAGAAGAACTGGCGCTGGGCGAGTTTCTCGCGCTGCGTCTTGGCGCTGAAGACGGGCTGGAGGGTATAGGGGTCGAAGCCTGTGTACCAGGTCTCTGTGGCTACTGTCATGGGCGTGGGCGTGAAGTCCTGCACCTGCTCGAGGTGGAAGTCGAGGCGCTTGGTGATGACGGCGAGCTCGGCCATATCGGCCTCTTCGCATCCTGGGTGGGAACTGATGAAATAGGGGATGATCTGCTGGCGGAGGTTCTCTTCGCGGTTGATGCGGTCGAAGATGCGCTTGAACTGTTCGAAGAGCTGGAACGAGGGTTTGCGCATGTGCATGAGGACGCGGTCGGAGGTGTGCTCGGGTGCCACTTTCAGACGGCCGCTGACGTGCTGGCAGATGAGCTCGCGGGTGTAGGCCCGGGCGGCCTGGTTGACCTGCTCGTCGGGGCTGCGGTGGAGCAGCAGGTCGTAGCGCACGCCGCTGCCGATGAAACTCTTCTTGATGCCGGGCAGGGCGTCGACGGCGTGGTAGATGTCGAGCAGGTGTGTGTGGTCGGTGTTGAGGTTGGGACAGACGGCGGGATGGATGCACGAGGGGCGCCGGCAGCGCTCACAGGCCTTGAGGTTGCGGCCGTGCATGCCGTACATATTGGCCGAGGGTCCGCCGAGGTCGGAGAGGTAGCCTTTGAAGTCGGGCAGCTGGACCACTTGCCTGACCTCGCGGAGGATGCTCTCTTTGGAGCGGCAGGTGATGAACTTGCCCTGATGGGCGGAGATGGTGCAGAAGGCGCACCCGCCGAAGCATCCGCGGTGGATGTTGACGGAGTGGCGTATCATCTCGTAGGCGGGTATGCGCTTGTCCTTGTATTTCGGGTGAGGCAGGCGCGTGTAGGGCAGGTCGAAGGAGGCGTCGAGCTCCTCGGTGGTCATGGGAGGATAGGGTGGATTGACGATGGCGTAGACATTGCCCACACGCTGCAGGAGGCGCTGTGCGTGCATCTTGTTGGACTCTTCCTCGATGTGGCGGAAGTTCTCGGCCTCGGCACGTTTGGAGCGCAGGCACTCCTCGTGGGAGTGGAGCACGATGTCGTCGGGCGTGATGCCACCGGGAATGTCGCTCTCGCGTGCGAGGAAGACGGTCTGGGGGAGGTAGTTGATGGCCTTCATGGGGACGCCCTTGTCGAGCTCTTCGGCGATGCGCACGATGGTCTTCTCGCCCATACCGTAGCTGATGATGTCGGCGCAGGCGTCGCAGAGAATGCAGCGGCGCAGGGTGTCCTGCCAGTAGTCGTAGTGGGTGAGCCTGCGGAGCGACGCCTCGATGCCTCCCAGCACGATGGGCACATCGGGGAAGAGCTGCCGCAGGATGCGGCTGTAGACGATGGTGGGGTATTCCGGCCGGCAGTCGTGGCGCCCGTCGGGGCTGTAGGCATCCTCAGAGCGCAGGCGGCGGTTGGCGGTGTATTTGTTGACCATCGAGTCCATACATCCCGGCGAGATGCCGAAGAAGAGGCGCGGGCGGCCGAGCTTCTTGAAGTCGCGGAAGTCGCCGTGCCAGTCGGGTTGCGGCACGATGGCCACACGATAGCCGTGAGCCTCGAGCACACGCCCGATGACGGCCACCCCGAACGAAGGATGGTCCACATAGGCATCGCCCGAGAAGAGGATGACGTCGAGCGAGTCCCATCCCCGCAGTTCCAGCTCTTTCTTGGTGGTGGGCAGGAAGTCGGTGAGTGGATGGACGGTGGATGATGGACGGTCGGGCATGAGAGGTGAGGGGTGAGAGTGAGGGGTGAGGGGTGAGAGGTGAGAGGTGAGAGGTGAGAGGTGAGGGGTGAGAGGTTAGTGGGTCTTCTCCCACTCGACGAAGGCGGCGACGAGATTCTGCAGGCCGATGGCCTTCATGTCGGTGTGATAGACGACGTCGAGGCAGAGGTCGAGCAACTGGCGGTCGAGTTCGGTCTGCGACTCGAGGATGGCGCGGCAGTTGAACTTCAGTTTCTCCACGACAATTTCGTCGATGATGCCGTTGCTGTCGACGAGGTTGCTCAGCAGGGCATAGCGGCGGAGGGTCTCCATGTGTTGGTCGGTCACCTCTATGGTGCGCGATCCTTTGGCGTTTGCGATGATATTCATGTGAGTCAGAATTTAGGAATTACTTATTATTCATTGGGGGCAGAGGAAGTTGACGATGCCCTTCATGATGGTGGCGCGCTTGCGGTAGGAGGTGATGCACTCGAAGGGGAATCCCATCGTGAACGTGCGGTAGTCCTTGCCCTGATAGGCCACGCAGGCAGAGGCGCCGCCATCGTAGGCCATCGCGCTGAAGGCGGGTGCGACGGGCTGGAGGATGTCGGTGGCGGTGGCGGCATAGTGGGTAGCGTTGAGCGTGCGGTAGAAGACGGTCTCGGTGCCCAGTCCGTTGACGATGGAGTCGGAAGGCTGCCGCGTGGCGCCTGCCGCCTGGGTCTTCAGGATGGAGGCGAGGAAGCGGGCGTCGTCGTCGCGTAGCATGTCTGACCCCACGTAGGCGCCGCTCACCATGATGGCGCCGCCGCTATGGGCGTAGCGCGTGAGTTTCTCCTGCATCTTGCGGCTGAACGTCTTGTAGGGCAGCAGGGTGTTGCCGTCGGTTTTCTCCAGTCCGAGCAGCATGTCGACGATGTGGTATTTCAAGAGGTCTATCCTACCCTGCTCTACGGCTTCCGACGAACAGCTGCTGACGTTGTATTGCAGCATGCTCTTCATGGCCTCAGCGTGGATGTAGGCATCGTTGAAGTCGTTGCCCGCGATGAACTGTCCCTGCCATTCCTGGCCGCTATAGCCCAATCCGCCGGGACCCTCGATGCCGATTTTCTGCTTGTCGAAACACTGCTGCGCCCCACTCCATCCTGCCGTCAGCCCATAGCTGACACCCGGGTCGAGGTCGAAGTCGAAGCCCTGCTCCGTCTCGGTGTTGCGCACGGCGGGCGCTCCCACGCGGTGGAAGCCATTGACAATCATCATGGAGCGGGTGGCTCCGGGATGGTAGAGGGCGGAAACGGTCTCTGAGGGGAAGCTCTCGCCGCCCTTGTTGACGGCCGTCACCTTGAAATTGTAGACGATGCCGGGCTGCAGGTCCATCTTGCACGAGGTGCCGCGAACGAGGGTGCCGTTGTCGAAAGCCCCCGTGCCGGAGGCGGTGTAGACGACGTACTCGTCGGGCTGTGCCGACTCTTCGAGGTCGTCGTGGGTGGCTTCCCAGGCAATCTTCACCGTGTTGGCCGTCTGGAACTCCACACTCAGGCAGCGCGGCGGCAACGGGGCCACCGTGTAGTGGGTGGAATGGGCCTGAGCCGTGAAGCGGAGGATGCTCTTATAGATGCTCCTGGCCAGGAGGAAGCGGAACTTCGGGTCTTGCGCCAGCAGCATGTCGGGGAAGCTCTGGTGCGACAGCGTCTCGACAATGACCGACGGCACGTAGGGGCAGCGCGTCTCTGAGTAGTTGGCGTCGCGAAGCTCGCGGATGGGCCATTCTGTGGCGCAGTAGTGACTCATATCGTGCTGGATGCCGTCGAGGATCTGGGCGATGAATGTCTTGGAGGCCTCCCTGGAGATGCCTGCGGGCAGGATGCCGCCCGAGGAGGCTGTGGTGCAGACGCCCAGCGAACCGTAGATGGAGGCATAGTCCATGTGGTAGCCGGCATCGCTGTGGACGGCTACAGAGAGCTCGATGGGCACATGCAGACCGAGGGAGTCGGGCACGTAGCAGGACCCGCCGGAGAGCCAGTTCGACATATAGGAACGGGCGTTGATGTCGTCGCGATAGTCGTCTTCGCCTCCCTTTGTGCTATAGACAGACAAAGGTGCACCTGCCCATTGGGCATAGTAGCGAGCGCCCTCGAGGCAGCGT
>JAEEGL011726383.1_pt1 | contig 10256 bp, 8 predicted proteins | sample 9134231 | NCBI WGS metagenome assembly JAEEGL01 (sample SAMN16246548, study PRJNA631951) | gut metagenome | biome: gut microbiome; feature: rumen; material: fiber-attached | host: Bos | place: Iran: Karaj | collected 2018-10 | reverse complement strand
ATCAATGCGGACGATGCTGCATGTGCGATAGCATCCGCGCTCGGCGCAGACAAGCTGGTATTCCTTACTGATGTTGAAGGCCTTTACAGAGATTTCAACGACAAGTCCACATTCATGGGCAGACTTACGGTTTCCGAGGCAGATGCCCTCATCGATTCCGGAATGATCGGAGGCGGAATGCTTCCCAAACTCACCAACTGCACCAATGCCATTAAGAGCGGTGTTAACAGAGTACATATCCTCGACGGAAGGGTTCCCCACTCCATGCTTCTTGAGATCTTCACCAAGAACGGTTTCGGAACCGCCATTGTTGCGGATGATGACAACATAGCCAAAGAAGGCGGACAGGACGACTGATATGAACATGACAGAATACATACAGGAAGCGGAGCGCGACCTGCTCCACACCTACAACCGTTACCAGATAGTTCTCGATCGCGGCGAGGGAGTTCACCTCTATGACATCGAGGGAAAAGAATACCTGGATTTCTTCTCAGGCATCGCGGTATTTGCTCTGGGCCACGGCAATAAGGAGTACAACGACGCTCTTAAGGCACAGATCGACAAGCTCCTTCACACATCCAACTATTACTACAACGTGCCCGCAGTTGAGGCTGCAAGGCTGTTAAAGGATTTTTCCGGAATGGACAGGGTATTCTTCACCAATTCCGGTGCGGAGGCCATTGAAGGTGCCATCAAGACCGCAAGAAAATATGCCTTCAACAAGGATGGAAAGACCGATCACGAGATCATCGCCATGAACCATTCTTTCCACGGCCGTACCATGGGTGCACTTTCCGTAACCGGCAATCCTCACTACCGTGAGGCATTTGAGCCCGGCATCGGAAACATCAAGTTCGCGGATTACAACGACCTTGATTCCGTCAAGGCTCTTGTTACCGATAAGACCTGCGCCATCCTTCTTGAGACCGTTCAGGGCGAGGGCGGACTTACTCCCGCAACCGAAGAATTCCTCAAGGGCATCAGACAGATCTGTGACGAAAAAGACATACTCATGATCCTTGACGAGATCCAGTGCGGAATGGGAAGAACCGGATATCCCTTCGCATTCATGAGATACGGCGTAAAGCCCGATGTCATGACCATTGCCAAGGCGCTTGGATGCGGCGTGCCCATCGGTGCCTTTGCCATGACGGAGAAGGTAGGAAGCGCTTCTCTCGTAGCAGGGGATCACGGAACCACCTACGGCGGAAATCCTTTCTGCTGTGAGGCTGCACGTACCGTTCTTACCATCATGAAGAGGGACAATATCCCCGCACATGCTGCGAAGATGGGAGATTATCTCTGGAAAAAACTGGAAGAATTAAAGGCAGACCGCCCTTACATAAAGGAGCACCGCGGTGTCGGTCTTATGCAGGGACTTGTTTTCGACAGACCCGTATCGGGCGTCATCAACAAGGCCATCGAAAAGGGACTGATCCTCATCAATGCAGGCTCCGATATCATCAGATTCGTTCCTCCACTTGTGATCACCGAGGCGGACGTGGACAAGATGGCGGAGATCCTTGCCGCAGCCATGGACGAAGCGGAAGGCTGAGGGATAAACTGACGAAAGGTACTTTTTTTCAATGAACAAAGCTGAAAGACTTATCAGCGTACTGCTGGTTCTTATACTGCTTGCCTTCACCGTTTACGGAGCGGGAAAAGAGATAAAGCGCACCGAAAACGTGGAGACAAGCGACAACAGCTGGATAGGAAGAAGCGACAGCCTGGTCATCTGGTATACGGATGACAGGCTTTTGCCGTATATAAGCAAGGCTGCGGTGGAATTCGGTGAGAGGGAAAATATCACCGTCATCCCCGTGTGCAAACCCGCCGAGAATTTCCTGGAGGGCTGTTATGAAGCTTCAATGAGCGGCGAGGGATACCCCGATGTCATCATCACCGGAAGCGAGACCCTTGAAAAGGCTTATCTTTCAGGCCTTGCAATGGAACTTCAGGATGAAGAGATGCAGATAGGTCCCTTGAATTTTTCCGAAGCAGCCGTAAATGCAGTTACTTATCACGATATGAAACTGGGATATCCCCTTTATTTTGACACCTGTGTAATGGCCTATAACAGGACCTATCTTGAGCAGTGGGCTTCACAGATGGCCATCGCTGACCTTACCGGAAACCCCATCGATATGGAGGGCGGAAGCTCAGAGAGCGAGGATACCGGCGAATCCGGACTTACCGTGGAGGATGTTGACCAGGCACAGCTTGAGGAGCTCACCAAGGAATACATCTCCCGCACCGTGCCCTACACCCTTGAAGACGTCATGACCATCGCTAACTCCTACAGCGTTCCCGAGGGCGTTGAAGGTATTCTTAGCTGGGATGTATCATCCATCATGTACAATTACTGGATCGTGGGAAATGCCATCAACGTGGGCGGTGAATGCGGCGATGACAAGCACGATATCTCCATAAGCAACGAAGACGCCATCACCTGTCTTACAAAATACCAGAGCCTTCATGATTACTTCTCCATCGAGAGCAGTGAAGTGACTTACGACAGCGTTGTACAGGATTTCATCGACGGCAAGACCGTCTTTACCATCGGCGGGTATGACCTGGTCACCAGACTTCAGGAAGCTACCGAGGACGGCTCTTTGGTCTACGAATACGGCTTCTCCGAGATGCCCAACGTCACCATGGAACTTCCCAGCAGATCCCTTTCACTTACCACTGTGGTCTGCGTCAATTCCTATTCCATGAAAAAAGATCTTGCACAGAGCTTTGCCCTGTTCATGACCAAGGACGAGGCTCCGCAGTTCAGCGAACTTACGGGCCTTGCATCCTGCTTCAGAACCTTCGGACTTGAAGGCGGAGCGGATCAGATCTATGCTCTTGAGTATGCGGGAAGCGTATCTCTCCCCAAGATGATGGAGACCGAGAACTTCTGGATGCAGCTTGAGACCCTTTTCGCACGTATCTGGGAAGGCGGGGATGTCCGCGAGGAGCTGGATGCCCTGGACGAGAACCTGAACACCGTGCTGAACAATTCTTTGTGACATAAGCGGAAAAAACGTGAATTTCCGCATTAATTACCTCCGGCCCTCCGTTTAAGGAGGGAATATGAGAAAAAAAATAAAAGTTCTACCCCTGTGCTTAACGCTGGCACTGATGCTATGCGGCTGCGGAAAAGAGCAGACCCTCACATTGGATGAGATGGTGGCGGAAGCAGAACAGCAGGACGATGCAGCCCATGGCCAATCCGCAACCGGCCCTGACTCGGTCGCCCCCGCCCAATCCGCAACCGGCCCTGACTCGGCCGCCCCCGCCCAATCCGCAACCGGCCCTGACTCGGTCGCTCCCGATACTCCTGCCCCCGTCTTCGTCTACGTCTGCGGCGCAGTGAATAACCCGGGAGTCTACGCACTTCCCGCTGCATCCCGCATCTGCGACGCACTGGAAGCCGCCGGTGGTTTTACGGAAGAAGCCGACGTAAACAGGATCAACCTGGCAGGTGCTTTAAGCGATGGCATGATGCTCTTTTTTCCCGAAATGGGAGAAGAGATCCCCGAAGGGATGGACGCTGCAGGAACCGCCATGGGAACCGCATCCGGGGACAGCGTAAACCTTGGCCCCATCAACATCAACACCGCGGGAGTGGAGACTCTGTGCACACTTCCGGGCATCGGTGAATCCAAGGCAAAGGCCATAGTGGCTTACCGCGAGGAACACGGCCCCTTTGCCGACAAAAGTGACATTAAAAACGTATCCGGGATAGGCGATAATCTGTATCTCAAAATAGAAGATCTGATATGCGTCTGAAGCCCGGAAGCCTGTTATCTGAGAGGGAAAAATGGCAGTTAAGGTATTGATAGTAGATGATGAGAAACTCATCGTAAAAGGTATAAAATTCAGCCTTGAGCAGGACGGCTACGAAGTGGACTGTGCCTATGACGGCGAGGAAGCCATCGAGAAGGCTGAAAACGGACAGTATGACATTATTCTTCTGGACCTCATGCTTCCCAAGATCGGGGGTTATGACGTGTGCCAGAGGATCAGGGAATTTTCCCAGACTCCCATAATCATGCTCACCGCAAAAGGCGACGATATGGACAAGATCCTCGGCCTTGAGTACGGTGCGGATGATTACATGACCAAGCCCTTCAATATCCTTGAAGTAAAGGCCCGTATCAAGGCCGTCATGCGCAGGAGCAGGAAGGAAGAGGCAGCACGTCCCAAGGGAGATACCATCTCCGCAGGAGGACTTACCCTGGACCTTGACGGCCGCAGAACCTTCAGGGGAACCGAGGAGATCCCTCTTACCTCCAAGGAATTCGATATGCTGAAGCTTCTTATGGAAAATCCCGGAAAAGTCTATAAAAGGGAAGACCTTCTCAAGGCTGTATGGGGCGATGATTATCCCGGAGACGAGAGGACCGTTGATGTGCATGTAAGACGTCTCAGGGAAAAGATCGAGGAAGATGCCGGAAATCCCGTCTATGTCCATACCAAATGGGGTATAGGTTATTATTTCAAGGCCCGCACAGGCGAATGATCCTTTTTTGTCTATGAAAGAACTTCTTTCAAATCTTAGAGCATTTAAAATCTTAAGATCCCTCAGGGCAAGGATACTTGTGATAATCCTTGTCCTGGGTATTGTGCCCTGCATTCTGGTCCGTATCACCATCGTGTCCAATTACGAGAAAAAAGCGGTGGAGACCAGGGTTTCCGCGGTTCAGAACCAGCTCACCATTACCGCCAACCACCTTGTTGCCAACAAATACATCTCGGCTCTTACAGGCCGTGCGGATGATTATACAAGCTCCCTTGATGTCATGGATGCGGAGCTTGAGATGCTTTCCAATGTCTACGAAGGAAGGATCATGATCATCGGTGCCAACTTCCGTGTGCTTAAGGATACCTACGGGATCTCCGAAGGAAAAACAATGATATCCGAGGAGGTTATCCAGTGCTTCAGGGGGATCTCCACTTCATACTACGATGAAAACCTGGGCTATATAGAGCTTACGACCCCCATCCAGGACACCACCGCAGAGGGCGGTGCGGGAGTCATAAGAGGCGTCATGCTTACCTCCATTTCCGATGATTCCATCGTGAGAATGGCGGATGTGCTGGGAAATAACGCCTTCATCCTTGAAATGATCATAGTGGTCATGGTAGTGGCTCTGGCCATCGTATTATCGGGCTATCTGGTGCGCCCCATCGCACTGCTTACATCCAGGATCTCTGCGGTAAAGGCAGGATACAACAACTATCTGGAGCCCGTTGACGACTGCTCCGAGACGGCTCATATTTCCGAGAGTTTCAACAATCTCTTAAAACGAATCAACACCCTGGACGAAAGCAGGGGCGAATTCGTTGCAAATGTCTCTCACGAACTCAAGACCCCCATGGCTTCCATGAAGGTTTTGTCCGATTCCCTCCTTGCAAGCCCCGATGCGGGTCTGGAGGAATATAAGGAATTCATGGCTGACATCGCAAGCGAGATAGACAGGGAAAACAGGATAATCACAGACCTCTTGGCCCTTGTAAAATTCGATGATACCTCGGGTCAGTCCATCAACATCTCCTCCGTTAACATCAACGAGATCACGGAACTTGTATTAAAAAGACTCCGAGCCATCGCAAGAAAATTAAACGTTGAGCTTACCTTTGAGACCGTAAGACAGGTCACAGCCGAGGTTGACGAGGTTAAGATCACCCTTCTTATCACGAACCTGGTTGAAAATGCCATCAAATACAACCACGAAAACGGCTGGGTAAGGGTGTCCCTGGATGCGGACCATCAGTCCTTCAAACTTACCGTTGAAGACTCCGGCCTCGGTATCCCCGAAGAATCCCTGGCTCACATCTACGAAAGGTTCTACAGAGTGGACAAATCCCACTCAAGGGAGATCGGAGGCACGGGACTGGGCCTTGCCATCTGCAGGAAGGTAGTCACCATGCACCATGGCGATATAGCCGTTGAAAGTAAGGAAGGAGAGGGAAGTAAGTTCATCGTCACAATCCCTCTTATGTACAAAGCGGATGCTTAATTTTTTACGTAAAAAAATAAATATCGCGAAGATCTGTGCGGCTGCTGCGGCCCTTGTTCTTTCTATGTCCGGATGCAGTGCGGGAACTTCCGCGGATCTTACTCCCGAGGGGCTTCCCGTCTATTACATCAACAACAACGAGACCAAGACGGAGGTCTATTACATCACCCCCGACGGCACCACCGATACGGAGATCGTGGCAGACGTGCTTTCCGCCCTTTCGGAAAAATCATCCAATGCCGCCTACAAATCCCCCCTGGCCATGGGCTTTAAGATCCTCGATTATACTTACGATAATCGTGTCATGACCCTGAACATGAGCGCAGAGTACAAGAAGCTTGAATTCACCACGGAAGTGCTGGTAAGAGCTGCCATAGTAAGGAGCCTCTGCGGTTCCGGATGCGTGGACTCGGTGTTTTTTACTGTGGAAGGTGAGCCCCTGATGGACCACAGCGGATTTGAAGTGGGCAGGATGGATGCCGGAACCTTCATCTCCAGTGACGGTAACGAGATCAATACCTACGAAGAAGCCAACATCAGACTGTATTTTGCGTCGGAAGACGGAAGCAGCCTCATAAGCGTCTACAGGGAAAAATTCTATTCAACCTCCATGCCTCTGGAGAAATTCGTGGTGGATGAGCTCATCACCGGCCCCAGCGGAAAAGTAGACGGTCTCTACCCCAGCGTAAATCCCCAGACATCGGTGCTCAGTGTTAGTACCAAGGACGGTGTCTGTTATGTTAATCTTAGTAATGACTTCCTGATCCCTTACGGAAATGTGCCCACATCCGTTTCCGTGTATGCCATTACCAATTCCCTCTGCGACCTTTCCAATATCGACAGAGTCCAGATCCTGGTGGGCGGCGTGGTTCCGGATGTGCTGGAATCTTCCTACGAGCTCAATGACGGCATGGTAATTACCCTGGATGAAGCCCTTTCCCAGTATGAAGGTGAGTAAAGATTGAAACAAAGAGAAGCTGAAGCAAGCGTTGAACAATTAAAAAAGGACTTAAGCAGCGGCGATCTTAAGAGATTCTATCTCCTGTACGGAAGTGAGAGGTATCTCAGGAATTTCTATGAAAAAAAACTCCTGGCGGCCATGGGCGGTCAGAGAGATGACATGAACACCAATATCTTCGATACCAATCCCGTGGCCACCACTGCGGTCATTGACCAGGCTCTTACCATGCCTTTTTTTGCCGACAGGCGTATCGTGGTCGTAAGATATTCCGGATTCTTCGATAAGTCCACTGAGGACCTGGCGGAATTCCTTGCGGAGGCTCCCGAGACCACCAGCTTTATCTTCGTTGAGGACACCGCGGATGCAAGGCTCAAGCTCTACAAACAGGTGGCAAAGCTTGGTCTTGTGGTGGAATTTACCACCCAGTCCGATAAGTATCTGCTCCAGAACATGGGAGCGTACTTAAAAAGAAATGACAAGAGAATGAGCCAGGAAGATGCCCGGTATATGCTTGATGTCATCGGCACCGACATGGGAAAACTCATGGGTGAGCTGGATAAACTGGTAAGCTACTGCCTTGATAAGGAGGTCATCACAAGAGAAGACATCGATACCATCTGCTCCAGGAGCATTGAGGACAGGATCTTCGAGATGATAGATGCCGTGATGAAAAAAGATATAAAGACCTGCCTGGACAGATATGAAGACCTCCTTGCCCTTAAGGTGGCTCCCTCCAAGATCATCATGATGCTTGAAAAACAGCTCCTGTGGATGCTGCAGATAAAGAGCCTCATGGATGCGGGCCAGCCCAGGGAAATGGTCATTGAAAACATCGCTTCCAACAAGGAAGTTGATCCGGTTACGGGGGAGATCAAAAAATCCAGAGGCGCCATCGGTGAATGGCAGGCCGGGATCTATTACCGCCAGGCCCAGCACATGACCATGAGCGAGCTTCAGAGAGCGGTGCTTTACTGTGCCACCGCTGATGAGGATTTCAAGACCGGAAGGATGAACGAGAGGAGTGCGGCAGAGACCCTTATGGTAAAACTCTGCAAGCTGAAATGATAAACATTGTTTTGTATGAACCGGAGATACCTTTTAACACCGGAAATATAGGCAGGACCTGTGTTGCAACCGGGTCAAGACTGCATCTTATAAAGCCCCTGGGTTTTTCTCTTGATGCCAGGGAGATCAAAAGAGCGGGACTTGATTACTGGCCCAGGCTTGATTATAAGGTCTACGAGAATTTCGAGGAGTTCCTTAAGCTAAACGACAATCCCAAGATCTGGATGGCCACCACCAAGGCTCATAAGGTTTACTCTGATGTAAACTACGGGCCCGATGACTATATAATGTTCGGACCGGAAAGCAGGGGGATCCCTGAGGAGATCCTTGTTAAGCGCGAGGAAGAATGCGTAAGACTTCCCATGCTTGCGGAGGAAAGATCCATCAATCTCTGCAATTCCGTCTCTATTTTTCTCTACGAAGCATTAAGACAGAACGACTTTCCGGGTCTGGAAAAATACGGAGAATTACACCGCTTAAACTGGGAGTGATAAATATCGCTTCTACGTGACGATTCCGCTGCCCTTTCTTGGGCAGCCGTCATTCTGAAAGGGCATTCGCCCTGTATTTCAATCATCAAAAATATATCGGAGGACTATGAGAAGACCACTGGCGTTTATTTGTGCTGTGGTGATCTTTTTCGTGTGCGCAGGCGTGATGGCGGGGATCATACCTTTGAAGTCAAATGCCACGCTGCCTGCGGAGGGAGAGATCATCACGGTTTCCGGTACGGTTCGTGAGATAAGTGAAAAATATGTTGCATTGAAGGGTGAGGCTCTTAGCCTGATCGTTTATTTCGATGCGGTTCCGGAGGATCTTAATCCCGGGGAAAGGGTGAGCCTGCGAGGACGTTTTGCAGCCTTTTCTACAGCCATGAATCCCGGGCAGTTTGATGCATATGGGTATTACACATCAAAGGGGTATGAGGGCAGTGTGAGGGATGCGGAGGTTATCAGCCGTGACGGGGGATCTTATCCGGTAAGGACTCTGGCGTATAAGCTTCGAAAAGTGCTTAAAAACAGGATTTATGAAGTGTGTCCGGAAAAGGAAGCATCGGTACTTTGTAACCTCCTTCTGGGGGATAAGGAGGGGATCGATAAGGAAACAAAGACCCTTTATCAGAACAGCGGGATAGCCCATGTCCTGAGCATTTCCGGGCTTCACATATCAATTCTCGGAATGGGGTGTTTTAAGATACTGAGGAAGTTCAAATGCAGGAAGATCCCCGCGGCCTTTGTATCCTCAGGGGTGCTTGTTTTCTATGGGTTTATGACGGGAATGAGCGTGTCTGCAGTAAGGGCCATTGGGATGTTTGTCATTAAGATGATGAGCTTTCCCGCAAAAAGGACGGAAGATCCCCTGACCTCATTAAGCCTTGTGGCTGCTGTTGTAGTGGTGGCGGATCCTTTGAGCGTGAAAAATGTAAGTTTCCTGCTTTCCTACGGAGCGGCACTGGGGATATATGTTTTTTTGCCGTCGTTTAAGATGATGGTGTTCAGTGGGGATAGAAGAGGAATTCCCGGCGGAGCGGGGCCCCGGAGGAAGCGCCTGGTGAGGCTTGCCTACGGTATTTTGGAATCCCTGGTTTCAAGCTTCGGTATCACTCTTTTTACACTTCCCGTACAGCTTTACTTCTTCTACAGAGTCTGTCCTTATTCCGTATTCTTAAATCTCCTCATACTTCCCTGTATGTCCGTGCTGGTGTTCTCCGGGATGATCCTCATGATACCGGGATTAGGGTTTGTGGGGAAGTTCAGTGTTCTGCTCCTTAGGATCTTCGAATTTCTGTGCAGATGTACGGAAAAGATCCCCGGACATGTGTGGGATCCCGGAAGACCCGGGAAGGCCTGGATAGCGATTTATTACGCTGTGATCATCGTGATAGTGATCTGGGGAAGGATGATAAGGGCTGCGAGGAAAGACAGAATTCGGGAGATGCTGAAGTATATGGGGCCGAGGGGCAGGAAATTTGTGAGGGTGGTGGACCGCATAGTTAAGGCTTCGGATAAAGGTCGACTCCGCTCATGCTTTGCAGCCACGATGCTACTATGTATTCTTGCCCTGGTCATGATCCGTTGCCCGTTACTACTTCGGAATTCCTGTACTCAGCTTTACGTAGGTCAGGGCAACTGCAATGTACTGATAACCGATGCCGGAGAAGTTTATATCTTCGATGCGGGCTCCACTTCCGAGAAGAACGTGGGGGAATACATTAT
>JAEEGL011126457.1_pt1 | contig 10256 bp, 6 predicted proteins | sample 9134231 | NCBI WGS metagenome assembly JAEEGL01 (sample SAMN16246548, study PRJNA631951) | gut metagenome | biome: gut microbiome; feature: rumen; material: fiber-attached | host: Bos | place: Iran: Karaj | collected 2018-10 | reverse complement strand
TTTTCTAAATAATTTAATGAATCATAACAATTTTTATTATTTATTTCATTGCTTTTGTTTGTTTTTTCATTATTTTCTGTTGTTTTCTTTTTTAAATTTATTTGAGCTTTCTCATTATTATCATTAACTAATAAAATAACACATTCATTTTTTTTAGTAGTTTTCTTGTTTGTTTTTATTTCAAAATCATTTTGATTTTCTCTTAGCAATTGCAGTTTAATATTTTCATCGTAGTTATTTTTTTCTTCTTCAAAATTTTTGTCCTCTATTATCATTAAATTATATTTGTTTTGTAACTATTATTATAGTTATTTTATATTTAAAAAAAAGTTAAATATTTCTTCACTATTTTTTAGTAATTAAAAAATATTTAAAAATTTAGAATAAAATAAAAAATATATCTAAAATAAAATTATGACAGAAAGAAAAGGTTATTATTATGAATTTCCACTTATTAATTATTATGAAAATAAAAAAATAACAAAATTTTGAATTAATGATTTTTAAAATTTAATTTTTTGTATTGAAATATTAAATTCAAAAATAAATCTTTTATTATATGAAATTTAATAATATTATTTAATATAATAATTAAATTAATTATATTATAAGTTAAAATTTTTTAAATATTTTTTATTTCATATTTAATTACAGGAAATTCAACATAATTATTATCATCTGTAATTCCCTTAACTTTCAAAAATATTTCATTATCTTTTTCATAATCTTTACAGATTTTTTGTGCTGTTTCAAAATATATATCTTCTAATTTTAAATTTGAAATTTTTTCCATTTGCAATCTTTTTAATTGAGATTTTTTATTTTTCCTTTTTAATGATATAAATTCAAAAATATCTCTATCATCTTCAGCAGATAAAATTAAAGTAACAGTAACTCCATATTTATTTTTAATATATTGATTAAATTCTTTAATAGTTTTATCTCCTATTTCAATAATTTGATCCCATCGAGAAAATTTTTGTGATATTAAATCATTTATATTCCAATTTCCATCATATTCAATTTCATGTAAAGGTTCAAAAGAAAAATTATTATTTTTTAAATTAAAACAAAAATTATGAAGTCCATTATCTATTAATTCTTCATCATCAATATCATCAAAATTATTATTATCATTATTATTTTTTTTTGGCCAAATATATAATTTATTAATAATAACTCCAATCATTTGAAGACACATTAAACCTGCAACCACAGATGTACTAGTAATAGAAGTGGGTGCTACTTTTCCTACATATTCTAATGTATAAAATTTATCACAATATGGAATTTTATAGCTTTTTGCTTTTAAATTTGAATAAGAATGAATAAATTGAATATGACCTAATTCTGGTATATCTTTTTCAAATTCTGTTTTTTTTAAATTTTTGAATTTATTTAAAAGAATATTATTTTGTTTTATTTTATTTATTTCATCTAATATTGTTTTAAATAAAATTTCAGAATTATTTATATAATAATCAATTTTATCTAAATTATTGTTTTTATCTTTTAAAATTTCAGTTAATTTTATTTTAAAATTATTTAAATTATTGTTAAATGATATTTCTAATAAATTTGCAGTAATTTTTAAAAAATTGAACAAAAAATTTATACTTAATTCATCATCTATATTAAATACTAATTCTTTTGGTTGTCTTTTATTAGTCCAAAATAATTGTGATTCTTCTGTTTCGTTTAAAGGATGTGCTGAATATATTTTTTTAACATTATTTATAAATAATTTATCATATTCTTTTAAACCGAATTTTATTAATTCTTTTTCAATATCATTTTCTTCATTAATATTCTTTTTTTTAAAAAAATTCATAAATTTTATAATTTTATTAGTTTCTTTATTTGTTTTAATTTGAATATCTTTATTTATTAAACATATATAATTATACATTATGTTAAATTTTTCCATTGAATTTTGAACTTCTAATTCTACTAATTTTTCTTTTTCATTTATAATATTTTGTAAATCATCTATTAAAGTAACAAAATAATCATCAAATAAATCTCTTGCATTATCAATACAATCTTCTATTTTTCCTGGAAATTCTCTTCTAGTACAAGAAGGTAATTTTTCTTCTTCTTGTCCTACATATTTAATATTATTATAACTACAAGTCATGTCTGGAATAAAAGTTTCAACTTTTCCTGATGGACCATATGTTCCTCCTTTTATAAATATTTTTTTATTTAATTCACATTGTTTTACTAAATAATAATTTCCTTGATTTGAATCAATTGCACCTAAGACAAAATCTACATTTTTAAAATATGATTTATTAAAAATATTTTTATTTTCTGGTGATATTCTTTTTGGGATATAATTACAGTTTAATTCATTATTTATTTCTTTTGCAGATTGACATGCAATATATGCTTTACTTTTTCCTTTATTTTCTTCATGAAATAGAAATTGTCTATTTAAATTTGATAATTCAATATTATCATCATCTATTACCAATACTGAACCTGGCTCAGATATTCCAAATAATGATAAATTTTTTAATAATTCACAACCTAATGCACCTGCTCCAGCAAGTAAAATATTTAAACTTTGAAGTATTAATATAATTTTTTTACCAAAAATACTAATTAATTCATCATATTTATTATTTATATTTAAATTATAAAATTTTGATTTTTCATCTTCTGGAACTAAATAAGAATATTGTAAAAAATCAAATATTTCCCATTGTTCTATAGGTCTAAATTTTCCTGTTGCTTTTATGATTTCTTGACAAACAGCTCCACCTACCAATGAAGTCATACAAGGTATTTCAGCTGTTGCTGTAAAGCACATATTTTTAATAATTTGTTCATTATAATTTAATTCATCTTTTTCAAAAGATTTTAATTTATCATAATTTATATTATCATATATATTTTTGGTAATCTTATTTAATTCTTCATAATCATTTTTATCATTTAAAAATGGAAGTCTTTCATTTTTATCATAAAATTCCATTAATGCTTTAAATACTAAAAATATAAACTTTTTTTTTGAATTTATATAAATATCATTATTAGTAAATGGTTCTTCCAATTTATCTTTAAATGAATTATAACTTATTTTTTTTGGTAAAGATGTTTCTTCAATGTAACCACCACTTTTATAATCACTATAATTCATAGTGTTTCCAATATAAAATGTATGATAATCATCATCATTAAATTCTATTTCGAATATTTTTTTATTATTTTCATTATAATTAATTTCTGTCATTCCTTCTACATCTTTAAATATAATATGTTTATTAATATAAGGATTTTTATTTTTATCCAATTGAATTTCTACTAATCCTTTTTCACTTTTTTCGATATTTTTTATAAAAAATTTTCTTTTTTTTTTACAATATTCATCATAAATTGTAAAATCTGGTCCAAAATCACTAAAAATAAATGATGATAAACCACATATAGCTGAATAAATAAAGCAAATTTTATTTTTTCTTGAAATATCATTCAATAAATTAATATGTTTTTTTGATATAATTTCAGAAACAACTATAACATTAAAATTATTTACAATTTTATCTATTATTTCATTAATATTTTTTTCTTTAAAATAATTAACTTCAACATATTTATTTAATTTTTGTAATTTTTTTATACAAGATTCATCTCTTCTTTTTCCAATATCATTATTTGTTAAATAAAAATTACTTCCTAAATCATTTATTTTAACTTTATTTGGATCGAATATAGTTAATTTTTTAGGACCAGAAACAATAATATTTTTAGCAATTTCAATTCCTAAACCTCTGATTCCAATTATTAAAATATTTAATTTAGATATTTTTTTCATTGTTTCCATTCCTAAAAAAATAATTTGTCTTGAATATAAATCTTCATCTATTTTATTTGAATCAAAATTCTTTTCTTTTTTTTTATTTTGTGTTTTAAAAAAGTTCATTTAAAATTATAAAGATTTTTTCAATTCGTATTAAAAAGTTTTTTAAAATTAACTATTTTATCATTAAATAAGTAAATAAAAAAAAATTAATTATTTATTATGAATAAATTAATATTAAAATTAAATTTAATATTATATATTAATTTTCATTTTTTTTATAAAATAATAAATAAATTTTTTCTTTTTTTATTTCTTCAAAAGTAGTTTTATGATAACTTGAGTCATTAAATATATAATAATTGCCATCAAAATGTTTACAAAAAGCAACTGTATGCCCATATCCTCCAGAACCATAAAGAATAGTACCAGCAAAAAGTTTATATTGAGTTGTATTTTCTTCAAATCCTTTAATACCTTTATAAAAATCTTTTAAATCAAGGTTTTCTTCAAATTCTATTTTACATTCAAAATTTTCATTTTTTCCTCTACTGAATATCATAATTAAATATTTTGGTAAAGTAACAAAAGTTTTCAATGATAAATAATTACTTTTTTTTTGACAATTTTTACAAATAACATTTTCTCTCCAATGTCCATTTTCAATGAAATCATTCAAGCATTCATCAATACTAAGTTTATTTATTATATTATTATTATAATTATTATTATTATTATATGTATTATTATATATTGCTTTAAGTCCAAAATATAATATATTTTCAGATGATATATTATAATATTTAATTCCACAATTAAAGCATCTACTTTCTATTCTTATATAAAAATTAAAAAGTTTAGTTATAATTGTTGATACTAGTTCATTTTTGTGATAAATATCAATAAAAATCTTTAATTCTTGTGTTTGATCAATAGTAAAATCAGGAAAGTCAGAATCATCTTTAAATTCTTGTTGGCATGTTGTTAAAATTGTTTCAACAAGATCACCAGAATCTTTCCCTCCTTGACCTTCAAAAAGATCATTAACTTCAATTAAATTATTTTTAAATAAAATAGGTTTATAATAATTATAACCATCATCTTTTGAAAGACCTAAAATTAAATCTAATAAACCTTTAGTAAGAATACAATTATCATCTTTTATTATTCTTTTTCTTTTTTTTAAAAAATAAGCTGTAAATTCTTTCATATGATAAAAACATTGTAATGTAGCATTCATATAACAACAACTTCCTAAATTTAACAATCCTTTTGGTTTAATTTTAGATATAAATTCATCTATATCATCTATATATATATCTTGAGATAATAATGAAAAATTATTTTGTTTTTGTATATTATTTTTTTTTTTAGCATTTGAAAAAAAATTAAAATAAAAACAACTAAGATTAAGATTATTAAAAAATTTTTTAATATGACACAAACATTCATTTGATTCTAAATCATTTTTTTTTTCTAAATTATTTTTATATGAAATAATTGAATTATTATTATTTTTTATAAATTCTTCGTTTTCATTTTTTATATTATTTATATTATTTTTTTTACTTCCATTTTTATTATTGTTATTATTTAAAAGAATTTTTTCTTGGTTATCAAAAATTTTAATTTCTTTATTTGCTGTGCTAGAAAAATTTAATGTATTATCAAATAAATTATTTTCTACACTTTTTATTATTATATTATTATTTATAATATCATTACTTTGATTTATTTTATTTTTCATATAATTATTTTCATTATAAATTTTTACAAAATTTTCATTTATTTTTTCATTTAATTGTTTTGAATCATTATTATTTATTTCATTAATATAATTGCTTTTATTATTGGTATTTTCATTATTATCAATATTTTCTTCATTTTTTATATTTTTATCACTATTTTCTAAATTTTTATTATCAGAATTATCTTTATTTTTATTTTTTTTTTTATTTTTTTTTTTTTTTCTTTTAAAAAATTTTGTTCTGTTATATTCATTTATTTTATTTTCTTTATTATCAACATTTATATCACTTATTTTCTTTTCATTATTTATATTTATTTCATTATTTATATAAAATATATTTACATTTTTGTTTATAATTTCATTATTTTTTTGTTCTTCAAATTTATTTGAATTATATTGATTTTCTTTTCTATTTTCTAATAAATTTTTTTCTTTTACTTCTTTTTTAATAATGTTATTATTATTTTCAATTTCACTTAATTTTTTCATAACTTTTATATTAATATCATTTTCATTTTTTTCTAAATTATTATTTTTTTCTAAATAATTTAATGAATCATAACAATTTTTATTATTTATTTCATTGCTTTTGTTTGTTTTTTCATTATTTTCTGTTGTTTTCTTTTTTAAATTTATTTGATTCATTTCATTATTATCATTAACTAATAAAATAACACTTTCATTTTTTTTAGTAGTTTTCTCGTTTGTTTTTATTTCAAAATCATTTTGATTTTCTCTTTGTAATTGCAGTTTAATATTTTCATCGTTATTATTTTTTTCTTCTTCAAAATTTTTGTCCTCTATTATCATTAAATTATATTTGTTTTGCTAACTATTATTATAGTTATTTTATATTTAAAAAAAGTTAAATATTTCTTCACTATTTTTTAGTAATTAAAAAATATTTAAAAATTTAGAATAAAATAAAAAAATATATCTAAAATAAAATTTATGAAAGAAAGAGAAGGTTATTATTATGAATTTCCACTTGTTAATTATAATAAAAATAAAAATGAATCTGAGTTTAAAAGTGATTATGGAGAAAATCCTTTTATTCGTGGCAACACACTTTATATTTCATTAAATTTATTAAATGAAAAATTTTTGTCAAATAGACATATAAAAAAATTTCAAAATAATAATGATAATTTAACACCCAAAGATTTCAATTCTGATGAAAACGATGAAATAAATAAATTAAAAAATATGGAGCCAACTGGATTGATTAATATAGGAGGAATTTGTTATTTAAATGCAGTTTTACAATGTTTTTATTATTGTAAACCATTAACAAATTATTTTTTAAAATTAAATAAAAATAAATTAAATTTAGGACCATTATCTAAAGGATATTATGATTTAGTCCAAGGACTAAGTAAAGGTGACATAAGAGCTGCTTCAAATTTTAAATCGGCAATGATAAAAATTGATGATACCTTTATTGGTAATGATGGAAAAGATTCCAAGGATGTAGCTATTTTACTATTATGTGAAATGAATGAGGAACTTAATAAAAATGAAAATTCAATTCAAAATTTTGAAAAAAATTTAAATCATTATATTTTTGAAAATATTTATGAATCTAAATTAAAATATGAAGAATATAATAAAACTATTATTTCTGAAACTTTTGGTTTTTTTATAAAATATGAACAAAAATGCAATAATAATTGCAAAAAATATCATAAAAATTATTATACAATAGAAGTAGAAAATATTATAATATTCGAACTTGAAAAAATTTATAATGATTTAAATTATGGTAAAAAAACCAACAATTATAAACAACAACCTGTCATTTCACTTAAAGATTGTTTAACATATTTTATATCAAGTGAAAAAATTAAATGTCCTAGTTGTAATAATAAAATTTATCTTACCATAAAAAAATCTATATGTAAATTACCAAATATTTTTATATTTGTTCTTAGTCGTGGTTATAATGTTAAATTTGATTGTAAAATTTTATATGAAATTGATTTAGATATGAATGATTATTATGAGCCTTTAAATATTAAAAATAATAATAATAATACAAAATATAAATTAATAGGAGCAACTTTTTCATATGATTGGACAAAAGGAATAAAACACACTGGACATACTGTTGCATTTTGTAAAACATACAAAGAAAAAAATAATAATCCACAATATTATATATTTAATGATAGTAAAACAATACAAAGTAATGAAAATAGAATAAAAAATGAAATTCCATATTTACTTTTTTATGAAAAAATTAATTAATAAAATAAATTAAAAAAATATTTTTTATATTATTATAATATAATATTTTAATTTTAAAAAATGTTTAACTATTTTAGATATTTATATTTTATAGTTATACTTATTTTTCATACTATAATGAGTATCTTGTTTTTTAATAAAAAATATTTGTCCATCATTAGTAATAACATCACATAAACGTTTTTTTAAGTATTTTGGAGAATTTAAAATTTTTGATTGAGATTTAAAAGTATATACTTTTGGATCAAGTGTCACACTGAGATTAAATTTTCCTAAATAATCTTTTATAAAATCTTCAACAGTCATATTTTCATCATATGACACATAATTTGAATTACCTTCATCATTAACTCTAAATTTAATAGTCATTTATATATTTTTATTTTTTTTTCTTATATATCAATTATTTATGCATAAATGAAATAACTATTTTAAAAAAAATAATATTTCTTCAAAAAAAATTTTTTTTAAATAAAATGGTTTTAACTAAAGAAGAAATTAGAACATTACTTAATAAATTACAAAATGATTGTAATTGTAAATATGATTTTGATTATTTTAATGAAAAAGAAAAAAATCCTTTAGAATGGAAAACTGTTCTTGAAGGAAGTCAAGGCTCAATATATGAAGATGGATTTTATATGTTAAAAATAGTATTTACAGAAAATTATCCAGAAGTTACTCCATCCGTAACTTTTTTAAATAAAATATTTCATCCGCATATTAGTAGTTGTGGTAGTGCCTGTATAAAAAAACCAACAAATAAAAATTATGATATTATAAGTTTAATGGATGTTGTAGAAAATATGTTTATAGATTATGATAAAGATATTGAACATTCATATGGAGGTAAGCCAAGAGAATTATATGAAAAAAATCCTGAAGAATTTATTAAAGAAGCAAAAAAATGGGTAAGAGAATATGCTAAGTTAGAAGATTTAGATAAATTTTATGATTAAATTTTTCAAATTTGATTTTTAAATTAAATTATTAAAACAAAATTAATATATTATATTTTAAAAATTGATTCATATATCTTTGATTCAATAAAATTTTGAATATATTTATTAAATTTTTTTTTCATATAAATTAAATTTAAAATTAATTAAAAAATTAAATAAATAATGATTTTTTATATACTTCTAAATTAGAAAAATAAATAAATTTTTTTTTAAGCAATTCATTTGAAACTGATATTCGAATGTAATTAATTAATTATATTTAATTATCTTTATTATTGAATTAAGGTTGATAATTTGCTATTTTCTATAATAATATGAAAATCATAATATTTTTTATTTATAATATTATTTTTAAATAATCTTTCAAATTCTTTTTAATTTTTTAAATATTATTATAATAATATTTTTATTATATTAACTCAAAAAAAATATATTAATAGTTTATTTATCATTTTTATATTTTAATAATTTTTTAATATTTTATAAATTATAATTTAAGTATCAAAGGTTAATTAATTTTTTAATTTAAATTTGTGTTATTCCCGTTTTTATTTTAAATGCTATAAATTTTAAAATAAATTAAAAAGAATCACATTTATTTTCATTTGATTTGAATTTTTTATACATTAATTTAAATTATAAACAATTATAATATTTAAAATTAAAATATATAGTTAATCTTCTATAATTAAATATTTTAATATCATTTTTGATTATATTTATTCTATTAAAATTATTTGTTCAGTTTATTTAACTATTTTTTATATTTATAATGAATGATATAAATGTATATGAATTTAATTTATTTAAAATAAAAAATTTTTTTGTAAAATAATTAAAAAGGATTTTATAAAAAAATAAAATTTATAATATTAGATATTTTTCATTACTTTATAAAATTTTTAATTTAAAAATAATATTCACGTATAATTTTTTGATTTGTTTTAATTAAATTTTTTTTAATATATTTATAAAATATATAAATCTTTTTTATATAGAAAATAGTTAGTTATTTAAACTAAATATAAAGAAATAATAAAATTATAAAATAAATGCTTATTAATTTTAGAGTTAATGACGGAGGTTATGAATATTATGTATCATATGATGAAAATATGATTGTTGAAGATTTTATAAAAGATTATTTACGAACACATACTAATTATGTATCACTTGATCCAAAAATATATACTTTTTATGCTTATACAAAATGTTTAAATTCTGGGAAGTTTTTAAAAAAAACTTTGAAACAAGTTATAAGAAATGATGGACTAATGCATTTTAATAGAAAACAAGATACTCATTATTCTAACAAAATCAAATTAATTATTAAAATATAATTTATTATATTAATTAATAATAATTTTATTAAATATATTATTTTATTTTTTTAACTAAATTTTTTAATATATTTTAAATAAAATTAAACATTAATTATATGGGAATTGGGGATTGGGGATTGGGGATTGGGGATTGGGGATTGGGGATTGGG
>JAEEGL010855192.1_pt1 | contig 10256 bp, 12 predicted proteins | sample 9134231 | NCBI WGS metagenome assembly JAEEGL01 (sample SAMN16246548, study PRJNA631951) | gut metagenome | biome: gut microbiome; feature: rumen; material: fiber-attached | host: Bos | place: Iran: Karaj | collected 2018-10 | reverse complement strand
TCGACGCTGATGGCGATGGTGCCCGCCGATGACGACGGCTATCTCGCCCGTGCCAGGGCGGCGCTCGATGAGGCGGGCTTTGCCGGATGGCAGCTTTTGCTGCTCGACGGGAACAACACCGGCGCCGTCTGCACAGGGCAATTCTGCTGAAACGAAAGGAGAGTCCCCTTTTGGATCTGATCGTACAGAAATTCGGCGGCACCTCGGTCGCCGACGCCGCGCGCGTGGAGCACGTCGCGGAGATCATCACGAATACCTATGAGAAGGGCTATAACGTCGTCGCCGTCGTCTCGGCGCAGGGCAAATTCACCGATGTACTCGTCGAAAAGGCAGCGGAGATCAACCCCCATGCCTCGCGCCGCGAGATGGATATGCTCCTCTCCGCGGGCGAGCAGATTTCGGTCGCGCTGCTTGCGATGGCGATCGAGAAGAAGGGCTACCCCGTCAAGTCGCTGCTCGGCTGGCAGGCGGGCTTCGCGACAGACGCCAGCCACACGAACGCGCGCATCCGCCGCATCGAGACGGAGCGCATCGAAAACGAGCTCGGCAAGCGCACGATCCTGATCGTCGCGGGCTTTCAGGGCGTCGACCGCTACGAGGATGTGACGACCCTCGGGCGCGGCGGCTCGGATACGAGCGCGGTCGCCCTCGCGGCGGCCCTGCACGCGAAGCGCTGCCAGATCTACACCGACGTGGACGGCATCTACACCGCCGATCCGCGCATCGTGGAGCATCCGGTCAAGCTCGATGTGATTTCCTATGACGAAATGCTCGAGCTCGCCTCGCTCGGCGCGAACGTGATGCACAACCGCTCCGTCGAGATGGGCAAGCGCTATCATGTGGAAATCGAGGTTCTCTCCAGCATGGAGGAGAAGCCCGGGACGATCATCAAGGAGGAAGTAGACGTGGAGCAAATGATTATCCGCGGCGTCGCCAAGGATACCGAGGTGGCGCGTATTTCGATCAACGAGATCAAGGACGCCCCCGGCATGGCGTACCGCGTGTTTTCGCTGGTGGCCGAGGCGCAGATCAATATCGACATCATCCTGCAGTCCGTCGGCCGCGGCGGCACGAAGGACATCGCCTTCATCGTCGCGAAGCAGAACGCCGAGGAATGCGTGCGCGTGCTGACCGAGCACCAGAAGCAGCTCGGCTTCAAGTCCGTCTCCTGCGACACGGATATCGCGAAGGTCTCCGTCGTCGGCGCAGGGCTGGAAAGCCACCACGGCGTCGCCGCGAAGGTCTTTGAGGCGCTCGCGAAGAGCGATATCAACATCGAGATGATCTCCACCAGCGAGATCAAAATCTCCTGCATCATCAGCATCGAGGATGCGCAGCGCGCCGTGCGCGCCATCCACCGCGAGTTTTTCGACGACTGAAAAGAAAACAGCAGGCGCTTCCGCCGCGGCGGAGGCGCTTTTTCTTTACAAACAAAATCCGATTTGCTATGATGCAGGAAAAGAGCCCGTTTCAGACACTTTCAGAGTGAAACTGCTTTAAAAGGAGTGATGCCCGATGCGAAAGACGATGATCGCCCTGCTGCTCGTCCTCGCCCTGTGCGCCTGCTCTGCACAGAGCGCGCCCGCCGCGCCGCCGGCTTCGGTGGCGGAAAACAGCGGCCCCGCAGGCGCTGCGGCGCCGTCCGCCGAGGCTGCGGCAGCGAAGGATTTCAATGGCATTTACCGCATTTACGGCGATCTGCGATTCGAGGCGGACTCGAAGCTCCTGCTCGATGACGACGGCGTCCTGCGCGATCGGGGGTACGACTACACGGTGCTCCGCGACCTCTTTACGAATGAGCCCGCCTACTATACCCGCGAGCGCCTTGTGCCGACGGGCGAATACGAGGAATGGGGCGAGCCGATCGCCGTCCGCGAAAGCGCGCTCTACTCGCTCGACGGCGAAACGCTGATCGACTGGTCGCCCTATTCCTACACCGCCGGCATCGGCGGGCTGGTCACGCGCATGAAGGGCAACCGCTGGATGTTCGACGCCGCGAGCCTCGAGGAGGCCGACGCCTCGCTCTTCGATCCCGTCAGCGGCGAGGTCCGCGTGAAGGACGCCGCCCTGCTCGATCGGCTCGATGCGCACACCGCCGTCGCCTACAACGCCCTCGGCGAGCTGCTCGGCACGCTCGATGAAAACGGGAACATCGTGGCGGGCTTTCCCGCGCCGGAGGGGATCAGCCTCTCCTCCATCGGCGACGGCCGCGTGATCGCGACGGTTCCCGGCGCCGACTGGGGCGGCGATCAGCAATGGCTGCTCCTCGACCGCGAGCTGGTTCTGGACGATGTGGTCGAATGCCGCTACTTTTCCGCCGGTATCGAGGCTTACCGCGGCCCCTACGCGATGCTGACGTTTGCGGATGACTCCCACGGCGTCTACGATCTCGAACGAAACGAGCTCCTGCTCACCGTGGATCACGACTTCATCGATTACTTCGACGGCGAGCGCCTGATCCTGCGGGCGGATATCGGGAATGAGTACCGCTACATCCTCTGCGACACCGATTTCAACACGCTGGCGGGGCCGTTCTCCCAGCTTTGGCCCTGCGGCGGGGAAGCAGGGCGCACGCCCGCCGAATCCTTCATCGCCGAGGACGGCGAGAGCATCGTGCGCATCGGGCGCAGCGGGGAAACGCTCGCTTCGCTCAAGGTCGGCGAGATCGAATACGTCAACGTCTGGTCAAACGGCTCGATCCTCTATACGAAGCATTGGCAGGAGAGCCCCTACCCGTTCATGGAGTATTATTACATGGTTGCGCTGGATGAGGACCTCAACCCGATCGTGCCGGAGAACCTGTATACGGGCCTCTATCCGATCTATTCCGACGAGGGCGGGAGCTACAACCCCACGCAGCGCTGGATGGGCTACCGGCAGCTGCCGAGCGGCCGGACCGTCATCGATCTGCTGCGCGCGGACGGCACGCCGATCATCACATCCCTTGCCGCTGTCGGCGACGCCTCCGAGGACGCGATCGCCGTCGTGCGGGGACAGAATGTCGGCCTCATCGATTTTGACGGCAACTGGCTGCACAAAAGCTCCGTCTACACCATGGGGCTTTCTGACTAAAGGAGGTTTTTTGTAACATGAAACGCTCTTTCCGTGTCTTCACCCTGCTGCTCGCGTTCGCGCTTCTGTGCGGCTGCGCCGCAAGCCCCGCCGCACCCTCCGCGCCGCAGCCCTCTTCCGAAGCTCAATCCTCTGCGCCTGCGCCGGCGGCGGATCGCCCGCTGCCGATCGAGGGGATCGACGCCGAGCATTATCCGCTGATCGACGGCTCCACCGCCAATCACCCGCTGCTCGCGCGCATCTATGAGGAGATCACCGGCCTGCCCCGCGAGGAGGCCGAGACGCTCGTCGATTTCGATCTCGGCTCCACCGGCTCGATCTGGGAGGGCATGATGGACGGCGGCGCCGATGCGCCCGACCTGCTGATCGTCTACGAGCCGCCGGAGGATGTGAAGGAGAGCTACGCCGAGCAGCTCTTCGATCTGGAGATCGATCCCATCGGGCGCGACGGCCTCGTGTTCATGGTCAACGCGCAGAACCCCGTCGAGAGCCTGACGGTTGAGCAGCTCTATGATATCTACACCGGCAAGCTCACCGACTGGAGCGAGGTCGGCGGCGAGGCGGGCGCGATCCGCCCCTTCCAGCGCAACGCCGACAGCGGCAGCCAGACGCTGTTCATGAAGCTGCTGATGCAGGGCAACGCCCCGATGGAGCCGCCGAAGGAGCTCTTTGAGGGCACGATGGGCGGCCTGATCGACGCGGTCGCCGCCTTTGACGGCTCGGGCAGCGCGATCGGCTACTCCGTCTACTACTACGCGAACCTGATGCACGCGAATCCCGCGCTGAAGCTGATTTCCGTCGACGGCGTCGCGCCGACAAACGAGACGATCGGCGACAAGAGCTACCCGCTGACGAACGACTTTTACGTCGTCATCCGCGCGGATACGCCCGCGGACAGCCCCGTGCGCGCGCTGCGCGACTGGCTGCTCACCGACGAGGGCCGCCGCATCCTCGAGGAGGAAAACTACGTCTGGGCGCGCGGCGGCATGCCGCAGGAGAGCGCCGGCGCGGGCAACCCCTTCGCGATGGGCTGAGGCAGGAACAGAAAAAACGTCCGACAGCGAAATGCTGTCGGACGTTTTTGGCTGAAAGCGATCTGTTACGGCGCTGCGACGCCGCGGGTGCCGCGCTCGACGAGATACGTCGCCGCGATATCGGCGAGATGCAGCTTGACGGCGAGCGGGTAGGATTCGAACGCGCGGGAGATGGCGTAGCTGCCGCCGCGCACCGCCTCATCGAAGCCGCCCATGTGCCAGCGGATCGCGCCCGCCTCGGGCACGGAGCGGCGCATGAAGCGCTCGATCAGAAAGACGGATTTTTCGCCGTGCCCGTAGGGGAAGCGGTCCTCCACCTTGTAGTAGGGCACCTTTTCCCACTGGCCGGTCTGGGGATTTTTGTTGTTGCGCAGGTCCACCGTGTAATAATTGACCTTGCACACGTCGTGCAGCAGGCCGCAGAGCGCGAGCGATTCGGTCTGCTCGTCCTCGTATTTGAGCATTTCCCGCGCGACGTGGACGCTGTGCATCAAAAGGCCGCCCTCGCAGGCAAGGTGGAATTTCGTCGAGGCGGGGGCGGTGAAAAAGTCGCTCTTTTCCTCGAGGTATTTGAGGAATTCCTCCGCGCCCGCGCGCGAAATGTAGGTATGGTACAGCTCGTAGAATTCGGCCCTGTAATCCGCCAGTTCCATCCGATCAGCTCCTTTTCGTTCGCATCCTGTGTTTTGTTCATTATAGCATACCATTCGGGGAAAAACCAAGCCCCCGCCGCGGTTGACAAACCTACCGAATCGGTATAAGATATTCTGGTAACCTTGGAGCGGGGAGGGCAGGCCGATGAAAATTTCCACGAATACGCGCTATGCGCTGCGGTTTCTCGCGCGCCTGTGCGCCTGCGAAAGCGGGCGGCTGACGACCGCCTCGATCGCCGCCGCGGAGGATATTTCCGAAAAGATGCTCGAGCGTATCGCCGCGAAATTAAAGCGCGAGGGCTTCGTGCGCAGCACGCGCGGCATCGGCGGCGGCTACGAGCTGGCGATCCCCGCCGATGAGATCACCGTCACGCAGATCATCCGCACGATGGAAACGCCCTATCTGCCGCTGCACTGCTCGACGGAGAGCGACTGCTGCGGCGCCGGCGGCATCGATTGCCGCATCTACCATATGTTCGAGCGGATCGACAGCGCGATCAGCGGCGTGACGGACCACGTGACGATCGCCGACCTCGCCCGCGAGGACGAGGAACCGTCGTCGGGCAAATAAAAACGGGGCGGTTGCCCCGTTTCGCGTCGTATCGCTGTCAGATCAAAAGCAGCGGCAGGCGCTGCCGCAGTACCTCCGTCAGCGCCGCCGAGAGCGGACGCACCGCGATCGAGCTTTTCGCGAGCGCGTCGCAGACGCCGTACCGCGCGGCGCAGTCGAGGCAGGCCGAAACGCGCACCCCGACGCTCTGCGCGAGGGAAAGCTCCTCGCGGACGGTATCATCCGTCGCGGCGAATTCGACCGGCGGCCCCCAGAGCCACAATTCTGCGTCGCCCCACGCGCCCGCGAGCATGCTCTCGCGCAGATAGAGCAGCGCCATATCGGCGGCGCTGCGCTTTTCGCTGCTCAGCCATACGACGATCAACCGATCCCCCAGTCATGGCGCCTTCTTTCGTCTGTTCGTTCGGGCGTTTTGCCCGTTATCAGGATATGCAAACCACCCGCTGCATGTGAAAGGAACCCGATTTTGATGCGCAAGGAAGAATGGAAAACCGCATCCTCCTGCGGCCTGGCACACCTGCACGCCGTCTGCTGGCTGCCCGAGGGCGAGCCGGTCGGCGTTCTGCAGCTCGTCCACGGGATGCAGGAATACATCGGCCGCTATGAGCCGATGGCGGCCTTTTTCTGCGCGCGGGGCTATGTCGTCTGCGGCCACGACCACCTCGGCCACGGCGATTCGCTGATCGGGGGAAAGCGCGGCTACTTCGGCAAAGACCACCCCGTCGAACATCTCGTCGAAGACGTGCATGTGATCCGCGGCGAAATGCAGAAGCGCTTTGCGGGGCTGCCGTATTTCCTTTTCGGCTACTCGATGGGCTCGTTCGTCACGCGCCTCTATCTGACGCGCCGCGCCGAGGGGCTTTCCGGCGCGATCCTCTGCGGCACGGCGGGCCCCAATCCGGCGAACCTCGCCGCGAAGCCGGCCCTGCGCCTTCTGTGGGCGCTCTGCGGCGCCGATTACGTCTCAAAACGCTTTGCGCTGCTCATTCCGGTACTGTATAACAAGCGCTTTGCGGCGGAGGGCCACAGCGCGTGGCTCACCCGCGACAAAGCCGTGCGCGAGGCGTACAACCGCGATCCGCAGGTGCGCTTTCTCTTCACCGTTTCCGCGCTCTGGACGCTGCTTGAGATGCTCGACCGCGTCTCCGCGAAGGCTTGGCCGCGGCAGCTGCCGCAGAGCCTGCCGATGCTGCTCACCTCCGGCGCGGACGATCCGGTCGGCGCCTTCGGCGAGGGCGTTCGAACGGTCTACGACCGCATGATGCAGCGCGGCTTCGACGATCTTTCCATCAAGCTCTATTACGACTGCCGCCATGAGCTGATGAACGAGGAAAACCGCGACGAGATCCTCGCGGACTGGCTCGCGTGGCTCGAGGCGCACCGCCCGAAGGAGGAAACCGCATGAAACGACTGATCCTGCCCGCGCTTTTTCTGGCGCTGCTGCTCTGCGCCTGCGGGTCGGTTTCCGGCAGGGGCGAGATCGCGCGGCCGGCTCTGCTGACGCTGACGTCGCCCGACGCCTCCTCGGCGGAGGCGCCCGCTTCGGAGGAGCCCGAAGAACCCGAAGAACCGGAGGAGCCCGAGGAGCCGGAGGAGGAAGAATCCGAGGAAGCCGATGCACCCGCGTTCGTCTCCGTCTCGCAGGAGAGCGAGGCGCCGCAGGAGAGCGGCGACGGCAGCGAGGATGAGCCCTCTTCCGAAACGGCGTACCGCGCCCGCGGCACCCACGCCCCGACGGTCAACGAGCTGCACCGCATCATCAACGAGGAGCGCGAAAATCGCGGCCTTTCGGCGCTGACGCTGCGCGAGGACCTCTGCGAGATAGCGCAGGTGCGCGCACATGAAGCGTCGGAAAACTGGTCCCACACTCGTCCGGACGGCACCGATTGGGACACCGTTCTCGCCGAGGCGGAAATCCCGTTTCGCGCGGCGGGGGAGAACCTCTTTGCCGCGAACATCCTCGACGCCAGAGCGGCGCTGCAGGGCTGGCTCGATTCCGAGGCCCACCGCGAAAACCTGCTGCGCGATTCCTTCACCGCGACGGGGCTCGCCATCGTCGACGGCGGCGACGGCTATTACTACTACGCCCAGATTTTCCTCACCGAGTGATACGATCCTCCCATCAAACACTTGCATTCTGATCGGCAGATTTTGTGCCGCACTTCGTTGAAGCCCTTGGACATATATCTCCACTATGCCCTGCGGTCTTCGCCTCGTTCGTCGCAAAATCTGCTTGATCATCTTTTCAAGCTTTTGATCGAAGAATCGTATAAACCGGTTGCATTTTCGTCACCGATCCACTATAATGATAAAAATTGGGAAAGGGGAAACGGTCCATGCGTTGTTCGGCGTGTCGCTGTTGTCAGGCATCCTGTCAGATGTCTTGTCGCCGTGCCGTCAAAGCGCCCGCGTTTCCCGTTTTCATCCGCTGAACCGCGCCGGTCAAAGCGCGTTCGGTCTTACTGGAGATAACGGCAGCAGGGAGCGGCAGGCCCCCTGCTGTTTTTGTTTTGCCGATGAAAGGAGTCGTTATACCCGATGAAAGAGAACACAACGGCGCTGATGAGAAGCGTCGCGAAGCAGATGGCGGAGAACTACACGAAATCCGAGGTGCCGCTGTACGGCGCGAGCCTGCGCCTGCCCGAGCGCGAGGCGGTGATCGGGCTGATCAACGATTGCCGCAAGCTGTTTTTCCCGGCCTACTACGGCGATCAGTCGCTCGTCGAGCTGCCGCCGGAGGAATACGCCGCGCTGCTGCTCGGGCGCATGTACCGCAATCTGCTGCGGCAGGTGACGCTGGCCCTGCCCGAGGGCGAGGAGAAGCGCGCGGAGGAGATCTGCGATGATATTTTCGCCGCGCTGCCGCGCATCCAGGAGCTCGTCCGCAAGGACGTGCAGGCCCAGTTTGACGGCGACCCCGCCGCCGCGGGCAAGGAGGAGGTCATCTTCGCCTATCCCGGCCTGTTCGCGATCTTCGTCTACCGCATCGCGCACGAGTTGTATCTGCGCAAGGTGCCGATCCTGCCGCGCATGCTCACCGAGTATGCCCACAGCAAGACCGGCATCGATATCAACCCCGGCGCCACGATCGGCGAATACTTCTTCATCGACCACGGCACCGGCATCGTCGTCGGCGAGACCGCCGTCATCGGCAACAACGTCAAGATGTACCAGGGCGCCACGCTGGGCGCGCTCTCGCCGAACGAGGGCCAGCAGCTGCGCGGCGTGCGCCGCCACCCGAGCGTCGGCGACAACGTCACGATCTACGCGAACGCGACGCTGCTCGGCGGCGATACCCACGTCGGCGACAATACGACGATCGGCGGCAACGTGTTCATGACGCATTCGGTCGATCAGGACGCGAGAGTCAGCATCAAGGCGCCCGAGTTGATGATCAAGGGCGGGAACTGACGCGCTGAAATTTTTGCGATCGGAAACCCTCTCTGTTTAACCGCGCGCTGTCTGCGCATACTATGGGCAAACGCGCGAGGGAGGTGAATCGCATGGAACAGGCCAACAAGTGCATCGGCTGCACCGTCAAGCAGTGCAGGCACCACTGCAAGAACCAGAACTACTGCTCGCTCGACCGCATTTCCGTCGGTACGCACGAGGCGAACCCCACCGAGGCGCAGTGTGTCGACTGCAATTCCTTCCAGCTCGGCTGAAAAGCCTGAAACCGAAAACGCCTGCCGGAGCTTTTTTCGCTTCGGCAGGCGCTTTTTTATTCTGACAAGGCTTCTCCCTTTACGATCGGAATGACCTGCGAGGGCCGTGTGATCCGGTAGGTGGGGACGATGCCCTCCGGCAGCGGGAGGTCTTCATGGCGGTACCAGCAGGTATCGAAGCCCGCCGCAGCGCCGCCCGCAAGATCGCTCGTCGGGCTGTCGCCGACGACGAGCACGCGCGCCGGATCGGTGACGCCGCAGCGCCTTGCCGCCTCCAGAAAGATGCGGGGATCGGGCTTGACAAACCCGACCTCCTCGGAAACGAGCACCGCTTTGAAGCAGGGCAGCAGCCCGCTTTCGCGCAGGCGGGGATTCTGCACGCAGGCGAGCCCGTTTGAGACGACGGCGAGCGTGCAGCCGAGGGAGAGGAGCATCTGCAGCGTCTCGGGGATGCCCTCGACGATGTCGCAGCCCTTCTCCAGCTCGCCGACGTAGCGGGCGTTCGCTTCGTCCGGGTCCTCGTCGTAGCCGATCTTCGCGAAAAACTGCGCGAACCGCTCGTGCAGGATTTCGCTGCGGGTCGCTTCGCCCCGCTCGAGGCGCTTCCACTGGGCGCGGTTGATCGTCTCAAAGGTCTGGTAAAAGTCCTCATCCCGCCCGGGAAAGGCGCGGAAAAACGCCCGCTTCTGTGAAAAGTTGAAATCAAGCAGAGTGTTGTCGAGATCATAGAGGATCGTATCGTATCGCATAGGGCCTCCGTTGCGGATTTTTTTGCGGCCGCGGGAGCAAACCGCGCGTTTTTGCACACTCTCAGTCAGACGAAGCATTTTGCCGCCAGCAGGAACAGCAGCGCGCCCCAGAGGAGCATGCCGGCCGTCGCGGCGAGAATGAAGCTCACATGGAGCGTCTTATGGCGGAAGAGCAGCATGCCGATCGCAAGGCCGAAGGCCCCGCCCGCAAAGCAAAGCGCGAAAAACCGCTTTTCCGGCACGCGCCGGCGGCCCTTGATCGCCGCGAGCTTGTCCGCGCCGCAGAGCAGCAGCGTGAAAAGCCCGAGCAGAACGACCCAGCCGGCGAGCCCAAGCAGCAGATACCGCATCGCGCCGCCTCCTTTCGTTTGTCTCCGATGCTTTCCCATTGTAGCATAATTCCCGCGCCGCCGCCACCGGAATTTTCACATTCCCCGAAAGCCCGCAAGTCTTGACAGCGACAGCTTTTTTCATTACACTATATGCGTTGGGGCCTCCGCCGAGGGGCCACT